>QWCV01002524.1_pt1 | contig 14753 bp, 11 predicted proteins | sample 1972621 | NCBI WGS metagenome assembly QWCV01 (sample SAMN09866699, study PRJNA288562) | Human gut metagenome isolate pre2_stool, whole genome shotgun sequencing... | isolation source: gut | host: Homo sapiens | place: USA: California
GTTCTCCAAGTCTTTTCAGGGACTCCTTTCAAATCCCGATTCTATTGTTAGCTGACTTGTGCGTAACCTTTTCAGTTACGAACGTGTCGCACTTTTGCCGGCACCGACAGCGTGTGCAAGAAGTGTGTTGCCACCGTAAAGGCTGTGAGCAACAGCATTTAATTGATGAGGTCTTAAAGTAATTTCAGGATTCATATTTGGAAAGATAAGGTGACTGCCGTCATATTCACGAGGTCTGATTGAATTAAACTTATCGTTATACATTTCACACAAACGGTTACGCCTTTCAGGGTCATTCCATATACAATCTTTAAATGCCTGTTTAATTGCGTCTTGCTTTTCCATAGCAATAGCTGTTTCTTTCTTATTAAGCACAGGCTTTTTCTTACCGTCGTCATCAATAACATAATCAAAGATACGGACATCTTTAAGGTTTAATGTTTGCTCAATAATTTGATAAGCATTGATACGGCTTGTACCGTAAGTGCTGTTTGCCTTAACATTTCCTCTGTCGGCGCTTTTGTTTGTAATGTTCCACTCACTGCTGAACGGTGAAAAATTCACCTTGATATTTAACTTGCAGTAGTATGGAGTTTCGAGTAATTCATACATAAAATTCTCAACAACATCAACAGGAAGCCAAGTAGCACCTAACCTGACATCAATCTCACTTGCCGTTAAGTCTTTAGGCTGTACCTTTTGAAGTGATTCAACATTAATTTGATATTCAGGCTGCGTCTTTGCGACAGCTTTTGCGAAACGCAGCTTTGCTCTTACATTACCCGAAAGATATTCGTCTGCCATCAAGTATTTTTGAGCAGTAGGATTATCGGCATTGTATTCAGGATTAAGGAATATTACGCCTTGAAGTTCATCATAAATCTCTTTTTCGGACTTATGGCAAAGATTGCTCATATATTCAATATCAATCTTTGCCCGTTCACCCATAGATACGGCAAGTGCTTCCGAAGGAGTATCAACCTCCGTTACGGGAATATGAGGTTTTATAGTTCTTTTAGTGAACATATCTGCTTTGAGTTCAAGAGTGCCGTTTTCTCCGAGTATTTCAAGAGCAGAGATAAGGTGATATGAAGCGTCTTCGCCGAATGCCGACTTGTTTGCTCTGCTGTTTATTAAGCCGTACTTTGCCGTGAACTTATCGTACAGTTCATTAAGATTTTTCTGTTCTGCAAGTATATCTTCTTCAGGATAATCATCGGTTTGAAGTTCAATAAGTTTTCGGGTGCTGTCTCTAATTGAAATCATACCTTTGATTCTGTTTTCGGCAGTAGCGGATACATCAACAGGCGTCATTCTTGAATTTTCTCTAAAGTATATCTTTCCGTCTACAACAGTATATGAAAAGTTACGAACATCAGGTAATGCCGGAATAGATAAATCTTCTTCAAATTCATCACCGATTTGCACCTCTGTAATTTGTCCTTGAATATTCTTAACAGCCACATCAAGCAGTTCTTCAAGACTTCTATCCTCATATGGAATACAGGTTGATTCCGGACCGAAACGACCTGAAACCATTTTCATATTACCGAGCACCATATCCGGATTATCAACAAAGTATTTGTTCATCCTGATACCGTCTTCAGTATTATCAAGCTGTATCCAATCAGGCTCAATATCAAGCATTCTGTCACGCTTTTGAAGAACAAGGATATCCGATACTACCTCTGCACCTGCATTGCCCTTAAAAGTATCGTTAGGAAGTCTGATAGCACCGAGAAGGTCTGCTCTTTGAGCAATATATCTCCTGATATTACTGTTTTCTTTATCCATTGTACCTTTAGAGGTAATGAGTATCATTATGCCGCCTGTTCTGACTTTATCAAGCGACTTCATAAAGAAGTAATCGTGAATAAGCGGGTTGTGCTTATCGTATTTCTTATCCGATACTTTAAAATCGCCAAAAGGTACATTGGTAGTTACAAGGTCATAGAAGTTATCGGGTAAATCCACCTTTTCATATCCGTTATTAACAATACTTGCAGTTTGATAAAGCTGTTGTGCAATAGCTGCCGAAACAGAATCAAGTTCAATACCGTAAACTTTACTGTCAGCCATACTATTTGGTTTCATACCAATAAAATTACCGATACCGCAAGACGGTTCAAGAATATTGCCTTGCTTGAAGCCGAGATTTTCGGCAATATCATAGCAAGCCTTAACTACTTCTTGAGGAGTATAGAAAGCAGTCAATGTACTTTCTCTTGCAGCATTGTATTCTTCGTAAGATAAGGCAGATATGAGTTCCTTGTATTCATTTGCCCAAGACGAATTGTTTTCGTCAAACGCTTCGGGAATACCGCCCCAACCGACATATTTTGAAAGAACGATTTGTTCATCGGGAGTTGCAAAACGATTATCAGCTTCACATTCTTTCAAAACCTTGATAGCCTCCATATTTCTGCGAAAGCGTTCCTTTTTGCCCACAACTTCAACGGGATGTGCGGCAAAATCAAAATCGTGCCTTTGCTCAACAAAAATTTCGGGATGAATATCCCACTGACTATGTTCAGTATGCTGTTTTGTGTTTTGAGTGGGAATAATCTGTTCTTTTTCTGTCGGTAAATATTGTCTTACAAATTCAACGGTCTCTTTGCGAAAGATAGGAAAGCCTGAAACATTGGCAAAGGTTTGGTCAGCCATAGATACATAACCGTTACTGACAGAATCAACAACAAAGTGTCTGCCGTCAATATCTATTTCTTCACCGATTAAGTCTAAGCCATCATCAACTTCCGACACAACGGGCTTGGTTTCTGCATCAACCTTTTCTTTTTCTGCCGGTTTAGTAAACTTGCTCGGTTGTTTTGCTTTTGGTTCAAGGTTGGGATAATCATAAAGTTTGAATGTGCCGTTTTTGTAAGCTATAAAGTCATCATAGATTTGCTTACGGTACTGATACATTCTGTCCTCTTTATCCATAAGAGCCAAAGCATTTGACATCATATTTTCAATATCATCAAGTGCCTGTGGGTTGTCAAGTTGAGCCTTAATAACTCTTGAAATCTTGCATGGTTCAATATCATTCGGATAAGGCTTTGCATCGTTCTCGGATAAATTTTCAAAGAACGATTCCAAATCTCTTGCTATTTCGTTTTTATATATATCGGGTATAGCGTCAATATCCTCTTGCGTTACGAATTTGTCTTGCTTGATAAGGGTATCTATTCTTTTTGCGACATCGCTCCATTTAATAAGGACTTTTGCATAAGGCTCCATAACCGAGCCGTGACTGAATTCAATACCTTTTGTTGTTTTATTAACGCTGTCATTACCGCCTAAATATCCGCTTTGATTATCCTTGCCTACATATTTAATTCTATCGGCTTTATCAGGGTGATTAACAAAATAAGTGTAGGTTTCAAGCCTGTAGGCGTGATTGTTTTTGCCGTTTATGATAATCTTGTCTATCTCATCTTGTGAGATGAACATTTTTCTGTCAGGAAGATAACCCGATTCAGCTTTAAACCTAATAGGTTCTCGTTTCATACCCTCGATAATTTCTGCAATATATGGTATAGAATATTGAGCTGCATAATTAAAGCGAATGATTTTTATACCGGCATTGTAGTCATCCATCAGACTGCCGTACTCTTTGAAGATTTGAGTACGCTTTTCATCATCCTTGAGCATATCGGTAATTTTTCCAACCATATCGGGATAACCGAAAACACCGTCAATTTCTTTTTGTATTGATTGCAGACAATTATCTTTATTGGGATAATCGTCACTCAAATCTCGGATAAATTCAGTAAGTCTGTCGGCAACTTTATTTAGTTCATAGTCATCAATCTTGTTAAGTTCATACTGCGGCATATATCTGCCGACATCAAGAAGTTCACGAATACGAACAGCCGCTTGCTCCCAAGTGAGATGTGTTGCCGTACTTGTTTTAGCCGATGTACCTTTAGCAATACTTATACCGTTTTCATCATACCAAAAGGATACCTTTTCACCGTTAAAGACAAAGCCTGCACCGTTAGTGCCGTAAAGAAATTTGAGCATTCTTGCATTATACTCAACACCTCTGTCCCGTCTGAAGTGCATAGCAATTTGTACTCTACTGTTTTTATCATTAAAACCACAACAAAGTGCTTCATCAATAATCTGTTGTGAGATGCCAAAATCGGTAAAAAGTGATGTTTGAGGTATTTCATCATATACAGGCTCGTTATCATAAGAAAAGCTGAACAAATCAAGCTGTGTTTTTTCTTCCTTTTCCGTATCAAGATACTTGTCGTCATTGATAAGTTCTTTAATGATACTGACAATAATATCCCACGAAAAAACGGACTCCTTAGTTCGGGTTTTGTAGTTACCCTCATACATAAGAAGTCCGTTATCGGCTAATGTAAAGCCAAAGTGTTTATTGAATTTATTGTACTCGTCAAACCGTCTTGGATACAGCGTTTTGGTATAGTTTATGAGTTCATTATCCTTTTTGGTGGTTTGGTAAACCTTGATGATTGCAGGTTTTCTTTGTACCAAATCATCATCGGGATTGCTGAGCATATACCTGATAGCCTGTTCATCAACAAACGGCGGCAGTTCATCGGTTACATCGTGTAAATCAGTTCGTTCAAGACTGTTTCTCTCGCCGAGTTCTTGATATTGTTCATCATTCCCACCCAAGTCATCATATTCGTTTGCTTGAGTTTCTCGGTCACTCCCTGTGCTTTTGCCATCTGAGTTATGATTTGTTCTTCCATCTGCTGTGCCTGTTCCTGAATCTCGTTCAAGTGGCTGTTGAGTGTGCCCTGTGTCAGTTGATAACGATAAATTGCCGGATGGGTTTCCTTGAGGAATTTCTTGCGTGCCTTGCCATAACTGTTGAGAACTATTTTGGTCTGCGGAAGCATTAAGTTCGGTATTTGGTAATTGCCCATTTGTGTATAGGTTACTGTCATTAGTAACACTCCTTTCGTTTTCTTTTTCGCCTTTAGTATATTGCGTATTCTGTTCTTTATCAAATGTGCGAATTACAGAAAGAACAGTTTTTGATATTTCCGACAATCCCATTTCTGCAATACTGCTTGTCGCATTACCCAAAATACTGACAGTTAAGGGAGTATTGAAACTCATAACACCCTCGAAACTTTCATTATCAAAATATCCGTCAACATCAAGATTGAGCCTTGCCATAATCATATATGCAACGCTGTTTTGAAGTGCCATACGCAAGACAGACTCACACATATCCTCACTTAATTCTTCAAGGAAACTATCGTTTTTGCACATTACCAAATCGACGTTATAGTCATTGATATTATCTTCTACAAGAGTTTTTGATGTTTCCCATACAGCGTTGTAAATGTCATCACTTGCAATATCGTAGGCGTTTTGCAGCGTTTTGATTACATCATCTTTAAAGCTATCCTGATATTTCCAAATAGGCACAGGTTTTGAGTTTTCTCGCTCAGATGTGTCGCTAATATCAAAGTAATATTTAAGTCTTGGATTGTCTGTACTGTCATCAACAACAGCAATGCCTTTAGCCCCTCTGTTTACCATTCTGTTAAAGCGGTTATTCCAAGAGTTGAAGCTAAGGACAGCTTTTGCGTCAGGTCTTTGAGCATAGATAAGCAATTGTTCATCAAAAGGCAGTCGGAAGTTATAGCAGGCAGAGCCTAAAAAGTTCTGCCATACTGTGGGTGATCTTACAATATCTTCACAGGTATTGTTATATAACTTTCTGATGTGCTCAAAAGTATTAGCCATAGTCATCACCTTTCAATTTGTTTTTTTAATGGAAATACAGTTTTATTGCCATTTTCAATAAGTTCGGCAAAATCGTGAATATGATAAGTCTCGTTGCCGATTTTAGTGTGATATTCATCAATGTACTGACATCCAAGGGCTTCACTCTTTCCGTCAGGTTCAACAACTTCAATTTGAGAACCGTCAGGGATGTAGAAAAGAGTGTTGAAATGCTTATCAATAAAGCGTATAGACTTACTCAATTCTTTCATCTTGCTTACCTCCGAGATATGAATAGAGCGTGTGCTTTTTTACATTTTCTTTAATGGCACATATAACCTTAATTTCTTTAATCGAAACATTAGGCAAATCAAGCATTTCTTCTGTTTTCATATTCAAAATATCTGCTTCATTGCATTTGCCTGCCGTAAAAAGTTTTAAAAGCACTTTCATTTTTGTTTGGAAATCTGTATCCATCAGCGTTCACCTCTGTCTTTTGCCTTTTCACTTCGTTGAATATTGGCAAGACCGACCTTTGCCCATTCAGGCAAATTGCTTTTATCAATCGTTCCGAGTATGTCATAACGGCGCACATACATTTCTTTTCCGGTTGAGAGAGAACAACCATATACCTTTGTGCCTATTGCATTAGGCATTGCTCCGTTACCTCCGGTACAGTAAAAAAGCTGACTGTCTGCATAACGATATTCTCGCCTTAAGATAGACGGTTTGAGTACAATAACTTTACCAACGAGTTTTGTGTTTTCAGCAATGGCAGTACACATATCATTTGTGATTACGCCAATTCCGTCAATTATTTGTTCTTTTCTTTTTTCTGCCTGTTCTTTCACATTATCGCAAAAAGCAATGACTATATCGGGATAAGAATTTGATGTACATATAGCGTTAATTCTTGCAAAAAGCTCATTGCTTTCGTAATACCCACAAAGATATTTATCGCCGTTTTCATTATGATTTTCTGCGATTATGACCTCGTTTTCACCTACATACATAGACTCAATAATTTCATAACCGTTAATAACTTCGTTTTCTTTGTCCATATTAGCCTCCTTTATTATTAAAGGCGGCAACCGAAGTTACCGCCCAAATAAGTTTAATTATCGTTTTTCTTTTTGTTTCTGACTTGGAGAAATACAAGCCCTGCAACAATAAAGACAACAAGTGCAATAGACACAATCGTTTTGACCGTCATTATCTTTTACCTCCTTTTTATTATCGTTCATCTCGTTCTCGGTTATGCCGTTGTCTGTCTTTGTCAAAGGAGCGATACATTTCAGCCTTATCGGCAACTCTTTGACCAAAGTCTTTTAACGCATCAAATTTGTTTTCAATATAATGACCGTAATAATACGAGCCGTTATTACATTCCCAAGTAACATATTGCTTTTCTTTATTTGCAGTAGTTCTTTCACCGAGCACGATTTCACCTTTGCCGACGGTTACGGCATTGATAATGGTGTAGCCTGCATTAGTTCTATCACTCATTATCTGTGCCTCCTTTTTTCTTTCTCTTAATAAAGAAATATACACAGCCTGCGATACCGACAAGAGAAGCACCGGCAATACCTAAAATACGATTGATATTTCTATCATCTCCCGTTTTCGGATTATGAGGAATATACGGCTTAATCGTTACGGTCTGTCCTTTATCGTCAATATCGGCATGAGCGATTAACTCAACACCGTCACGATACAATGTCTCAAAGACTACAAACTCGGTATCCTTTTTAATAGCCGAACCGTCAAAAGTAAAGGTGACTTCTACTTTGCCATCAGTCTTATCGGGTACAAACTTAAAGGTTGAAGTAACCTCTTTACCTTTCACCATAAATGGCTTGCCTGTGGCTTTATCCATCAATGTGCCTTTGATAACATATTCGGTATTAGGCACTAAATGCTTGTACTCAACAGTATCTTTTATGGATATTTCACCTTTTGCAACTGCTTCCTTTTTGCCATTGACGGTTGCTGTTGTCTTTAGTTCGGGTACTTTATCATTGATTGCTGTAAGTTCAACCACTTGCTCATTTTCTTTGATTATTACGGTAAAGACATCTTCATTGTCAAGATAGCCGTCGGCAGGCTTGAGTTCTTTGATAAGGTATTCGCCATAAGGAATGTTATTGAAAACAAATACGCCGTTTTCATCGGTAACGGCAGTTAAAATTGCTTTATCTTCTGTAAATTCGGTAGTGTCTGATTTGAACATGCCAAAGATTGCACCTTTGATTACTTCCTGTGTTTCTCTGTCAATCTTCAAGCCTTTAACAGAACCGTAGATAAGATTGTTTTCAATAGCCTCACCGTTATTGATTTTAATATCAATAACCTTGACATCTTGACCTTGATATTCGGTATCGAACTCATATTTTGTATCGGATAAGATATAGTGCTCATCGGTTGCAATCTCTTTTACATACCATTTAAAACCAATGGGCAAATCACAGTCAAAGACAATGCTTCCATTTTTATCGCAATTTGCAAAAGTGATAAGAGCGTCTTTTGGAATTACATCGCCGTTATTTGCTTTAATGTCTTCACCGGCATAAATACCGAATCTTACAGAAGTAATTTCACCGTTATTGCCGATACCGAATGTCTTATCATTTGCCATAATCTTTTTAAGTGAAACCGAAACCTTTTGTCTATCGTTATACACCGAAATGTCGGTTGAGGTAACGGAAACATTCTGTCCTGCATAGGTGAGTTCAGCATCATACTTGGCGGCATTATGAACATATCCGTTTGGTGCAGTCTTTTCAATAAATGTATATTTACCGAGATAAAGTTCTTTTGATTTAGCCACACCGTCATCGTCGGTTGTGATAGTATCAACCAAAGTGCCTTGCTCATATCTTACCGTACCGTCGAGAGTGGTTATATCTTCGGCAGCATAGATTTCAAAAATTGTTCCTTTAAGATTACTTATACTGTATTTCGGAGTGTATACGCCTTTGTTTTCTTCAACAGATGAAAAAATCTCACCTGTTTTAGTGATATTGATTACACCTTTTTGTGCAACATCTCGTGCCTTAACTTTAACTACGGTAACACCTGTATCGGTTGATGAATTTTCTTGACTGATAGAAAACGGAATCGGAGTATTGTCAAGAACATATCCATATGGTGCTTGTACTTCTTTAAGAGTATAATCACCATACGGCAACTTTTCAGGTGTGATTAAATATCCCTCTTTGTTGGTGTAAAAGGTATGAATTGATGTCACTTGAGGGTAGGTGTACTGCATTGTAACTCTGTGATTATCACTATCGTAAATCTCGAATGCCGCACCTTCGTATGGGATTCGTTTACCCGTTTCCTTATCAAGTTTAACTACTTTGAGATACGATTCAAAATTCTTGTTATTGATAAGGAATTTGTAAGTCTTGCCGTCTTTATTGATGAAGACATCAAAATCGGTGATAAGTTCTCGTCCTGCCCAGCCTTTGGTTTGATGAACTGTATATACTCCATACGGAAGTGATTTTGTACTTGCAAAGCCGTCTTCGTCACAAACAATAGTATCTCGTTCGTCTTTGTCGGCATTTACAAAAGAACCTGCCGATTTAAGATAAACCTGAAACTCTGCGCCTTTTTCGGGTGTTTCAATTTGAGTTTCACCATCATCAGTATGTTTAATAATACTGATTTTACCCTTTATAACTTGTTCCATAACAGTCATATCGGGTGCGTTATTGTATTCAACTGTATAATCTTTCGGGTCTGCACCTACCTTATACACCGTATCATTAAGCAAATATCCCTCACTTGGACTGATTTCTTTTATTGTCCAATCTGTTCCGCAAACATAATAGTCTGTAGTAAATGAACCGTTTTGGTCAGTTGTATATTGAGCGACAAGGTCATTACCTTTAAACAAACCATATACTGCACCGCTGAGTTTAGCGTCACCTTGTGCGTGTCCTTTTTCGTAGTCTTGCTTTGTGACATTAACCCTGAATTTTTTAAGAACATTAGAAAACTGAACGGAAGCTGTCTGACCGCTTACAATGGTTACTGTTTGTGTGTTTTGCGGAACATATTTGACATCCGTATATTCAGAAATCTGATAATTGCCGGGTGCAAGATTGGCAATGTTTATTTCACCATTGGCATTGGTTGTTACATCTTTAGAAATGCCATTACCACTTAAATGAAATCTTACATTGGCAACCTCTCCATCTTCGCTGACTTTCATCAGCTTAGCATTACCCAATGAAACTTTAACATTTAAGTATGCTTTCACAGGGTCTGAAACCGACTGCCCAAAAGTAACGATGTCTTGCAGCTGTCCGCTTTGCGGTCCGATTTTTTCATCAGTCCATGTGATAACGGCTTTACGCTGACTGTTCTTTTTATTTACAGTAATTAGTACATCATCTTTTGGTGCTTTTTCTGCCGTGATAGTAAGCGAATTACCGGATTTACTGAATGTAAGTCCACTACCGCTAAAATCATAGTTTGAAAGCACTCCATTTGTATCGTTTATGGTTGTGCTGTAGTTCTTACCGTTCCATTTTAATTCAATGCTCCTTGCTTTGCTTTTACTTCTGCTTGCAAAACTCGGAACAGTTGTATGCTGCTTTACACTTTTTTCAATGCGAGAATAGTGGCTGAAAATTTTACTTCTAAGCGGATGTTTGCTTGAAATGATTTCTTTAATATTGTGCTTGCCATGTTTAGTAGCATCAACATGGTTGAAATTCTCGTCACGCTCTCCGATTACCGTTTCCCAAACAAGAAGTTGCGTTGCAAGATGATTAGCACAATCATCAGCTTTTGATGAATTCGTAGAAACCCAATCTACTGAGTTTTTGCCTGTGTAACCATACTGCATAATTCTTCCGAGATAAACTTTTATTGTGTCAGGATCAATTGTCTTATTATATTTACTTGGATAATTATCCCAAAAGCTCTCTGCTTCCTTTGAAAGTTTATCTCCCGTATATAGTGAAACACCGGGTTCGATACAGTAACAGGAATCGCCCTCATAATCGCCAATAGCCTTAACGGTTACATAGTCCGTGTTAAAGGTGCTCCAACCATTCATAAGCTCGTATGCAGGATGCCCCCAATGTTCCTTGTTTGTCTCTTTACCTCTCGGCAGGTCAATAATATATACATCCTGCTTAGTGGCAGCGTGCGCCGTTGCAGTTACGCCAATAAGAGAAGAAAAGCACATCAATACTGCAAGAAACAAAGATGTACTTCGTTTTATAAATTTCTTCATTTAGATAATTCCTCCTTGAAAATGAAAAAGCACACCGAAAAACGATGTGCTTTAACAATGGTTATTTTTAGTTTTAATTAAGCATAGCCAATATAAATATCATAGTTACCATTTCCTGTGCTTTCCGCCCAAATCCATACATCAGTAAATCCTTCGACATTCTTATATCTGTTCAATCTGCTCTTAATATCTCTTTCGATATTGGAACAATTGGCATTTGCATTGATAGGATTATCCCAACAATCCGTGCAACTGCTGTCAAGATTTAAGCCGATACTTTTAGCATAATTTTTTGCATAGCTTACATAGTGGTTTACATCAAAAGATTTTTGAGTAGTAGTATGTTTCTTTGTGGTTGTCGGCTTTGAGGTAGTGGTAACTTTTTTAGTAGTTTGATTTTCGGTTGGCTTAATTGAAGTTGAATTAGGCATTGATTTTGCTTTGTAAGTTTGTACCGTTTTATCAGCCTTTGTTTTTGGTGAAATCGGCTTATTTGTACTCGCTTTCGCTGTTTTATCAAATTCAACGCCGGTTGTTTTTTCGCTTGAATTAACATTAGCATTTTCTTTTGTGTTTACTGTTGAAGTATTCGTTGTATCGGCTTTCGTATCATTTTCAGCAGTCGAAATAGGCAGTGTTGTTTCTTTACTTGCAGAAAAAGAACTTGTTTCTGCATTTTCATTTACATCACTGTTCTTAACCGAACAACCTACAAATACACTGATTAGCACAACTGCAACCATACATACAATCACTGACTTTTTCATTAAGCATTCCTCCTTTGCTTTCGCCGCCAATTTAACAGATTTTGGTAATTTCGGCAAAGGTGCGTTTATTAAATCATACACATCATTCCTTTATTTGATTTATAAGGCTCTTTCTTTTCTGCAAGTTTGTATGTTAAATAAGGGGGTATATTGAAAAGAGGGGGGATAGAAAAAATATACTCCTATTATCTGCTGTCCCTTTCGGCTCTGCTTTTCAGAAACTTGTTGTAATGCTCCAAAGCCTTGCATACATAATCTTGCCTTTTCTCAGGTGCAACAGATTGCGGAATATACTTTTCAAGCGTCTTATGTGGAATTATGAGCCTTTCCTGTTGGTTTGGTTTCAATTCACACATAACATCAAGAATAGTATCACTGTTGAGTTCTCCGTCGTTAAACATTTTGTGCATACGAATAGCCTGTGCGTGAGACGGAGTACAACACTCGCTTTCTATTGCTTCCAACAAATCTTGCTGACATTCTTTATCAAGAAACGATATTTCAACAGCCGGTAACATTTTCATTTTACCATCGTCAACCATTTGCAACAGTTCAGGGATAAGATAGGTAAGGCGAATAAATCGTCTTATTTGATCTTGACTTTCTCCTGTCTGTTCAGATAGCAAAGCTCTTGATGTTTTCGACTTCTGTGCAGTTTGCACAGAAGTTAAATCCGTTCGTTTTCCTTGATGTTTCATCGCATCCAATTTCATTTTGTATGCAAATGCCTTTTCACTCGGCAAAATGTTTTCTCTTTGGATATTGCTGTCAACCATAATGACGGTTGCGGCATCATCGTCCAAATTTGAAACGATACAACGCAATGTGTTTTTACCGGCAATCTCACTTGCAAATTTTCGTCTGTGTCCTGAGATGATTTCATAATCACCATTATCTTTCTCACGAACAATAGCAGGAACCAACACTCCGTTTTCAGAAACACTTTCAACAAGTTTATTCATTTCTTCGTCATCACGCACTTTAAACGGATGATTAGGAAACGGCACAAGTTTTTCAAGCGGAATATCTTTTATAGTCGGAGTAAGTCCGTTTTCTCGCTCGCTTTGTGATGTGAATAAATCATCGAGCCTGTTCAGACTGAAGTCTGTTTTTCTCTTTTCGCTCAAGTTTCAACACCTCCTTCGTAAAGTCTGCATACGCTTTTGCTACCTTGCTGTTTTTATCATAAGCGAATATTGATTTACCGCTTATTACAGTTTCAGCTGCTTTGATACCCATAGGTATCTGCGTATCAAAAATTTTCAGATATTTGCCATAGTCGTTTACGATAGCTTCCTTTGTACTTTTGGAAAGGTTAGTTCTGCCATCTACAAGTGTAAGCAAAATACCATCAATTTTAAGCGACGGATTTATTTGTCTTTTAACCTTATCTATGGTTTTAACGAGCTGTGTCATACCTTTAGCTGCAAGAAATTGCGACTGCACAGGAATGATAACCGAATCGGCTGCAACCAAGGCATTTACCGTAAGCACGCTCAAAGACGGCATACAATCAATAACCACATAATCATACGCCTTTTTAATTGAATTTACATAGCCTTTCAGCACGGTTTCACGGCTCATTGTATTGACTAAGCTAAGTTCAAGTGCCGACAAATCAAGGTTAGCCGGAAGCAAATCAATATTTTCTTTATGGTGAAGAATACCGTTTGCAGGGTTCTTATTCCTTTCCTCGATATACTCGACGAGTTTGTCTGCAAGAGTAACCGAAAGTTCATCTGTATCTCTCCAACCCAAAGCTGTTGTCAAATCGCCTTGTGGGTCACAGTCGATAAGCAAGACTTTCTTGCCCTCATTTGCAAGACCTACTCCAAAATTTAAGGCGGTTGTAGTTTTTCCTACACCGCCTTTTTGATTGCATATTGCAATTACTTTTGTTTGTTTCGTTAAAAACACCTCCGTTTTAATTCTATATATACAAAAAAACCTGCCGATTTTAACCGACAGGCTTTTAACTATATTGTGTGGCTTTTATGGATTTCATGTAATTCTTTTTCAAAAATATTTGATAATTTTCTTCCTGATTTAGTAATATAAAAATCAAAAGGTTTTCTATTTGATCCTAATTCTATCCATAATGGATTTTTTTGTGCTGTTACCAAACCTAAGGATTGCAATCGCAATACTGGAGCTATATCTATTTTTTTCAAATCATTTTCATTAACGCCTCCGTGGCACATAAACTCAAATAGCACTTCAAAATCCGATGGCAATAGGCGTACAATAATTTCTGAATACTCAGCAAACTCTAACCATAAAATCTCTTCATACAAATATGATGAATAAAGTTTTGCCAACATTTTAGGCTTATGTAAATCAATATAACGATCAAGTATAATTAAAACATATTCTAACTCCTTATTTCTAGATTTTGAATTATTTTGAAATTTTTCTTTTAGCTTTTCTAAACTTTTTTTATCTACATAGCCACGATTGAATTCCTGCGTAAAAACATCTATTTTTTTAATATAGTAAATATCCCTTATTGATTTTCCTATTTTAAATAAAGATACAGCAGTAGAAACAAATGGTATATTTTTCCATAAACCATCTTCTAAAAAGTTGTCTAATTCAACTTCAGCAACATTAGAAACAATATCTATTGAATTTTCTTTAATAGATTCTAAAAAAGCTGATGACAAAGATTTTGAACCCATTTTAACTCTCCATTATAAGATATTTTAAAATATAGACCAACAAAATTCATAATAAAATAAACAGGTATGCTATTTTTCAATAACATACCTGCTAATTTCATATTACCACGCTTACGGTTATATCTTTCCATTGATATGGACGAAGATATTGATTTGTTGCGTGTCTAAAGGCTTTTGCCTGCTCAAAACCAATCTTAAAACTAAAAGTAAGATTAGTCCTCCATTTCTGCAATAGCAGCCTGTGCCGCTATGGGGCAGCGGTTATTCAGTTGTAAAATAAAAGAGGGCGGTAGCACTTTGGGCTATCGTCCTCTTGGCTACACATTTGCAAAGACAGGC
>QWCV01002537.1_pt1 | contig 14661 bp, 14 predicted proteins | sample 1972621 | NCBI WGS metagenome assembly QWCV01 (sample SAMN09866699, study PRJNA288562) | Human gut metagenome isolate pre2_stool, whole genome shotgun sequencing... | isolation source: gut | host: Homo sapiens | place: USA: California
AAAAAGAACGTGAAACGTCTCCACGGAAACGACAAAAAGCGCCACTAAAATTTGTTCAGTTTTTTTTCGCTTTCTGAACGGGTTTTCATTGATTTTGCGAGGAAGTTCCACTATAATTTACACTGAAGCCTGTATGAGCATCTTTCGAAGAATTTTTGACGGAATCCATGCAAGCAGAGAGGGCTCTTCGGCGATAAAAATGTTTATCAAAATCAGGGAGGGTTTTATCTTGAATAAGGTCATGTCACTGCACGATGCCGTTGCAAAGTACGTCGAGAATGGCGATACTCTTGCGATCGGCGGTTTCACCACCAACCGTAAGCCGTATGCCACGGTTAGTGAGATCCTGCGTCAGGGTCAGAAGGACTTCATCGTTTATGCCGGCCCCGGCGGCGGCGAAGTCGATATGCTCATCGGCGAGGGCCGCGTGGCTGCTTACATCAACTGCTACACCGCTAACTCCGGCTACACCAACGTTTCCCGCCGCTTCCGCGCTGCCATCGAGCAGGGCAAGCTCACGTATGAGGACTATTCTCAGGACGTGCTGATGCTCATGCTGCACGCCTCTTCTCTCGGCCTTCCGTTCCTGCCGGTCCGCCTGATGCAGGGCAGCGGCCTGATGAAGTTCTGGGGCATCAGCGAGGAAAAGCGCAAGACCATGCCCAAGATCGAAAATCTCAAGTGCGCCGAGATCGAGAACCCGATGGTGCCGGGGCAGAAGGTCGTAGCCGTGCCCGTGCCCAAGATCGACACCGCCATCATCCACGTCCAGCAGGCCTCTCCGGACGGCACCTGCATCATCATGGGCGATGAGTTCCATGATATCGACATCGCGATCGCCGCGCGCAAGACCATCGTCACCTGCGAGGAGATCGTCTCCGACGAGTTCATCCGCCGCGACCCGACCAAGACCCGTATCTTCGGCGAGTGCGTGCAGGCGGTCGTCAAGGCTCCCTATGGCGCATGGCCCGCTCAGTGCTATGATTACTATGACGACGACGACGCCGGCCTGAAGGAATACGACAAGGCCTCCAAGTATCAGGATGCCGAGGATGCCGTCAAGCAGCTCGAAAAGGCTGCGGCCAAGGCTGCCAAGGCGCTCGAGAAGGCTCCCGAGGACGAGAAGCTCAAGCTCGCCGCCGAAAACGCCCAGAAGGCCTTCGAGCTCGCCAAGAGCGGTGAGAAGATTCCCGAGACCTTCAAGGATTTCCTCGAAAAGTGGGTCTACAGCTGCGAAGATCAGTCCGCTCTGCTCGATAAGCTCGGCGGCAGCCGTCTGATGCGCCTGAAGAACGAGCCGCACCTCGGCTATTCCACTACACATTAAGGTTTGGGAGGCTAAATAGAAATGTCTGATTATACGAAGTATACCAAGCAGGAAATGCAGGCGTATGCCATTGCTAAGAATATCAAGGAAAACCAGATCGTCATCGTTGGTACGGGCCTGCCGCTGATCGGTGCGTCCCTTGCCAAGCGCGCGGTCTGCCCCAGCTGCCACCCCATCGTCGAGTCGGGTCTGATGGACTGCGACCCCGTTGAGGTCCCCCGCTCCGTCGGCGATAACCGCTTCATGGCGCACTGCGCCGTGCAGTGGCCCAACATCCGCTTCGTCGGCTTCGAGGCCAACGAGTGGCTGCACGACGAGGATCGTCTCGTCGCCTTCATCGGCGGCGCGCAGATCGACCCGTACGGCAACGTGAACTCCACCTGCATTTTCGGCAAGGGCGACTACCTGCAGCCCACCACCCGTTTCACCGGTTCCGGCGGCGCCAACGGCATTGCCACCTACTGCAACACCATCATCATGATGCAGCACCAGAAGCGCCGCTTCATGGACCATGTCGACTACATCACCTCCTGCGGCTGGATGGACGGCCCCGGAGGCCGTGAGCGCGCGGGCCTGCCCGGCAACCGCGGTCCTCAGATGGTCGTTACCGACCTCGGCATCATGAAGTTTGATGAAGAGACCAAGCGCATGTACCTCGCTTACTACTATCCGTTCTCCTCTCCCGAGATGGTTCAGGAGAACACCGGCTTCGAGATCGACGTCTCCCGCGCCGAGCTGATGGAAGGCCCCTCTCCGGAGATCATCCGCCTCATCCGTGAGGAGATCGACCCGGGTCAGGCATTCATCAAGGTTCCCAAGGATAAGTAATTTGTTATTTCGATTTAAGAAGGAGAACTTAATATGAGCGAATATTCCATGCCCTCTTACTTCCAGAGCATGCCGGTCATCGGCAAGGACCTCAGCGCATTCCACGAGGACAACGCCGCTGAGATCCAGGCGGTGGAGCAGGAGATCCACGAGATCCGCGAGGCTGCCCTCGAAGCCGGTAAGAGCACCGAGGTGCTCAACGAGTCCGGCCAGTGGACGGCGATGCAGCGCATCATGGAGCTCGTTGACGAAGGCACCTGGTGCCCCCTCAACAGCCTCTATAACCCCCAGGACAACAAGAACGGCAGCGTTGGCATCGTCAAGGGCCTCGGCCGTATCGACGGCAAATGGGCCGTCATCATCGCGAGCGACAACAAGAAGCTCGCCGGCGCCTGGGTCCCCGGCCAGGCCGACAGCCTGCTGCGCGGCAGCGACACGGCCAAGCGCCTGCGCATCCCCCTCGTGTACGTGCTGAACTGCTCCGGCGTTAAGCTCGACGAGCAGGAGAAGGTGTACCCCAACCGCCGCGGCGGCGGTACGCCGTTCTATCGCAACAGCGAGCTCAACCAGATGGGCGTGCCCGTCATCGTCGGCATCTACGGCACGAACCCCGCCGGCGGCGGCTATCACTCCATCTCCCCGACCATCCTGATCGCGCATCAGGATGCCAACATGGCAGTCGGCGGCGCCGGTATCGTCGGCGGTATGAGCCCCAAGGGCCATGTCGACAAGGAGGCTGCTGAGGCGCTCATCAAGGCGCAGAAGAACCTCAAGAGCGACATCCCCGGCACCGTCGCCATCCACTATGGCGAGACCGGCTTCTTCCGCGAGGTCTACGCCGATGAAGAGGGCGTGCTCGCCGGTATCCGCAAGTACATCGACATGCTGCCCGCTTACGATCCCGAGTTCTTCCGCGTCGACGATCCCAAGGAGCCCCTGTTCGACGCCAACGACCTCTACAGCATCGTTCCGTTCAACCAGAAGCGCTCCTACGACATGGTCGAAGTTCTGGCGCGTCTTTTCGACGGCTCCGAGTTCATGGAGTACAAGCACGGCTACGGCCCCGAGATGATCACCGGTCTTGCCAAGATCGACGGTCTGCTCGTCGGCGTTGTCGCCAACTATCAGGGCATGCTGATGAACTACCCCGAGTACAAGATGGCGACCTACGGCCAGGCGATGGGCGTGGGCGGCAAGCTGTACCGTCAGGGCCTCATCAAGATGAACGAGTTTGTCACCCTCTGCGCGCGTGACCGCATCCCGATGCTGTGGGTCCAGGATACCACCGGTATCGACGTCGGCAACGACGCTGAGCGCGCTGAGCTCCTCGGCCTCGGCCAGAGCCTGATCTACTCCATCCAGTCCAGCAAGCTGCCGATGATGGAGATCACGCTCCGCAAGGGCACCGCCGCGGCGCACTACGTCCTCGGCGGCCCGCAGGGCAACGACAACAACGCCTTCTCCATCGGCACCGCTACCACCGAGATCTACGTCATGCACGGCGAGACCGCTGCGGCCGCCATGTATGCCCGCCGTCTCGTGAAGGAAGAGAAGGCCGGCGAGGATCTGCAGCCCACCATCGACAAGATGAACGCGCTGATCCAGGACTACGCCAAGAAGTCCAGCCCGAAGTTCTGCGCCAAGGCAGGCATGACCGACGAGATCGTCGACATGAACGACATCCGTCCCTACATCCAGGCTTTCGCCAACGCCTGCTATCAGAACCCCGAGAGCATCTGCCCGGTCCATCAGATGCTGCTGCCGCGCGTCATCCGCGACTACGACGCCCTGAACGCGCAGTAAAATATCACAACAATGCTTTTCTCGGCGCTGCGCGGAGGCAAGAACCGCGCAGCGCACGGGAAGGCAAACGGAGAGTACAATGAGCATTTATACCATGGGTATCGACGTCGGCTCCACCGCGTCGAAATGTGTGATCTTAAAAGACGGCAGCGAGATCGTTGCCAAGTCCCTCGTCGCTGTCGGCACGGGCACGTCGGGTCCATCCCGCGCGATCGCTCAGGTGTTGGAAAACGCGGGCATGACGCGCGAGCAGATGGACTTCGTCCTTGCCACGGGCTACGGGCGCAACAGCCTTGACGGCCTTGCCGACATGCAGATGAGCGAGCTTTCCTGCCACGCCAAGGGCGCGGCGTTCCTGTTCCCGAACGTGCGCACGGTCGTCGATATCGGCGGGCAGGACGTGAAGGTCATCGAGATCGATAACGGCATGATGAAAAATTTCGTCATGAACGACAAGTGCGCAGCCGGTACCGGCCGCTTCCTCGATGTCATGGCCCGCGTGCTTGAGGTGAAGGTCGAAGAACTGGGCGATCTTGGCGACAAGTCGACCAAGGAGGTCGGTATCAGCTCGACCTGCACGGTGTTTGCCGAGAGCGAGGTCATCTCGCAGCTCGCCATGGGCACAAACAAGTGCGACATCATCCACGGCATCCACAAGTCCGTCGCGGGCCGCGTTTCCGGCCTCTGCCACCGCATCGGTGTGCGCGACGACGTGGTGATGACCGGCGGTGTCGCACAGAACCACGGCATCGTGAAAGCCCTTCAGGAGCAGCTCGGCCACGAGATCCACACCACGCCCCTCACGCAGTATAACGGTGCGCTCGGCGCCGCTCTGTTTGCCTACCAGAAGGCTTTGAAGAACAAATAATCCCCATCATTCGTTATCAAATTTTTCTATATCGCATTAGGAGGAATCAATCATGGCTAAACAAGTCAGTCCCGGCGTGCTTGCTCTGCGCAAGGTCGTCGATGACGTCTATGCCGACGCCCGTGAAGCGAAGAAGCAGGGTAAGCTGGTCGGTTGGTCCAGCTCCAAGTTCCCCTGTGAGCTTGCTGAGGCCTTTGACCTCAACGTGATGTATCCCGAGAACCAGGCTGCCGGTATCGCCGCCCAGCGCGACGGTGAGATCATGTGCCAGGCTGCCGAGGATCTCGGCTTCGACAACGATATCTGCGGTTACGCACGTATCTCCCTGGCTTACGCCGCCGGTAAGCGCGCCAGCCGCAAGTTCGACCCCGAAACGCTCGAGTTCATCATCGACCCCAACAGCGGCAAGCCCCTCAAGGACGAAAACGGCAAGGTCGTCATCGATCCTGAGACCGGCAAGCCCAAGAAGGACCCCAAGACGCAGGTCCCCTACACGGTTCTGGACGATATCCACGAGATCGAGGCTCTGCCCGAGACCACCGAGAAGGAGATCGCCTATAAGAACTTCCGCCGCGAGGCCATCAAGCCCTACAAGCAGATGCGCATCCCCCAGCCGGACTTCGTCCTGTGCTGCAACAACATCTGCAACTGCATGACCAAGTGGTACGAGAATATCGCCCGTATGTGCAACATCCCCCTCATCATGGTCGATATCCCCTACAACAACACCGTGGAAGTCAGCGATTCCGCTGTTAAGTACGTCCGCGCTCAGTTCGACAACGCCATCCATGAGCTCGAAAAGCTCACCGGCAAGAAGTTCGACGAGAAGAAGTTCGAGCTTGCCTGCAAGCACGCGAACCGCACCGCGCAGAACTGGCTGAAGGTCTGCGACTTCCTGCAGTACAAGCCCGCCCCGATGAGCGGCTTCGACCTGTTTAACCACATGGCCGACGTCGTCACTGCCCGCGGCAAGGAAGCTGCTGCCGACGCCTTCGAACTCCTGTCCAAGGACCTGCAGAAGAACATTGAGGAAGGCACCTCCACGCTGCCCTTCCCCGAGCAGTACCGCGTCATGTTCGAGGGCATCCCCTGCTGGCCGAAGCTCCCGAACCTCTTTAAGCCCCTCAAGGAGAATGGCATCAACGTCACCGCAGTTGTGTACGCGCCCGCGTTCGGCTTTGTTTACAACAACATGGACGAAATGGCCCGCGCTTACTACAAGGCTCCGAACTCCGTCTGCATCGAGCAGGGCGTTGCCTGGCGTGAGGGCATCTGCCGCGACAACAAGGTCGACGGCGTGCTCGTCCACTACAACCGCTCCTGCAAGCCCTGGTCCGGTTACATGGCTGAAATGCAGCGCCGCTTCACCGCTGACCTCGGCGTGCCCTGCGCCGGTTTCGACGGCGACCAGGCTGACCCGCGCAACTTCAACGAAGCGCAGTACGCGACCCGCGTGCAGGGTCTGGTCGAGGCTATGGAAGCCAACAAGAAAGACTAAGGAGGCGTGCAAAAATGAGTATCGAAGCTATCGTTAATGAATTTTCCGCTGTTGCCGCCAATCCCAAGGGCCAGCTCAAGGCCTATAAGGACGCAGGCAAAAAGTGCATCGGCGTGATGCCTTATTACGCCCCCGAAGAGCTGGTCTACGCCGCCGGTATGATGCCGTTCGGCATGTGGGGCAGCAACAACAAGACCGAGCAGCGCTCCAAGGAATACTGCGCGACCTTCTATTGCACCATCGCCCAGCTCGACCTCGAGATGCTGCTCGACGGCACGATGGATCTGCTGGACGGTGTCATTACCCCGACCATCTGCGACACGCTGCGCCCCATGAGCCAGAACATCCGCGTCGCCATGAGTGAGAAGCTGCCGTGCATCTTCCTCGCCCATCCTCAGAACCGTTTTGCCGACTGGGGCAAGCAGTTCTGCCTGGATCAGTACAACAACGTCAAGGCCGGTCTTGAAAAGATCGCCGGTCATGAGATCAAGAGCGAGGACATCGCTGCGGCCATCAAGGTCTACAACAAGTCCCGCGCTGCCCGCCGTGAGTTCGTCAAGCTCGCAAGCGACCACTGCGACGTTATCGACCCGATCATGCGCTCGGCCGTCTTAAAGGCTGCCTGGTTCATGGATAAGGCCGAGTACACCGAGAAGCTCGAGGCCCTCAACGCCGAGCTCAAGGCGCTGCCCGCTGCCAAGTGGAACGGCGTGAAGGTCGTCACCTCCGGCATCATCTGCGACAACCCGACGCTGCTCAAGATCTTCAAGGACAACAACGTTGCCATCGCGGCGGACGATGTCGCCCACGAGTCCCGTGCCTTCCGCACCGACGCGAGCGAAGAGGGCGACCCGATGATGGCGCTCGTCGATCAGTTCACCAACATCGACTACGACGTCCTGCTCTACGATCCGCAGTCCAACCAGAACCGCCGCGGCGAGTTTGTGGCCAACATGGTCAAGGAGTCCGGCGCGCAGGGCCTCGTGCTCTTCATGCAGCAGTTCTGCGATCCCGAGGAGATGGAGTTCCCGTACCTCAAGAAGGCGCTCGACGCCGCTGGGATCCCCTTCATCAAGCTCGGCATCGACCAGCAGATGCGCGACTTCGGCCAGGCGGCGACCGCCATCCAGGCGTTTGCCGACGTGCTCTCCGTGCAGTAAGGAAAGTCTCTTTTCCCTCCTGCCTTGCACGGCAGGAGGGAAAAGCCGTTAAAAACGCGCAAAAAGTGCATACGCGCTTGCAAATTGAGCAATCGCTTTGCTATAATCCAAATTGAAAGGTAAAAGGAAGAAATGGAATACAGCAGCCTGTTCGTTACCCTGATGGGTATTGGCACGGTGTTCTTTGGCCTGATCTGCATCATTTTCCTCACCATGGCAATGGGTGCGATCCTCAAGGGCAAAGAGAAAGCACCGGCCGCCGCTGCCGCCGCTCCTGCTGCCGCCCCCGCGCCGGCTCCCAAGCCGCAGGGCATGCAGCCTGAGATCGTGGCCGCGATCACTGCCGCTCTCTCGGAAGAGGTCGGTATCTCGTCCCGCAGCATGAACATCGTGAACATCAAAAAAATCTAATTTAATTTTTAGGAGAGAACAAACATGATCAAGCAGTACAATGTCACCGTTAACGGCACCACCTACGAAGTCACCGTCGAGTCCGCTGCCGGCGGCCGCATGGCTTCCGCTCCCGTCTCCCGCGCTGCCGCGGCTCCCGTTGCCCGCGCTGCCGCTCCCGCTCCCGCTGCTGCTCCCGCGCCTGCCGCTGCTCCCGCTGCCGCTCCCAAGGCCGCCGCTCCCGCCGGCGCCGGCACTGTCGCCAGCCCCATGCCCGGCACCATCCTCGATGTGAAGGTCGCCGCCGGTCAGGCTGTCAAGGAGGGCGATCTGCTCTTCATCCTCGAGGCCATGAAGATGGAGAACGAGATCTTCGCTCCCTGCGCTGGCACCATCTCCTCCGTCGCAGTTGCCAAGGGCGCTGCTGTCAACCCCGGCGACGTTCTGTGCGTCATCGGCTAAATAACAGCATTCCCCTGAATTAACTGTGAAAGGAAAAGAAACATAAATGGCTGCTATTAACAATTTCATGCAGCAGACCGGCTTCTATATGTTCGGTCAGGAAGGCAACTGGAAATGCCTCATCATGATCGCTGTTTCCTTTGTCCTGCTGTATCTGGCCATCGTGAAGGGCTTTGAGCCGCTGCTGCTCCTGCCCATCGCGTTCGGTATGCTGTGCACCAACCTTCCCGGTGCGGACATGTTCCACGAGATCCTGTTCGCCGGAGGACATGTCCATTGGGACCTCTTCGGAGGAGCGCCCATCACGCAGGAATTCCTGACAGAGATGTCGGAGGCCGGCGTAGCCGATGCGGTGCTTGCCCCGTGGGCAGTCGGCAGCACCGTTAGCCTCGGTCTGCTCGACGTTCTGTACCTCGGCGTTAAGCTCGGCATCTACCCCTGCCTGATCTTCATGGGCGTCGGCACGATGACCGACTTCGGTCCCCTGATCGCGAACCCCAAGTCCCTGCTGCTCGGCGCTGCCGCTCAGCTCGGTATCTTCATGACTTATGTTGGTACCCAGTTCATGGGCTTCACTTACCAGCAGTCCGCCTCCATCGGTATCATCGGCGGCGCTGACGGCCCGACCGCGATCTTCGTCACCTCCCGTCTGGCTCCCGAGCTGCTCGGCCCTATCGCCGTTGCCGCTTATTCCTACATGGCCCTCGTCCCGGTCATTCAGCCCCCCATCATGAAGGCTCTGACCACCAAGGAAGAGCGCCGCATTGTCATGCGCCCGCTGCGTCAGGTCAGCAAGCGCGAGAAGATCATCTTCCCCATCATGATCACCGTGTTCGTGGCGCTGCTCGTTCCTTCTGCCGCGCCTCTGATCGCGTGCCTGATGCTCGGTAACCTGTTCAAGGAGTCCGGCGTTGTGGAGCGTCTGCAGAAGACCGCCGGTAACGAGCTGATGAACATCGTCACCATCTTCCTCGGCTTCACCGTCGGTGCTACCGCCACCGCCACCACCTTCCTTTCCGTTCAGACCCTTGAGATCATGGCTATGGGTATCGTCGCGTTCGGTTTCGGTACCGCGGGCGGCGTGCTGCTGGCCAAGCTCATGAACCTGTTCCTGAAGGAAAAGATCAACCCGCTGATCGGTTCCGCCGGCGTTTCCGCCGTTCCTATGGCCGCCCGTGTTTCTCAGGTCGTCGGCCAGAAGGAGAACCCCTCCAACTTCCTGCTCATGCACGCCATGGGCCCGAACGTTGCAGGTGTTATCGGTTCCGCTATCGCCGCAGGCGTCCTGATGTCCCTGTTCGGCTAATTCTCAGCGATTTGAAAAAGAGCACCCGTAAGGGTGCTCTTTTTTATATTTTTCCGCGCATTGCGCGGAGGAGGAAAGCAGCGCCGTAGGCGCTGCACGGGAAAAGGGGGATATTCTCTCACGTGAGAGAATATCCCCCTTGGACCCCCAAGAGAACGCAAGGGGCCTTGCCCCTTGCCCCCGCCATTGCAAGCGAGCAGCTCGAAGAACTGCAATGCTTGCCGAATCAGGTGCCTGCCTTGTTTTATATCTAAACGATTTGACTTACTTCTATCTTCGCTGTCGCTTTGCCTGCGATTCATTACCCTTACATAACTGCGTTCTACTTCGGATTCTATCAATCCTGGTATTGCCTGCCGAAGCGGCATAGCTTCGCTCACCGCAGTACGCATTATCGAAACGGTATGCATTGTTGGTAGCAGGAGATTAGTCTGTACCTCTACAAGATGGGCAGAGCGGCAGCGGATAGTAGGAGCAGAGGCAAATCGTATAGTAGCTCTAAACACGGCATCGCCGCGCGCAGGCATTTCCATTCCGGAGGCAAAAAGGTCATTCGAGATTGAGACTGCCAATCTAAAACCTTTCTCTTGGGGGATTGAAAGGGGGCTATTCTCTTTTGTGAAAGAGAATAGCCCCCTTTGACTCGCACCGCGCTCAGCGAACGCGACTATTTACATCGAGATCCAGCCGAACGCGCTGGCGATCGAGCTGATCAAAATGATCGCCGCGAAGAACGGGCACAGGAAGCGGATCATGGCGTTGAAGACCTTCCTTCTGCGGAAGGGCGCGCCGTTCAGCGTGACCTCGTCCGCGATGCGGTCGACACCGATGACGCGGGAGACGAGGATGCAGCTTGCGATGGCCGCGATGGGCATCATCACGGAGTTGGTCAGAAAATCGAAGAAGTCCAAAAACTGCATGCCGATCACGGTGATATTTGCCAGCGGGCCGTAGCCCAGGCTGGAGAGGCTGCCGAGGAGAACCATAGAGACGCCCATGATGCTCGTGGCCTTCTTACGGCTCCAGTGCAGCTCATCCTGCAAGGTGGAGACGGCACTTTCCGTCAGCGCGATGGAACTCGTCAGCGCGGCGAACAGCACTAACAGGAAGAACGCGATGCCGATCACCGTGCCAAAACCCATGGAATCGAAGACCTTCGGGATGGTGATGAACATCAGCGAGGGGCCGGCCTTCAGCGCGCTGGGATCGCCGCCGGAGAAGGCGAACACCGCGGGGATGATCATCAGGCCCGCCATGATGGCGATGGCCGTGTCGAAGACCTCAACATTGCGGGTGGAGCTTTCGATCGGGACGTCCTTTTTCATGTAGGAACCGAACGTGATGAGAATGCCCATGGCGATGGACAGGGAATAAAACATCTGCCCCATGGCGGAGACGACCGTCATCCAGGAGAAGTTGTCAAGATTGGGCACAAGGAAGTACTTGACGCCCTCCAGCGCACCGGGGCGGGTCACGGAATACACGGCGATGATCAGCGACAGCACCACGAGAATGGGCATCATGATCTTGGAGACGCGCTCGATGCCGTTTTCCACGCCCGCAAAGATGATCGCCAGCGTCATGGCCGTGAAGACGAGAAAGCAAAGCTCCGAGGACACGCCGTTGGAGATGAAGGACGAGAAATAGCCGTCCTCCGCGACGAGGTGCGCCTTGCCCATCAGGTATTCCGCCAGATATTTGATGACCCAACCACCGATGACGGAGTAGTAGGGGACGATCAGAATCGGAATGATGGCGTTGATCCAGCCGCCCACGCGCAGCGCAGGCTTATCGCTGAAGGACTTGTAAGCGCCGACAGGGCTCTTGCCGGTCATGCGGCCGATCGAAGTCTCCGCAATGATCATCGTGTAGCCGAAGGTCATCGCCAGAATGATGTATACCAGCAGGAAAATAGCGCCGCCGTATTTGGCGGCCAGATAAGGAAAGCGCCAGATGTTTCCGAGGCCGACGGATGCGCCCGCAGCCGAAAGGACAAAGCCAATCTTGCCGGAAAAGGAACCTCTTTTATGATCCATGAAGAATCTCCTCTCTTTTTTACGACATACAATTTACCTAGTATATCATAGAATAAAGATGAAAACAATCTGAAATCCGAAGAAAAGAGAGCTATTTGTCGTTGGCCGTGCAGAAAAATAAAAAAGGAAGACTCGAAAGAGTCTTCCTTTTTCCATATTTAAGACCAGAGCAGCTGCATCGCGACGATTAGCGCCGCAGCGGCGAGGATATACACACCTGCGATCAGCAGTCCCGCCTTGAGCGCGCCGCGGATGGCGGCATTGCGCTCCTCGCGCGTCAGCTCAGCGGCAGCGCTTTCCCACGGGCGGTCGTTCGCACGGGGCGCGTCGGGCGCGGAAAAGTCGCTGCGCTTGCGGTGAAAGTGTGGGAGAAAGGTCGGCTGGCGTTCGATGCCGCTCATGTCGGCGATCGTGCGGCCGTCGTCCTCCTCGTAGAAGTCGTCCTTCTTCATCACTTATCGTACAGGTGGCAGCACACGAAGTGGCCCGGCTCGATCTCGCGCTGGACGGGTGCTTCCTCCTTGCAGCAGGCCATGCAGTTGGCGCAGCGGGTGTGGAATTTGCAGCCCTTGGGCGGATTGGCAGGGGAGGGGATGGAGCCCTCGAGCACGATGCGGTTCATCTTCACCTTCGGGTCGGGGATGGGGATGGCGGAGAAGAGCGCCTTTGTGTAGGGGTGGAGCGGGTTGCGGAAGATATCTTCCTTCGCGCCGTACTCCACAAGGTTGCCGAGGTACATGACGCCGACGGTGTCGGAGATGTGCTCGACAACGGAGAGGTCGTGGCTGATGAAGAGGTACGTCAGCTTGTATTTATCCTGCAATTCGTTCAGCAGGTTGATGATCTGCGCCTGGATGGACACGTCGAGTGCGGAGACAGGCTCGTCGCAGACGATGAACTCGGGGTTGAGCGCGAGCGCACGCGCGATGCAGATACGCTGGCGCTGGCCGCCGGAGAACTCGTGCGGGTAGCGGTCCTTGTGGAAGGGCTGTAAGCCGCAGTTGTCCATGACCTGGTCGATATAATCGTCGAATTCCGCCTTCGGGACGAGGTTGTGCTCGCGCACGGCTTCGCCGATGATCTCGCCGACCGGCATACGCGGAGAGAGCGAGGAGAACGGGTCCTGGAAGATGATCTGCATCTTCGTGCGCAGGGCGCGCAGCTCCTTGTGGGAGAGGTCATAGACCTCCTGTCCGTTGAAGAGCACCTGACCGCCGGACTTGGAGTCATACAGGCGCAGGATCGTGCGGCCCGTGGTCGTCTTGCCGCAGCCGGACTCACCGACAAGGCCCATCGTCGTGCCGCGCTTTAAATTGAACGTGACGCCGTCGACGGCCTTGACATAGCCGACCGTCTTCGACACCATACCGCCCTTGATCGGGAAGTATTTCTTGAGGTGATTGACCTGCAGAATGTACTGCGGGTCATATTCCACGGGGGTGAAATTGTTGTCGATGATGAGTGAGGACTTCTGCGCCTCATCGGCGTGCTCCTGCTTCTTGACAAATTCATCGGCATTCTGCTTCTGCGTTTCCTTCAGTTCATCGAGAACCTGATCGTCGTTCTTACCGGCTTTCCAAAACGGCATCTTATTCACCCTCCTTTCCGTTTTCCTTGCCCTCGGCCAGCTCTTCCTCCACGACTTCCTCAAGGTCGGGACGCTTGCCATCGTAGTAGCGGTAGCAGCTCACCTTGTGCGTCGGCGAGATGCTCACCTCGCACGGGTAGTCGCCCTCGCAGCCGTTCACGCACATTTCGCAGCGGTCCTTGAAATAGCAGTAGTTCGGCATGTTGATGGGGTTCGGCACCTTGCCGGGGATGGAGTAGAGCTTTTCGACCTGACGGCCCACGACCGGCTTGGAGGCCATGAGGCCGATGGTGTAGGGGTGCGCGGGATGGGAGAAGATCTCCTCCGCCGTGCCCTGCTCGACGATGCGGCCGGCGTACATGACGACCACATAGTCCGCCATTTCGGCGATGACGCCGAGGTCGTGCGTGATGAACATGATCGAGGAATTGATCTGATCCTTCAGATTGCGCAGAAGGTCGAGGATCTGCGCCTGGATCGTCACGTCGAGCGCCGTGGTGGGCTCGTCGGCGATGATGAGCTTCGGGCTGCACGCAAGCGCCATGGCGATCATGACGCGCTGGCGCATACCGCCGGAGAGCTCGTGCGGGAACATCTTGTAAACGCCCTCGCTGTTGGCGATGCCGACCATTTCAAGGAGTTCAATGGTGCGCGCCTTGATCTGCGCTTCGTCGTGGCCCTTTTCATTGTGCAGGGCCAGCACCTCGTCGACCTGGTCGCCGATGCGGAACACGGGGTTCAGCGCGGTCATCGGCTCCTGGAAGATCATGGAGATATAGTTGCCGCGTAAGTGCTGCATGACGCTGTCAGGTGCCTTCGTGACGTCGTAGGCCTTGCTGCCGAGGTTCAGGCGAATTTCGCCCTCCACGACCTGACCCTGCGGGCGCTGCAAAAGCTGCATGAGCGACAAACTCGTGACCGATTTGCCGCAGCCGGACTCGCCGACGACGCCGACAGTCTTGCCGATGGGCACGGAGAACGTGACGCCGTCGACCGACTTGACAACGCCCGTGTCGGTGAAAAAGTAGGTGTGCAGGTTGTCAAACTCGACAGCATTGTTTGCGTCGTGCATTGTGGTCAGATATTCGCTCTCTGGGACATTTCTGCGCTTGCGCTTTTTTTCAAACTGATTTGTAATTTTGCGGTTTTCCTTGGAGATTCGCCGTGCTTCTTTGCCGGAAAGGTATCCTTCCTGTTTCTTTGCCATCGTGCGTTCCTCCTTCCTTTACCGCTTCATCTTCGGGTCGAATGCGTCGCGCAGACCATCGCCGACAAAGTTGAAGCCGAGGACGGTGAGCAGCAGGCACACGCCCGCCGGAATCCAGATAAACAGATAGTTCGTCATGACGTAGGCATTATTGACATCGTTGATGATGTTGCCCCACGACGCGAACG
>QWCV01005062.1_pt1 | contig 14656 bp, 17 predicted proteins | sample 1972621 | NCBI WGS metagenome assembly QWCV01 (sample SAMN09866699, study PRJNA288562) | Human gut metagenome isolate pre2_stool, whole genome shotgun sequencing... | isolation source: gut | host: Homo sapiens | place: USA: California
ATTCCTAAGAGGAAAACTAATTTTCTCGCCTGTCTCCTGTCAGTCTCAAGGGGGACTTGTCGGTACCGCTCTAACGTCGTGACTGTTCTGATGGTTTTTCCATCATACCGCAGCCTTTCCAGTGCCCGCGCGGTCTCATCGGGAGTACAGCCGGAAAAGACGCCGGCCAGCCGGAGCTTTTTTTCCGCCGGCAGCCAGCTCAAGGCACTCCGGCGCTGGCCCGCCTCCGGCAAAAACACCTGGAAAACCGGGAGATACTCTGTCAGCACCTGTTCCGCCCACTTTCCCAAGATCAGCTTGGAAAATTCCGCCTGAAGCCTTTCCGGCGCGATCTTTTTCAACAGCTCCCGATGCTTCAGCAAAGCCTGCCTTGTATCCTCCTCTATGGCAAATTCCAGCGCCGAGGAAAAGCGCAGGCACCGGAGAATCCGTAAGGCATCCTCCCGGAACCGCCTTTCGGGCTCTCCAACACACTTTAAAATTCGATTTTTTAGATCTTCCTTTCCTCCAAAACAGTCCACCAAGCCTCTTTCCGGATGAAACGCCATGGCGTTCACCGTGAAATCTCGGCGGGAAAGGTCTTCACTGAGCGACCGGGTAAAGCCTACCTTATCCGGCCTTCGAAAATCAGAATAGCCGCTTTCAGTCCGGTAGGTCGTGATCTCCGCCGCATGTCCGTCCACCACAGCGGTCACGGTACCGTGCCGCAGTCCGGTATCAAAAACCGGCACGCCGTTCAGAGCCTGCTTTGTTTCATCCGGCAAGGCTGAAACGGCGAAATCGTAATCCTCCGGTTTTTTCCCAAGAAGCATATCCCGAACGCATCCACCCACCGCATAGGCCTCAAAGCCCTTCTCTTCCAATCGCCTGATCAGCTTAATGCCCCAATTTGGCAGTTCCATGCCGCCCTTTAACACCTCTTTCTCAAAAACAGCGGGTCGTTCGGATCGCGGAAAAGTCTTTTGCAGCGCTATCTCACAAAGGAGATTCACTCTATTTTAATGGCGCACGATAGACCCGCGCCTATCAAAGTCATTCCCATTACTTTATCAGGACATAATGCGCGGGATTTCCCAGCCGTTTTTCCTGATTTCTATCCTTTCGCTTCCGCAGCGCAAATTTCTTCCTCTGCTTGCGGCGCTTCCTGCTTCACTGGGTCCAGCCAAATCTATCTTGCAGCCGAGAAGCCCGCGTTTTTTATTTTTCGGCTCTCAAAGGCGCCGGACAAAACGCTGTTCTGATACACGGCAGCTCCGCACGAACGAATTCCGTTTAACAGCGGCCGTTTACAATTACCACAGCTTACTCTCAGCTTCCTTTTTCCGAGGCCCTTTTTTAGACAGAGCCTTTCTCCGCCGTCAGCTCCGGCAGGGCTTTATCGCTTTTAAGCCGGCATTAAAAAATCCCCAGCTCAGTGAGTCGGGGATTTTTACTCGGTCAGCGGTATCTTCCATATTTTCCGCGATAATACTTATCATCCAAAAGGCGCTTTTTCCCTGTACGGCTGCTGCGGCGATGATAGCGTTTCCGGCCCACGTTTCTGTTTCTGGGACCGCCTCTGCGGTTGTTGCTGAACAGCACCACCAGAACGATGACAATGCCCAGAGCAATAAGAACCCAGGCCAAAATTCCTAAAATCTTTGTCCGCTGGTCCACCTTGGTAACCTCTACGCCGGAGCCGAGCAGGTCGGGAATGGAATAAACCTTTGAGCCCACCTCCGGCATGCTGACAGCGCTGGAAACCGGCTTTCTGGATGAAGACGCCCTGGACGAGGAGGAAGCCCGCGAGGAGGACGCTTCACTAGAGACGGCGGCCGGTTCCTCATAATACACAGGCTCGCTGGAGGATGGCTCCGGGGTTGGTTCCGGGGCCGCGGAGGAGGCTGGGGGCGCAGGCTCCACTTGTTGGGTGGAAGACGACGCCGGAGCAGGCGTCGAGGATGCTTCTGAACTGCTGGAAGCCGCAGAAGGCGTGGAGGACGGCGGTTCCTGAGAAGTCTCCTCGCTGACCGCCTGGCTGGAAGACGATGAGGCGCCCTCGCTTTCGTCCTCCGCCCAAGCGGGCATGGCACAGACAAAGCTGAGCATCAATAATATTGTAACGCATAACGCAGTCCACTTTTTTACGTTCACGCTTTCTAACCTCCAAGTTACAAACCCCTTATTTTAAATCCATGCAATCCTTGCTTTTAATCAAAAAAAATCCCATGTATTTCCACGTTATATTATAGCACAGAACCGACGCAATGCAACAAATTTCCCAATTGTTGAAAAAAATGTTTCAGAAAATTTACAATCCGTTCCGCCCCGATTTTTATTGTCCCTCCAATGGCCCCAACCCACTGTTCAGCATGATCCCACAGCGACAGGGCGCTTCGGGCAAATCCGCCCCCGTCAAAGCCCGCGGCGGACAGGGTATTATCCACGCACAGAAACGCCCCCAGGGCCGCCGCCAGGATAAGAGTTACACAGAAGCCTGTAAAAAAGATTTCCTTTTGTTTTTTACGTCTGTCCAAAAAAAACGTCCTTTCTGTTTCAATCAATCGGGACGGGAAAGCCGGACGGCCGATCCGGTTTTCCCGTCATGTGATCCCCAATGCCGCTGCCGAGAAGCCTCTTGGCTGGCTATCCCCTTAGACAGAGATCTCTCTAAAGAACTGCCCGCTTTCCTTATTTTCATCATACATCAATAATCATAGGCCCCGGCTGTAAAAACTCCCGCTTTTAAGCCTAGCCTTGCAATTGATTCAGCACGCTGGCCAGCACGTTGCCCAGCAGTTCTCCGGTATAGGTAGCCTCTTCGATGGTGTTGGCGTCGGTTCCCACTTCGATCAGCAGGGAACCATGGGTCAGGTGCATATTGTATTGCGAGGGACAAAAATTCATGGGCCTGGTCATTCCCGGGTACATAGTCTCCGCCGTCTGCTGAATCTGCAGCGCTAAGCGCAGATTATATTCCCAATCTGGGAACTCCCAGGTTCCGTCGTCATCACAGCCTGCGATAATCATAATCTGGGCGGCTTTTTTCCCATCCACCACAAAGGTCGGCTTGGTTTTTCCCGTCTCGTTATTCCCCAGCGCGTCCCGGTGGATATCTAAAACCACCTGGATGCCAGGGTACTCGGCCAGATCGTCCTTGACAGTCTGCTCCGAACGGTAATAGGAGCCGTTGTAGCTGGGATTATCGTGGATGGTTTTATCGTGGAGCGTACCGATGCCAGCGTTGTTCAGCGTCTGCGTAATCGCGTCCCCCACCGCCACCACGCTGTAGCGCTCGTCGGTCGTTCTGGGATAGAAGCTTTCCGGATATTGTCCTGTGTCGATGTCCAGATACGCCTCGCAGGTGTGAGTGTGCATAATCAGCACCTCCGGCTCTCCGTTTTTTTGGATATTCACATCGGGCCTTTTCGCCAGTTCCGCTCCAATATCGATTTGGGTCTGGCAGGTGCTTTTGATGCTGAAATTCTCATATTGAGTTCCGCTGGGACCGATCTGCACCTCATTGATCGGATAGGCCGCCTCTCCTTCCTCCAGAGGGCCGCCGGTATAGGGCACTTCCCCGCCGGGATTCTCGGAGTTTTCACTGGGTTCTTCCGGCTGGGAGGATGAAGCGCTTTCAGAACTGGAGGCCTGAGAGGATGACGCCTGAGAGGACGGACTGGCTGAGGAGCTGCTCTCCTTCGGCTGAGAAGGCTGAGAACCCGCCGTCTCCTGTCCTAATTGAGACTGGGCTTCCGTGTTTTCCGGAGCCCTCTGGGCAAAGAGATTCCTGGCGCCGTCCGGCGCGGTAAGCCCCGCCGCCAAAACCGAAAGGGAATTTTGTCCATCCAGAAAGGCCTGGGGCAGCTTGAGCGTAAAGCTGAGCACCGCGATCACCGTGCTTAGACAAGCCATCCCCGTCATAAGGGCACGCTTAATTTTTGGATTTCGAATCCTCACCGTTTCCCCACCCTTTCGGCATTTTTGTGAAAAGAAAGAGCTTTTGTCCGGAGCCGTGCCGTCTGCCCGTTCCTCAAAAACTCTCTAATGCTTATGCCTGATAGAGCTGGATTATGACACCAGGGTTCCCAGATCCTCCAAGGTAAAGGAGGGCTGGAGCGCATGGTTAATCGCCATGCTCACCAGCTTGGCCGCCCGGTCGATCAGCAGGTCGATTTCCCTGGGCGTCACCACCATAGGCTCTCCACGGGGAGAAATTTCTTCTTCCATTCCCGCCTCCTCCCTCCCCAGCAGGTCCGCGGCAAGGGTCATGGCATCCACTACCGTAGGCACTCCCATACTCACCACCGGTACTCCCATAGTCTGACGGTCGATTTTAGGCCTGGCGTTTCCCACCCCTGATCCCGGGCTGATCCCTGTATCCGATACCTGGACGGTACAGCCCAGACGATCCAGCCTTCGGGAGGCCAAGGCGTCCACCACGATCAGCGCGGCCGGGCGGAGCTTTTGGGTAACGCTGTAGAGCAGCTCCCCGGTTTCTATGCCAGTCTGCCCCAGCACGCCCGGAGCCAGCACCGCCACCGGTCTTAAATCATCAAGCCCAGTGCTCCGGGCCAGCTCTCCGGTAATGTGCCGGGTGGCTAAGACTCCTTTCGCGGTTTTCGGTCCCAGATTATCCGGAGTGATCTCCGTGTTTCCCAGTCCCGCTACCAAAATCAGCCCCCGCTGGGGCAGCAGAGACGCCAGCTCCTTTCCGATCAGCTCAATTCGAGCGGCGGGATCCCGAAAATCATCGCTGAAGGGGGGAACGTCAAAGGTCAGGTACGTTCCCTCCGGCTTGCCCATCTTGCCGGCAGCCTCCGGTGTTTTGATTTTTAGACGGGTCAGGGTTACGTCTCCATACCGCTGGGTAAAATAATCCGTGCCGCCGATATCCTTTTCTAAAAGCTCCCGGGCCTCCACTGCTAAATCCGTGCGGAAAACCATTGCGAAATTCCTCCTAATATGCTATACTAAAAATCCGGTTCTATTTTCATCCTTATTATGGGGAAACCTGGGCCGGATATGCTGGTTTTTTTGAAAAATCCAGAAAAATCTCTTGCCAAAGCGAAAGAAAAATGGTATCATAAATTGAAGCGACCATGAGCAAAGGAGGTGTGACCATGCCAAACATCAAATCTGCGAAAAAGAGAGTAAAAGTAATCGCCACCAAAACTCTTCGGAATAAGTCTTATAACTCTGCTTTAAAAACAGCGGTGAAAAAGGCTGATCTGGCTATCGAAGCCGGCGCTGCCGATAAAACCGAGGCCGTGCGCGCTGCGATCAAGAAAATCGACCAGGCCACCGCTAAGGGTATTCTGCATAAGAATACAGCTGCCAGAAAAAAGTCCGCCCTTGCTCGCAAGCTGAATGCTTCCGCCTAAGGGAAACTAAAACGTGAAAAGCAGAGCTTTATGCCCTGCTTTTTTGTTTTGTCTCGCTGCCGCCAAGCAGCAGGGGCGCAAGACGCCCCGACGGAATGCAAAAAGCTGAATACAGCTAGGCTTCCGCTCTATTTTCGCCAGCGGCAGCTTACCTACCGGCTTACAGCGGCGGACTTCCATAATTTATCAACTGTTCACGAATTTTGCGTTGACTTTTCCCTCAAAAATGGATATCATAAGAATAGAAATTGATTTATGGAGGTGCTCTCATTTGAAGAAGTGTCATAAAATCGCGTTATTGATCGGCTTAATAACTTCTGTGGCAGCTATCGTGGCAACCGTTACCACTGTCTGTCTGCTCCACCAGAAAAAGAAAAAAGAAGACGAAGAGCTTGAGCACTATCTGGACTGCTCTATTCAATAGGGACAGGCATTTGACTGCCAGCCGGTAAAAAACAAATAAAATCTGGGCTGTTTTCTTTTTTGCGGAAAAGAAAACAGCCCGTTTTTATTGCCTTATCTTCATTTTCATGTTTTTATAGCTGATCCGTATCGTTACAGAGCCAATGGCTTATCCATTCGTTAAACATTTCGTGTTCGCTTTGTTAATTCAAAAATTCAGTTAAAGCATATGAAACGATAGCAGCAATTAGAAAGGCAGGGAACCATACCCGCAACCAGACAGTTCCAGGCTAAAAATCAAAAAGCTGTGAGAAATCCTCACAGCTTTTTGATTGACGGCAAGAAGAGCAAAGGAAGATCTTCCGCATATTTTTTAAGTCTTCCGCTATTTTGCCGCCCAGTTCAATAAAACGCGCATGGGTAAAGGCTTCCTTTTCTCCTATTCGCGGCAGCCAGCCCTCTTAGGCTCAGCCCTTATCGCTTGGCTTAGAGATCAGCGCCGCCAAATACCCGAAGAATACCGCTGCCGCAATTCCCGCAGCGGCCGCGGTGACGCCCCCGGTTAGGATTCCCAGGATTCCTTGCTCCTGAATCGCTTTAACCACACCCTTGGCCATCGTGTAGCCAAAGCCTGTCAACGGTACTGTCGCCCCCGCTCCAGCGAAATCTACCAGAGGGCCGTACGAACAATACTAAAATACGGGCCGGGGTCAGTTTAGTCTTATCGATTAGGATTTGACCTACCAAGCAGATCAGGCCGCCTACCACAAAGGCTTTCCCGTATTCCCAAAGCATTTCCAAAAACTATCACCTCGTTTTCCTGAGGCTAGTTTTTCCAAAACTTTAATATTTATTACTATCCTTGACCATCAAACAAAGACACATTGAAGCACCGCTTTACTCTTCCAGCAGAACCGCCCGTACGGGAGCCGCCTCCAGCCCCTCCAGTTTCAGTGGAAACGCGGCAAGAATGTAGTTTCCATCCGGCACCCCGCTCAGATCCAAGCCCTCCAAAATCGGCACGCCCGCCAGCAGAAGCTCCTGATGCGGCAAAACGGCGTCTTCATAGGGAGCGATGGAAGAAGCGTCCGTACCTACTAAAGCGATCCCCCCATCCGCCAGGGCGAAGGCCCCGCTTTGAGACAGGTACGCCGAGCCCTCCCCGCGCAGAAGCAGCCTAGGCTGGGTAAATTGCAGAATTTCGTCGGCATCTTCCCCAGTGAGGATACCGCTGACCGAAAGCACCGTGCACGGGCCGAAGCATGCCTCAAGAGGCACCTGGTCTATGGTCGCGCCGTCGTCCACAAAATGCCGGGGCGCATCCATATGGGTAGCGGCATGGGCGCCGCCGTAATATGCGGTAAGATTAAATTTATCCCCCAGCTGCATTTGCTGAAGCCGCTCCAGCCTCGGGACGGGATCTCCCGGATACACCGGCGCGGTAAAATAGCCTTTGGAAATATCGTAAATTTTCATAACGACACCTTCTACGCTTCTTTATTAGATTTTATAAACCTGCTAATAAAAATACGTCAGCCAGACAGATTCCTTCCCCCTAGTAAGATCATTCCGCCCTTTGCCGGATCAGGGTAATCCGTCAGGCCGATGGCCAAGGATAAGCATCCGAATAGGGCCGCGAGGGCAAAAGCCTTGCGGGCCATCTTTTACTTGCCTCCAAAGCGTCACATTCTGTCTCTCATGCCGAAAATTTCGAAGCCGGCAAAATTCAGCCGCCAGGCCGGCTCGGTTTCAAGTGATAAGAAAGCCTCTCTGTCACGCGAGCAAGGGCATCAATTCTGTTAAAAGCTCAAAGGATTTCTTTACCGCGATTTTCAAAAATTTAGGATAGTCCATGTGGGCGTCGTCATTGGCATTGTCGGAAATTGCCCGCACCACTGTAAAGGGCACCTTGTTGATGTAGCAGACCTGTCCGATGCTGCCGCCCTCCATCTCACAGGCCACCGCGCCGAATTCCTCCATCAGCCGGTTCAGCTTGTCCTTTGAGCCTACAAACTGATCTCCAGTGGCGATAATTCCCTGGTGACAGGCCAGCCCCTCTACCGCTCCCGCGGCCGCGCGCACCTTATCGTTCAATTCCTCGTCGCACGGGATCTGAATCCTATCGATTCCGGAAATAAACCCTTTGGGATCCCCTAGATCAGAGGTATCCATATCGTGCTGAACCACCGAATCAGCCACTACAATGTCACTGATTTTAATTCCTTTCCCCATGCCTCCGGCCACACCGGTATTGATAATCAGCCGGGGATGGTAACGGAGAATCATAGTCTGCGCACACATCGCCGCGTTCACCTTGCCGATACCGCTGACCGCCGCCACGCAATCCACGCCCTCCAGCTTTCCCTGCACAAAGGTAATTCCACTGATGGTTTCTTCCCTTTTCTCAGTCATGCTGCCCTTGATGAGCTCTACCTCTACCGTCATCGCACCGATCAATCCAATCATGATAAGCCGCCCCTTCTTCCTGCCGCGGCGCCGCAAAGGCCGCGAAAAATCTATTCTTAGTATAGCATACCGCCGTAAAAAAATCAAAAATTCCAATCTTGGGAAAAGTCCCGAAGGTCCGCGGAAAGTTCTTCTGTTTTCTTATCCGGTTATTATTGACTTTTGGCCTGATTTCCATTATTATAGTGTTAGAAACGATAAAAAGGATCAGCATTTTTTACAATTTATTTTATCCCTTTGGAAAATCTGGCTCCGATTTCACCAGCTTTTAATCCGCATTTTATCTATAAAGATAATAAACAAATAACCTGGAGGGTTGCAGTATGAAAAAATGCGCGAACCACTATGCCGTTGCCGTGGACTTAGGCGCCAGCGGCGGTAAAATGGCGGCGGCTTCCTTTGATGGCAGCCGTATTGAGCTGGCGGACTACATCACGTTTCCCAACCAGCCGGTGCAAATTCTTGACACCTTATATTGGGATGTGTTTGCCCTTTACCGCAGCATCGTCTCCGGTATGACCCAATACGCTTCTGAGCTTGGCCCAGCCGCTACCATTGGGATCGACACCTGGGGCGCTTCTTACGGCCTTTTAGACAAAAAAGGCCGTCTTTTGGAGCCGGTTTATCACTACCGCGACAAACGCACCGACACGATCATGGATGTAATCTATGAAAAAGTGTCCCAGAGAAGAATCTTTGAGCTTACCGGCGTACAGTTCAACCGGACCTACACCCTCCCTCAGCTGTATTCCTGCATTGTCAACGGCGATACCTGCCTGGACAACGCAGATAAGCTTTTATTCCTGCCCGACCTGCTGGGCTATTTCATTTCCGGGCAGATGTCCACGGAAATGACCATTGCCGGAACCTCCGCGCTGATGGAACCCTCTCAGGAAAATTGGAGCAAGCAGCTGTTTCAGGAATTCTCCATTCCCACCCATTTTCTCACGAATTTGGTGGACGCCGGCACCGTAAAGGGCACGGTCACCCCGGAGATCGCCTCTCTGACCGGCATCGGCCCCGCAAAGCTGGTGGCCTCTGTAGGCCATGACAGCGCTGCTGCTGTAGCCGCCATTCCCGGATTCGGCAAAAACAAGCTGTACATCAGCATTGGCACCCAGATCAGCATGGGAATCGAAACTGACGAGCCTCTGGTATCTGAGGCCGCTTATCAGGGCGGCTTTAAGAACACCGGCGGCATCGCCCGCAGAAAGATAATTTACAGAGATTTCTCCGCCTTCTGGCTCATTAATGAGCTGCGGGCCGCTTTAAAGCGGGAGGGCAGGGAATATTCCTTTGATGAGCTTCACAGCCTCGCGGAAGAAGCTAAATCGCTGAACGCTTACATAGATAATGAGTATCCCACCTTCAACACGCCCGGCGGCGATATCCGGGTCAAAATGGCCGAATATCTGCAGCAGACCGGCCAAGCGGTTCCGCAGACCGTCGGCGAATGGGTTCGCTGTATTTTCGAAAGCCTGGCTTTAAAGGTAAAATACTGCGCTGATTATCTGAAAAACACCTTGGGAATGCCCTTGGAAGATGCCTTTGTCATCAACGGCGGCTCCCGGAATACCTTGCTGGTTCAGCTTCTCAGCGACGCTCTCCGCCTGCCGATTCACGCCGGTATGCCATACGCCACTCTAGCCGGCAACCTGCTGACTCAGTTCTACGCCGACGGGAAGGTTTCTTCCGTAGAGGAAATGCGGGAGGTCGCCGGCCGTTCTTTCCAAATGAAGGAATACGAGCCCCAGCCCGGAAGAGATTGGGATGCCGCGCTCCAGGCCGCAGTCGAAAAGAATGTTTGCCATTAATCACAGGAAAAACCGGTTTTGCTTTTCACGAAGGGAAAACCGATTTTGATAAACCGGCCTCCGGGCCGTAAACAGTTAAAGAAAATGGAGGAATCGCAATGAACATCAACATGGACGTCATCCGCGAAGTCATGGCGGTAGCAAAACGCCTGGACGAGAAAACGCTGGTCAACACCTTCGAGGGCAACATTTCCGCAAAGGTAGACGGCAAAATCTACATCACCCCCACCACCAAGAATAAGGGCCTTCTGACTGAGGACATGATCGCTGTCATGGATGAAAACGGCAACCAGATCCATGGTAACTGCAAGCCCACCTCTGAACTTCCCATGCACACCGAAACCTATACCATCCGCGACGACATCGGCGGCGTGGTACACTGCCATCCTCCGTATCTGACCGCCTATGCCCTGGCCAACAAGGATGTAGAAACCAGAGCCTATCCGGAAATGATGGGTAACTTCTGCAAGTTCGAGTGCGCCCCTTATGGCCGTCCCGGCACAGATAAGATTCTGGCGGGCGCGATTCCGATTCTGCAAAACAAGAGAGACATTGTTCTGCTGGGCAACCACGGCGTGCTGGTGGTAGGCAAAACCGTTACCGACGCCATGAATAAGACCGAAGCCGCCGAGGCCATTGCCAAGGCGCTGTTCCTGACCGCTCAGCTGGGCGGCGAGGTTCCGCTGTCCGACGAGGAATGCCAGTTCTTCCTGGATCTTCAGAAGACCAAATAAGAAATTTTATCTTAGTAGCTTACCCTTAAAAGAAATGGATGGATTGCTGTCATGGCCACTGAATCGATCATCACCACACGGAAGTACTATAAGCGGAATAAGATATTAAATATCATCCGCTCCAATGAGAATATTTCACGCTATGATGTGAAAAAGATGACCATGTACAGTATGTCCACGGTTTTAGACATCATTGACGATTTAATCGCAAGCGGCATGGTTTACGAGGCCGATTGCGAGGAACCCAGGGTCGGGCGGAAGCCGGTATGGCTCCGCCTGAATCCCGAGGGCGGTTATTTCATCGGCGCGGAATTCAATGCGTTTCATTTGCACTGCGCTATGCTGGATTTCACCGGTGAGATCATCTACCAGTCGGAGGAGGATTTACTCCCTGACCAGGGAAAAGACGCGATTCTAGCGCTTTTAATCCGGCATATCCATGCCGCTATCGACGCCGTAAAGGGAAAGCCGGGGCAGATTTTCGCCATCAGCGTAGGAATTCCCGGCTATTTGAATGAGGATAAGAGCATCGCTCTTTCCCACTTTCGCTTAAAGGACTGGGAAAACGTCCCGGTCAAAAAGATTTTAGAGGATGAATTTCATCTTCCCTGTTACCTGGACAACAACGTCAACGTCATGGCGTTCGCTTATAAATGGCTTCGCTACAACGGCGACTGCCGGGACTTTTTATTTGTCTCTATCCGCACCGGCGTCCGTATCGTGCCGGTCATCAATAATCATCTGATCTTAAGCCGCGGCGGCCTTTCCGGCGAGCTGGGACACGTTAAGGTTGCCCCTCACGGCACCCTGTGTTCCTGCGGCGGGATCGGCTGTCTCAACTCTGAAATTTCCGACCTCAGCATATTGGGAAAGCTTAAGGCGGGTTTTGAGTTCGGCCGTTTTCCAGAAATTATGGAAATGGCCGGAGGAGACCCGGACAAGGTGACTTTGGAGATGTTCTGCGAATCCGCGGCTCAGGAACATCCTGATTCTGTAAAGCTCATGCTGGATTTGGCCAATATTCTGGGGGAAGCTCTGGGCATGGCGGTGAACATTCTGGCACCGGAGGTCGTGGTGCTTTCCGGCCAGCTGGCCCAGTTGGGCGAGCCTTTCTTCCAGGAGATTTCCAAGGTTTTGGAGCGCAATGTGGTTCAGGAGATCTATCAAGGGCTGAAGGTTACGGCAAGTGTTTTTAATGAGTATATTGGCGCTATCGGCGCAGCCGCCTACGCCATGCAGGAAGAATTTGACTTTATTGACAAACAGATTTGATCCTGCCCGCAGGCCGTCGCTGAAGGATTTGACTGGAAAGAGGATCATGATTTTTCTCCAGTCACTTGAAACCGCCAAAGCATCACACCTCATGTTGGTAATTTGGTATAGCAGTGAGAAAAATTGCCTTATTCTTGACGGTCAAAGCTTGAGTTGATTTCTATTTTTGCAGGCGTCTCTTATCAAAATTTTATTGTTTGTTGTACTAATAAAAAAGCTTCGGTTGACTAACCGAAGCTTTTTTCTGTTCTGAAATTCTCGCTTTCCATATTTCATCCGATTTGGGCTCTCAGCAGGTCCTCTGCCCGCTGGTAATCCTTTTTTCTCACATAAATCACATATTCATAGGCATAATCCAGGTTCAGGCCCACGCCTCCTGCAGCCGCTCGAATGTCGGCGCGACCAAAGCCGCCGGCTATATTGACCGCATTGACGATATAGGGAATCTTGTGGGCCGCCAGGGCTTCCCGCAGGCTTGCCTGAGCCTTGACAGAAAAGGAGCTGAACAGCCTTTTTCGGTTGAAAATGGTAATCATAAAGAATTCTCCCCTCTGTCAAACAGCCCATATCCGGCTATTTGACGCTTTATCAAATTTTCGACGCAATCGCTTTCAAATTTTTCAATCCCTCAATTGCCAGTTCTTCTCCGGTATCCGCAAATTTTCTCCAGATAGCGCAGTTGCCGCTCAGCTCTTCAAAGCTCGGATCAAAGGATTCGATGGTTAAGGGGCCTTCGTAGCCGACCTCAAGCAAAGCCCGGAACAGCTCCTCAAAGGGAACCAGACCGGTGCCCGGAATACCTCTGTCATTTTCGTTCACATGGACATACCCCAGGTAATCCTTGCCGCAGGTCTTTACCGCGCCCGCAAAGCTTTTTTCCTCACGGATCATATGGAAGCAGTCCAAATGGACCTTCATATTCTTATTTCCCACATCCTTGCAGTACTGAACCGCGTCAGCGGCAATATTCAGGAAATGAGTTTCAAACCGATTGACACATTCCACCGCGATCACGCCATCCCAGGTCTCCTTGGCATAGCTGGAAATCTCCCTCATCGCACTGACAGACCATTCCCATTCCCGCTCAGTTCTAGGCTTCCGGGTCAGATACCCCCAACCTGCGTAATTAACACCCCCAAGGATTTTGGAACCAATCGCCTTATTGATATCCACCATCCGTTTCATATGATTAATTCCGTTTTTTCGAACAGCCTCATCCGGAGAAATCAGATTGGTATCCAGCCCCAATGTAGTGGTGGTCACCAATTCCAGTCCCGTCTGCCGTTTTGCTTCCAGCACCTTTTCCAAGGGAAAGCTTTCCGGATGGGCGATTGCCAGGTCCACGACGTCAAAGCCCAGTTCCTTTGCCTTGGGCAAAATCCAAATGTCTTTTTCCGAAAAAACTTCTGTCCAAATAAAGCTGTCTACGCCAAAACGAAACGCTGCCATTGGTTCAACCCCTCCAAAAAAATTATATTTTAATGTCTTTAGTTTAATCACTTTTCCTAATATTGTCAAGAACTATCCATCTCTCGGCCTGCTGTTGAAAAACTAGCCGGCCTTGGCAGTTTACAGCCTACAGTGATTCTTTATCCTTTACCTTTCTCTTCTCTAATTTTTTTATTGAGTAGGAGATCATTTTCTGTCTTGCCGCTGGCCTCAAGCTATTATTTGCCAAGACCTTTTTATCTTCTCCCTGCCTTCTACCAGGGCCTCTTACTGAAAGCAACAAAAAAGCGTAGAAGAAAATAGATTCTTCTACGCCGTGCTGCTTGATTTACAGCACCAAGGATGGCGCTGTGTATACACGAGCTGCCAGTTCGCTGTTGAGCATATAAAGGCTTTTGGGGTCGCTTCCAAACAATTCCATCTTCGTAATCAGGTCGGTCGCATTGGTCTCCTCCTCGCCTTGCTCCTTAATAAACCAATCCAGGAATTGTAAAGTGCGGAAATCATTCACCTCATGAGCTGCCGCACAAATAGCGTTGATCAGAGAGGTGACATACTCCTCATGCGCAAGTCCCGCCTTTAGGGCGTCCATAGTATTTTCCAGCTTCACGTTAGGTTTTTCAATCGCTTCCAATGTCACAGGACAATTATTATTCTGTAAATATTGGTAAAACAGCATGGCATGGTCTCTCTCCTCCTGTGCCTGCACTTTATACCAATTGGCAAAGCCATCCAGTCCCGCGGCTTCATAGTAATTCGAGAAATCTAAATATAGATATGCGGAATAAAATTCCTTGTTGATTTGCTGGTTGAGCAGATCTGCTACCTTTTGATTCAGCATAAATAAACCACCTTTGCTTTTTTATATTTACATTTAAAGTATACACCCTTTTATCCCTTTCGTCATCATTGAATTCCACGATTTTAGGATATCACACACATAAAATTTCATGCGATCTGTGTCGACATCCTAACGGGACATTTTATAAAACTGTCAGGCTTCTTTTTTCCTGGCGCATGAAATGTTAAGCAACACAATTGCATTATTTTTCAGTTCACCACGAAAGAAAATCAAAACCACCAGTGAACTGGTGGTATGCACAGGGCCTGGAAGGGCCAAATACGGACTTAGTCCCTAAAGGGACATGGAAGTTTG
>QWCV01002539.1_pt1 | contig 14644 bp, 12 predicted proteins | sample 1972621 | NCBI WGS metagenome assembly QWCV01 (sample SAMN09866699, study PRJNA288562) | Human gut metagenome isolate pre2_stool, whole genome shotgun sequencing... | isolation source: gut | host: Homo sapiens | place: USA: California
AGAATCATGCCAACAATGCTGGCGATAGAAATATTCACACTCAGTCCCAAAGTGAGAACCAGAATCCCAAGATCCAGTACAACCGGCTGCTGCAGGCCAAATGTCTGACCGTACGAAAGCCATCCAAGTCCGGGAATATCCTGTGCGAGCATCCCTATAAATCCGCCCAACACAATACCTGCCAGAAGCATCAGGAAAAGTCCCCATCCATTTTTGCTTCCTGCTCCTTTCATCTGTAACCCTCCAAACTCTAGTGTTTTACAAACCGCTTTTATTCTAACACACTTCAAAAAAAGTGTATAGACTTTTTGTGCATTAAATTTTCCTTAAGAATCGACAACGTATTTACGGGGCCATCTATTTTTTATTTAATGAGATATATAAGGGGCTGTTGGTTATTTTGAAATGTTTTTCGAAATGTAACAGATGGGGAGTACTAAATCTTCGGTGCATCCACGCTCTATTCTACTTATGGATGTCCACATAACAATTTAATAGTTTAAGTTCTCCCACATCATAGTGATATAAAAGAGTTTAATTTTATTTTTAGAAAAAACTATTTCCATGCGATGCATTATTAATACATACATATATATCGTAAATAATTCCATCTATTTTTCTAATAAATTGAACGTAGGCTTCTTCACTGACATTATCAGGCAGCATAATAATTTCGTCTTCTAAATTTTGAATATGTCCATATAGGATTTTATAAAAATCTTCATTCACAAATTTAAAACATAGCGATTTTTTACGTATATTTCGGAGCATTTCTAAAAATTCTTCACGTCCTTCAACTTTTCCCGAACGTAATCTTTCTATTCTCATTCGATTTTCCGGAATATCAATGAGCAAGTATTTTTCATACACCACTGTATAATAATGGGAATCAATATTAATATTGTTGATTCGCCTATTGCTAAAATGCTCAAATAAAGGGACGCCAATAGATATTAGAATCGCAATAATAGAAAGTATATTTGAAAACATTTTATCACCTGCTAATAAAATAAATCTTCGTAAATATTTTTTTCCAGTTCAGGATTTTTGGCTTTGATCTTTATTATCTTGTCAACCCCAGAATATCCAATTTTTCTTACTATTTCTTCAAAAAGCCCCTGTGTAAACGATGACGCAACTTTTTCTATACAATCTGGAAAAATTATTTCATTCAAATCTTCAAAATCAATTTTATTTTCTAATTGTTCTTTATAAACTACTTTTCCATAAGGATTTCCCGCTAATCTAGTTGTCGTCTTGTCAAATGATAAAATAATTTGGTTACTCATCTATTTTTTCTCCTCTCATAACAAAATTCAAATTATATGCAGTACCTGGCATATAGATCAAAGAGCTTGTTACTACTTCATTACCTTTATTATCTCTACCTGGAATATTAGATACATAATTCTTGTCTTCATTAAATCCAATCCATTGATTTTCATTATATTCTAACATTTCTTTATAAAAATTTATAGCTCTTTCGCCAGATATCACATAACATCTATATGTATCTGATCTTTCCTCTAATGACTTTATTAATTTTGTAAGTCCTGTTCCTCCTGTTTCTGCATCTGTATTTCTACCAGAAATCTTGTGTTGAAATGTTGTAATATTGCAAAAATCATCTATTGTATATTCAGAAGAAAATTTAGATTTATGATTATTAAAAGCTTCTCTAACTGTTAAATATCTTGAATTTTTGCCGTGGATCTCAGAACTGATAATATTATTATACACACCAGTTCCTAATAAAATGTCAGACATATCAACTACGGCTATATTTATTCCATAATAATTATATCCATCATTCTGTTCTTTAATAATCTTTTTGTAATTTGTCGCCACATCTATATCAATCAAACAATCTGTATTACCATGTTCACATGCATTCCCGACTAATTCAGAAATTACATTAGATATATTGTCTCTTGCATCTTCTTCTATTCCAAACGGTTTTAAAAAGGTATCAATGTCTTTATATAGACGGCCCAAATAGTTCGTCTTTTCTACATTCTCATCAATGATTAGTTTTCTGTAGTGCGAACCATATAAATCATTTTTAAACTTATCGGGATACTTTTTAACGCTTCCTCGCGTAGTGCAGTTTAGCAACTTCAATGGGGACGACATTATTCCGGCAATATGAATGTCATTACTTACATCTATGTTCATAAAAATCTGTACATAGTGACCACAATCATGTATTAAATAATAGCATATACATTCTAAAATTACAAAAGTGAGCTTATCGATAAACACCATACTCCCAAAATAAAATTCAATGGGTATTTTCAAACGTGGGTATTGTTTGTGAACTGCATTAATCTGTTCAATAATGTATTTAATATCTTTGCCACTAAATATTCCCGAATTTGTAACAATCTTAATTTTTCCATTTATTACTTTTATTTTCGAAGCACTTGTTCCATTTTTTTTAAATAAATAATCAATATTCTTCAAACTCTTAACATCCCCTGATGTCCTCACAAAGACCCATCTCTATCATATTCTAAATTATAGCATATTGCAACATAAACACACATTTATCTTATATATTTCTGGAAAAAGGGCGTGTTAGATAATAACAACAGCCCTTTTTCATTTGAAGAATTTTCTATTTTTCTTTTGCTATAATGTTTTACTTTCTCAGGATTGAGCGGCATTACTCACTGTCATCTTTTCCTTTGTTATCTTGTTTTTTCAGCCACTGATTATGTATATTCTGCATATATGCTTCCAGCATGCTCAAATATCGCTCTTCCGGATTTTGCCCCGAATACGCTTCAATTTTGGCAAGATACAAAGTATACTGGCTTTTAATATACTCTGCAGCTGTACGGTAAGTACTCCATTTGTCTTTCATGTTAAACAACACCAGTAAAGAAGCCGAAGCCGACCCAAAAACTGAAATAAATACTCCAACACAATTCCATTCCAGACAGGATGTAACAGCGCTGCTTATTAACGGTGCAACAATATTAATAATAGAAAATGTGTAAAACAAGTTTTTATAAAGTAGTGCTTTTCGTGTATACCATCGCAAACTATATTCAGTTCGACTCTGACAAATAGATTCCAAGTCCGCTCCCTTCTCATAACTCTTCCAAAATGTATCAAATTCCCTGTCCCTTTTAGATTTCATTCCGGCTTCCCTCCATCATGTTGCAAACCATCATATAACATTTGAGAGCTGTGTATTGTACAAATATATAAGTAGTTCCCTGTATGCACCGGTTATATCTTCTCTGCTATATTTTTCTCTTTCAACCTGGTATTTAAAAACCCAGTCTACCAGATATTCGAACTCCTTGCTTTCCATAATACTATTCAAAAATTCTTGTTCTGCCTCTTCTTTATGCCGTAGCTGCCTTGCCCATATTGATGTATTACGATTCATCATGTCAATTGGAGAAATAATCATATGCTTATCATCCTTACTCTTTGCAGAAGATGTCTTGCTCTCCCAAGGAATGTAGGATACAAACAATTTTTTATAAAATTCATCTGTCCTGAAAATCTGTCGACAAGCATTATCCTTTATCTCTGCAAATGCGTTTGCAAATACTAAATCCTTATCTTCCACTTCATGCCGAACTGGTTTTCCATAAATCACATATTTTTCCCCATTTATCTCTTTCATCTGCAGGTTATCACCTTTAAAACTTGACAAAAGGCAATAAATCTTTTGATCTGCTACTATTATTTCTGCATCACTTGCTATTTTTTCTAAAACTTCTGAATTCTTATTAATTATTTTACTTAAATTTATATCGATTATTTCATCTAAATTCATATTGATTATTTTATCTAAATTCTTTTTGATTATTTTACTTAAATTCGTATCGTTTTCTTCAATAACAATAGCGCCAATTGTCTTACCTTTCCAAATATTAACAAAAACCGTCCATAATGAGCTCACTTTTCTCATCCACTTGTTTTCTACTTTTTCCAAAATTGTTACCATATTATTTCCATCAAGAAAATCCATATCCGACAAATTCTTTTCTTTATTTTCCAAAAAACCGTCTATCTGCTTTTTGATATTCCGTCTCAGCGCTTCATCTGCGAAATAGTGAGCCATTATCAGACGTAATAAGCCTTTTCTTCCAATTCGCAGCATATTCTCCCTGGTAACCCTGCCACCAATCAGTTCGTCCATTGTATCATAAATCCTAAAATACATTCTCATAAATTGCTGCAACTGTTTGCCGCTGTCGTACTCCTCTGCGAATTCACTTCTGTCAACTTTCAAGCAGCCTTTTACGTCTATCCCCATAATGTCAATCATAACCGTCCCGATTATATCCGCCCACACTTCTTCTTCTGGACTATTATCCCTTTTGACTTTTACTCCTTTATAAAACCATTTGATCTCCCCTTTTTCTTCATCTCCTTTTGCTATAACTCGATACAGATTCTCTTTCTCTGTTTCCCAAATACTCCAGTTGTAAGGAAGCAACTGACCACTTAATCCTTTCTGCTTATATCGTTCAATCTTCCTATACACCTCATACTTTTTACCATCCACTTCCAATTTTTTAAAAAAGACATTTTCCCCAATACTACTCTTAACACTAGTAACCGATTCAAATTTCGGTCTTTTTACAATAATTGAAAACAAGCTGGATTCAAATAATTGCTGAATATAATTCTGTATAATTTTCTCTACATTTCCCATTATTTTTTCCGGATCGAAATAATCTTCATTTTCCTGGAATCCCTTTTGAAGCAAATCATATGCTGAAAAATTTCTCGTGTCTAAGAACCAGTCATAATCTATTTCTACACTTACTTCCGTTCCTGTATTGGCCATCTCAATTTCTTGCGTTTCTATTTCTCCGGATTTCTGTGAAGAATACAATGTAATCTGATTTCCATATTTTTCTCCCTCACATTTGGTCCTGATCTCCACTTTATCGGATATCATAAAGCCTGACTGCATACCAATCCCAAATCCGCCCGTAGGTTTGAGCCATTTTGGCATATTGCGTAAATATTGTCTATATTGTTTTCTTCCTTTCCATCCTGTACCGATGTGCGCAATTGCATCCAGGCATTCTGTGTCAATACCAATCCCCCTGTCAATAATTGTAATACGAATTTTAGGGATTTCCCTATCCCCTCGGTCAATCCATTCACAAATGACACGTAAATTATACTGTTCAAAAGCACTTTCCATGAAATCAAACGGAGTGTAGTACCTATTACCTGGTTCCTGAACATTAATTAAGTGATCAGCCTCTCCCTCACTAACCCCGATCCAAAAACGCATTTTCAACGCATCAATTGAATTTTGCAAATACTCTCTCAAAAAATCTATCCTTGAACCGTATAAATTCTTTCCTATCACCAGTTCAATCAGCATATCCTTGTTTACAATAAACTCTCCGCTCTTCCTGCCACCATATTTCCGTCCTTTATAAAATACCTTTGTGTCGGGTCTACTAAGCAGGCAACCTCCGAAATCTTCCGGAGCAATCTCGTTCCAATGAAAAATCAGATTCTCTACATCTTCCTGCAAATACATAAACCATTCATTTGCACACTTACATACCTCTTCCTCATCCGACTCTGCTGTAATTGCAATTGTCGTCGTGGAAAGATCTATATGGGTGATCGCTTCATGCTTTTTTCTATGAATTTCGCTAATCTTTGGAATATCCCCATAATATTTTAACACAACAGAATCAAAACGATCATTATCAATATCCAGCAAATCGCCAAGCCTCAAGAGTGCCGCAACAAATCTCGGATGACAATTTCCGTGCTGTGTCCATTCCCTTTTAGGGATATCCATCAAACTTTGTACTCCTTCGCCATGTACACGGCCGCATTTGCTGACATATTTGTATAGTCTGGAAGCAACCGCAAAAGAAGATGTGTAAATTTCAAGTTCTGTTTTTTCATTCAACATTTTTTCCACTCTTTGCGCGTGTGTCTTCCGACAGTATTCTGCAACAAGATAACGATGATATTTACATAACCTGGCCAACCATTCAGGCTCTGTCTCCTGTTTTTTCACTTTTTTCTTTGCTTGTTCCCCATTACAGCCCAGTTTGTCTCCTATCTGTTTGATATACTCGGCCGCTTCCCTTAAATCGCTGTCATTGCTTTCTAAACATTCCTGATAAAATTTGGTGAACTCATCCTCTGATTTTGTATAGACCTTTGCCCACAGTTTTTCCACTTCTTCCTGTGAATAAAGCATTCCCATATCGTGAGAATATGCGCAATGAAGCAAGAGCCACATATCCATAATTTGCATTTGCTCTATCCGCTCTCTCCCAATTACATCGGCAATACTCTCCAGAATAGCAATCGAATGCGTACTATCGTGCTTACTATAATTTCCATGCGAAAAAGCAGTCATTCTTGTAAAACGCATGTAAATCTGCTTTTCGTTTGCCCACTCTAACAAAAGTCCGATATATTTTCTTTCTGATCGACACTTTCGGTAAAAGATACATTCAATCTCCGAGTCCTGAGATAGAACGGGCTTCAAAATATTCAAATTATCTCGGTATATTTCCTCATCTCTCATATGCTTTCATCCTTTGTTTGTTACAAATTCTCATCAATCATAAATTTCAGCTGTATCTATAAATTCTTTGAGATTTTTTAGATAATATGGCTCATCACTTGCAAGGAACCGCCTCTCCTCAATAAATTCTTTCAAATCTTCTCCGCAACCATCTTTCATACTGTCTTTCGCAAAAAACTTAGAATAAATATAAAATTCATCTCTGCTTACAACTGTTTCAAAAAGACGATAGTTCATCAAAAACATTTTAAGATATGTTAGAAATTTGTCATAATTTCTAACATACATCTCTTCATCTGTACATCTGTGATAATACATACTTACTGCTACATAAAAAATTTTTTCCGCCAAACTCAACGTTGTTCCACTATTTTCTCCGTATTTGAAACCTCTGAAGATGTTTCCGTCGATATAATATAACTCATTTGCAAGCTTACTTTGTCCTAGTAGCGCAATAAAGCACCGGGTCATCAAAATGTTGATTGTATCATAGTTTTCATCGGGATATTGTCTGTACACAACATCCACCATCTCTTCAATGGTAATAAATTTACTCCATTGATATCTCCCGGCATTTGGCTTACTATTTTGTCTTTCTTCGCCGACATCATTATTTCTCAATTCATTAATAATTGCCAAAATATATAGATAAATCGCCTCATAACTACAGGTCAACATTTCATAGCTTTGAACATCTTGAAATACATCTTCTGTTCGATTCACCTGTTCTTGAACACTCTGCTGCATCAGATTAAAAAGATAATTCTGATATCTTTTTTCAAAGATCTCTTTCGTAGAATCCAAAAATTCCGGAGTAAAATTATATTTATGATTGGCCTCATAAAACTGGAGTTTTCTCTCCTCAAGTATTTCCTCATAGTACTCTTTAAACAGGATGCCTATATATCTGCTCAAATTATATACCACAGCCCTATATACAGCAACATAAACTGTTTCCGCAAACTGCTCTTGAGTCTTACACCGCTCTTTAAACGCAATAATCTGTTTGCCATATACTGTCTGCTCATACATGCAATAGAAAATTTTCCATAATGTATCAAATTTGATAGATTTCAGTATGGCAAACGGCACAAATACCACTTCTACCGTATCTTCATCTGAAACACTCTGTATCTTAACGGTAAATTCAAAAACAAAGTGGCTTAATGTTGTTTTAAAAAAGTGATTTTTCAAAATCATCACGCCATCTGTGATATCACTCTGCTCAATTCCGGATTGGGAACAGTCATAATAGGTCCACTTCTGATTTCCGGCTTTTAATTTTTCAAACTCTTCCAAAGTAAGTTTAATTGTTTCATTCTTTTCAGATTCCCCTAATACCGGAAGCTCAACAATATATGGGATTCCTGCCTCATGAATCACATACGTTTCCGCTGAACAAAAATATAAGACCTCATCCCTTGGTTTCACACATTGACAGAAAAACTCTGCTTTATATTCCGTTCGTATTTCATTCTCCGCTTTTTGACTAAACCCATATTCTTTCATAAAAATTTGCAAGATTATTTTCTCATAGGAAGTTCTCTTCTTCAACATCTCACAGATATCGCGTATGTGCCTTCCCGTTGATACCGTATCATCTACCAGATATACTGTCTTCCCTTCAAAAAGAGCAGTGTCTATATTTTTCATCACGTATCTATCTGAATAAATACAATACCCCTCCGAAGAAATAATTTTTTTCTTTTTCATTAGCAAAAAAAGGCAATATGCTTTTCTGCTTACAAACAGAATCACACTGCCATCATTTTTCTTCTCTTCATTAAAAAGCTCTTCAAAGAACTTCTGTAATTCCGGGTAAAACTTTTCCTTCACGAATTCACTATATCCATAATTTTTCACGTCACCTGTGCACCCGCCTCCCTATGTTGGGTATATAGAATCTATATTATTTATATATTATCACTAGAAATCACTCGGTTGCAAGAACTTTCTAGATCAAAAACACTTCTTAATAATTTTCCCATATTCTCTGAAACTGGAACAAAACATTTTGCCTTAAGAGTACCTGACATATATGCATACCCTACTTCTTTCAATACAGATCCGTACTTCCAGCCATAAAAATCACGATTAACCAAAGATTAGTGTATATGAAGGACTCTCTCTGAAAAAATACATAAGTTTATGCATATTCATTTCATCCATACGTAAATATATTTTGCACTATTGTTGAAGAATTGATACCTTTTTTTACTTGAGTTTCCGCAGAATTATCCCCCTCAGACAAATCTGCTGCGTTTTGTTATCCATAACTTTCATAAAATGCCCAAAATATAAGAAATCCTGTTTTTTTGGTGTGAAATTAAGCTATCAAACAAAAAATCTTACTAAACCAAAAGGTGATTTCTTATGGTTAATTCTACAGCAATCACCTACCTTTTGAAGAAAGATTTTAACTTTTACTAATACTAAAAATCTTCCGCATTCTTTCTAAACCGGATCGGAAGTTTACGGCAGATATGGTTATGGCATTCTTGCATCTCAAAGCTGCCTGCTTATAGATATTTCCGACCAGCTTCATGAAACAACTCACAAGGTAAATACCGTTAAACGACTTTCAAACACCTCTCAGCAGGAACTCCTGCATCTACCTCTGCTTCTCGTATCGTAAAAGCCTTGTTTCATTCGAACTAGTAATCCTCATCGATGAAAGTGATGTCGTAAAGCTAGATGGAAAACAATTTGAAGTTCATGGTTTCGTCCTCGATGGATCTGAAAGTACACAGACTAAAAGCGTTTATAAAAAAGGATACCATGTAATTGAAACCTGTTCCCTGACCTTCGACAAGCATACTGTCAGTATTTTATTCCAAGATCCATTCTTCTGCCGAGAAGGACTACAAATCTGTAAACACCATCATATTTGATGCACAAGACAGGCATCCGCTCTTTTCGGGAAAGTGACCTTTGTCATGGATCGTGGTTATGATGAAAATAAGATATTCCTCATACTCGATCATTTAAAACAGGATTACGTGATCCGCCTGAAATCCAACCGAAACCTTCTTTATCACAATAAATGGACAAAGGCACCGCAACTTCGAAACCGGAGAAAAGGGAAAAGAAAAATGGACATTTTCTATAAAGAAAAAGAACATACTGCATACCTTTCCCATGTAAAAGTTCAGATCACTGCATAAAACATCCAATGATGCTTACCACAAACAAAGAGATCCATTCAAAGGATGATGTATCCTCATTGTCCGAACTTACTTTTCCAGATGGCGGATTGAGGAATACTTTCGTTGCAAAAGCAAACATATAAGTTTGAAAATTTCCGTGCCAGAAAGCTGGAAGCCATTAACGCTCTTAACTTTTATATTGCTTTATCTATGGCACTTTTGGCTCAGGAAGAATTAAGTTCCTAGACAAATGCCATGAAAGTTTCTATATATACAAGAAGCAGATCCAATCAAGGAGAAAGTCAATTTCTGCTATTATCGGCTGGCAAAAGGCATCTTCGGCATACTGTCCTATGCTAAAGAGGGCATTCGGCTTTGGTTTCGGACAAAACATCCGACATACCGCCAATTCCGCCTTAAGCCGACTATTTGAATAGATAAAAGAATAGGTCTCCCAAACCCCAGTTCCGGTGGAACTTATTAAAGTGCCTCTACTCATGTGCTGCCACTCTGAATCTCTCAAAAAACGGGCAAATTGGTACTTTAGCAGAAGACATACTCATCTTTTTATTGCAATTTGCGGAAACTCAAGTACATGTTTCTAGTTATAATTTTCTGCTGTTACTCCATACCATCCATAAACTTTTCCTTCAGCATCTGCTTCAGGAGTGAAGTTTTCTGCTTGAATATCTTCATCTGTGATATTAAATAGGAACTCTTCCATCTGCTGTAATTCTCGGAATCTTTGAAATAACATCACCTGGCATAATATTATCAAATACCATACCTTCTTTTGGCTCAATTAAATCCTATATTTTCAAAATTGTCGGACACATTTTTTGAGCGTTATAGGTAATACGGAATATATTATGCTTAAAAAATCCGTTAATAACAGTACCTTTCCAGCCATTACATGTTATAATAATCCTTAGCTATAATCTGAACAAAGGAGTTATTGACATGAACACAGAAACCCGAAACGAAAAAATCAATGCAATCCGGGAAAACATCGGAAAAGTCCTGGTTGGAAAGGAAAAGCTGACAGACCTGATTCTTACTGCCATTATCGCAGAAGGTCACATCCTTCTGGAAGACGTTCCTGGTTCCGGGAAAACGGTCATGGCGAAGTCTCTGGCCCGTTCTATCGACGCGGAATTCAGCAGAATTCAGTTCACACCGGATCTTCTTCCATCTGATGTAACCGGACTGAATTACTATAACCAGAAGGAGGGCGAATTTACATTCCGGAAAGGTCCTGTATTCTGCAACATTCTTCTGGCAGACGAAATCAACCGTGCGACACCAAGAACTCAGTCCGCACTTCTGGAATGTATGGAAGAGCGCCAGGTGACCGTGGACGGTGTCACTTATCCTCTTGACCGCCCGTTTTTTGTTATTGCGACCCAGAATCCGGTCGAGACTTCCGGTACTTTTCCTCTTCCGGAAGCACAGCTGGACCGTTTCCTGATGCAGCTCTCCATGGGGCTTCCAAGTGTTCAGGAGGAATGTGCTATTATGGAGCGTTTCCTGACGTCCAGTCCTCTGACAGAACTTGGCTCCGTCTGTACGGCCGAAGAACTCATCGAGCTTCAGAAAGACTATCTGGATATCCGTATTCATCCGATGCTGATTGATTATATCGCCCGTATTGTACATGCTACCCGTACTTCCGGCGACTGTCTGGCAGGGGTAAGCCCGCGTGGTACTCTGGCTCTTCTCCGCGCCGTGCGTGCCTATGCCATGGTGCAGGGCCGTTCCTACGTCGTTCCGGAAGATATCAAGACACTGACTGTTCCGGTTCTCGCACACCGCCTTGTCTTCCCGTCAGGCCATATTCTGGACCGGACAGCAGAACGGTTCCTGGAGGGCATTCTGGATCAGACCGAATTACCAACGGAAGAGTGGGGGAAATAATATGATCATCCTGCCAACTCTGTTTGCAGTCCTTTTACTTTATATTCTGCAGGCAGTCTATTACAAAAAATACTGGATGAGAGGTCTGGAATGCCAGATCCGGTTTCAGGATCATGCGGTCAATGAAGGAGACGCTTCCTGTCTTCTGGAGACAATCACAAACCGCAAGTTGCTCCCTCTCACCACACTTCAGGTAAAATTTTCGGTCAGTCGGAAACTGAAATTTTCGGAAGCGGAAAATACTGCAACGACGGACAATAATTATCGGAACGACATTTTCTCTGTCATGTCCTATGAGAAAATTTCACGGAGTCTGCCGTTTACTGCGACAAAACGGGGATGCTATCAGGTCTGGAATCTGGATCTGATTTCCTTTGATTTGTTCCTCATGAACAAATCCGTGATTTCAAGAGCGGTGGATACTTCCCTGTATGTATACCCGAAACCGGTTCCATTCGCGGAATTAAAGGCGCCTTTCCGCAAAATGATGGGAACAATTCTCACCCGGAATTCCGCGTTTGAAGATCCTTTTGAATTCCGCGGCATCCGGCCGTACCAGCAGTATGATCCCATGAAAGCGGTAAACTGGAAGGCATCTGCCAAGACCGGAGAACTGATGGTGAATGTACACGATTACACGGCCAGCCGTCAGGTTACCATTTTTCTGAATCTTGCCGACGATTCCAGCTGGCACTCGGAGCGCCTGTTCGAAAACGCCATTCGTCTGGCCGCCTCTTATGCGGAACTTCTTCTGGCAGAAGGGATTCCGGTACAGCTGATCACCAACGGGATCGATGCAATGACGAAGCAGACGCTGGTTCTTCCCGCCGGAGCCGGAACACACCATATCCGCACACTCAAGGAAGGGCTTGCAAGACTCAGCGACCGTTCGCAGGATCTGCCGGAGCTGGAGCCTTTGATTGCCGAAAAACTGTCTGTTACACACGGGGCGGATTTTTATCTTCTGATTTCCTATTCTCAGAACAGCCGCCTTCTCCGGACTTTTGACCAGCTTTGCCTTCAGTCCGAAGGTTCCCAGTGGATTGCTCCGCTTCACAATGATATGGAATTTCTCCAGGACCGCTGCCCTCATGCGGTCTCCATGAAATGGGAGGTGTCACGCATTGAATAAGTTATATCAGTTTTACTGCCGTCACTCTCTTGCGGTCTTTCATGTGATTCTCCTGGCCGCAGCAGGGGTTTTATGTCTGGTCAACTACTATACAAAAGATCCCTTTTTTGCCGACTGTGCATATGCCGTATTTGTCGTGGATATCTTCTCCGTGCTGATTCACACAAACCAGCAGGGAATATATGATTATATGAGAATGAACAAAGATGTTTCTCATGTACCGAAGCGGCAGATCTATCTGATTAACACTCTGCTGTTAACCGGATTTCTGATATTGACAGGCGGATGCATGTTCCTTTTTGTTCATCTTCCTTACCGTAATGTCATTGATGCGGTTAAAACAGTTTTTGTGGCTGTCATCCGATGGATTCTTCAGCTGCTGCTTCGTAAAGGGTCTGCACCGGAAGAAGAGATCATAACTCAGGAAACAGAGCCGTTTTTCCAGAATCTGCCCCGTTCTCAAAATGTTTCCTGGTTCGCCCGGATACTCGAGTATCTGTTTTTGATTATTGCTGTCGTTTCCATCGCGGCAATTCTGGTTCTGCTGCTTGTTGCGATTTACCGGAAGCTGACATCCAGGCGCGAAGGGACAGAACTGGACAAAAGGGAATTTGTCTCTCCGAAAATGGAGCGAAATAAAGTGAAACGGACTTCCTCCGGAGAAAAACTCCGTTTTTTTGACCGCAGTACGGAAGGGCGGATACGGAAACTGTATTATCGGTCCATACGCCGCCGGCTTCGTTCCGGAAAAACGCCGTCAAGATCCATGACCCCGTCTCAGATCGAAGCACTTGCCAGTCTTTCGCAGAATCCTGGCGCCGACCAGCTGCATGAGGCTTACGAAAAAGCCAGATACGATACGGAAAGCTGTGCAAAAGAGGATCTTGAAAAAGCAAAAGAAGGCGTGTCACGTCTTACGTAACAGGCATATTTGATTATACTGTAAAAACGGACTCTTCGGGGTCCGTTTTTTGTAAAGGAACCTTGACATTTTCTCGCAAGGCAGGTATAATCAAATTGTAAAGGCACCTTGTCAAAAGGAGGGATTCACTGCTTGAAAAATCGAGTCGAAGAGTTAAGGAAAAAATTAGGTATGAATCAAGGAGATTTTGCAAAAGCGATAAAAGTTTCTCGACAAACGGTTAGTTCGATAGAAACAGGCAAATATAATCCATCTTTGGAATTAGCCTTTGTCATATCTGATTTTTTTGGCGAAAGTATTGAGAACATATTCATCCATGAAAGGAGTGGAGAGAATGAAAAAGAGTAATTTGATAACCGGCTTTATATATCTCATTGCCGGTATGATTCTTCTTTTAATTGCAATATTCACAAATACAAAATTGGATAGTTTGCTTTGTGGCTTTGCCGGTGTAGGAATCGGTCCCGGTCTTATGATAATTTTTAAATATTTCTACTGGAATAAACCGGAAAACAAAAAGAGATATCAAGAAAAATCAGAGAAAGAAGCGATTGAACTGCATGACGAATTAAATATAAAGCTGAGAGATAAATCAGGGCATTATGCGTATGTATATGGCATTATCGTTATCTGTTTTTCAATCGTTGTATTTTCCATATTAGGTCAGCTGGAAATCATTACTCATTCAGGCATAATATTGTTATATTTAGGTGCATATCTCATATTTCAACTTGTTATAGGTAGCATTATTTACAATCATCTGCTCAAACGCTATCGGTAACAAAAACCAGGGCAGTCAATCGTGTACAGAAACACAATTGACTGCCCTGACTATTTTTATATCAGGAAAATCACTCGCAAAATGCTTGATACTTTTTCGCCACTGCTTCCGCTGTCTTCATGCCGTCCATGGCAGCCGAAGTAATTCCGCCTGCGTATCCGGCGCCTTCTCCGCATGGATACAGCCCCTGAACATTCACACTCTG
>QWCV01002541.1_pt1 | contig 14636 bp, 10 predicted proteins | sample 1972621 | NCBI WGS metagenome assembly QWCV01 (sample SAMN09866699, study PRJNA288562) | Human gut metagenome isolate pre2_stool, whole genome shotgun sequencing... | isolation source: gut | host: Homo sapiens | place: USA: California
CTTTGTGGAGAACTACATCTTCCCCACCCTGAAGTTCGGCGCGAAGTACGAGGACTACCTGCTGGGCACCAGCTTTGCACGTCCGTGCATCGCCAAGGCTCTGGCGGATATCGCCATCAAGGAAGGTGCAGATGCCATCTGCCACGGCTGCACCGGCAAGGGCAACGATCAGGTGCGTTTTGAGCTGACCCTCAAGGCCCTGTGCCCGGATATGGCCATCATCGCTCCGTGGCGTGAGTGGGACATCAAGAGCCGTGACGAGGAGATCGATTACGCCGAGGCTCACCACATCCCCCTGAAGATCAACCGCGAGACCAACTATTCCAAGGACAAGAACCTGTGGCACCTGAGCCACGAGGGTCTGGATCTGGAGAGCCCCGCCAACGAGCCGCAGTACAACAAGCCCGGCTTCCTGGAGCTGGGCATCAGCCCCGAGCAGGCTCCCGATAAGCCCACCTATGTGACCATCCACTTTGAAAAGGGCATCCCCACCGCCGTGGACGGCAAGGAGATGGGCGCTGTGGAGCTGGTGGAATACCTGAACAAGCTGGGCGGCGAGAACGGCATCGGCCTGCTGGATATCGTGGAGAACCGTCTGGTGGGCATGAAGAGCCGTGGCGTGTACGAGACCCCCGGCGGTGCCATCCTGTACAAGGCCATCAATGTGCTGGAAACCATCACTCTGGATAAGGAAAGCTCTCACTTCAAGGCTCAGCTGGCCCAGAAGTATGCCGATATCGTTTACAACGGCCAGTGGTTCACCCCGCTGCGCGAGGCTCTGGATGCCTTTGCCGACAGTCTGGAAAAGACCGTCACCGGCGATGTGAAGCTCAAGCTCTACAAGGGCAACATGATCAACGCCGGCGTCACCTCTCCGTACACCCTGTACGACGAGCAGACTGCTTCCTTCGGTGAGGACGAGGACTACAATCAGGCTGATGCCGCAGGCTTCATCAACCTGTTCGGCCTGTCCATCAAGGAGCGCGCAAAGCTGTCCAAGAACTGGCCGGAGGTCAAGTAAGCAGCTATAACATCTTCCCTTTCGTGTGTTTTCACACTTTCACACGGAAGTTCCATCCAACCGGCATCGTTGCCGGCGGCACCGCCGCAGGAGCGTTTTCCCCTGCGGCGGCTTTGCCGTTTTTAGAAGAAATTGACGAACCCTCTCAGTCAAACCCTGACGGGTTTGCCAGCTCTCCCGAAGGGCGAGCTTTATGCGCAGTTCGGCAAAGCCGTTCTTCAAGTGGGGAAGCTCTTGCTTTTCGCAGGCAGAAGAAAAGCTCCCCCCTCGGGGGAGCTGGCACGGCGCAAGCCGTGACTGAGAGGGTTTGGACATAAAGTAAAGGATAAAACTATGGCAGAACAACTCTGGAAGGGCCGTTTTTCCAAGGCCGTCGATTCCCGCGTGAACGACTTCAACTCCTCCATCCGCTTCGACCAGCGCATGATCGCGCAGGATATGCGCGGCAGCGGCGTGCACGCCGCCATGCTGGCAAAGCAGGGCATCATCTCTGAAAAGGATTGTGAGGACATCCTCAACGGTCTGGCATCCATCGCCGACGATCTGGCAGCCGGCAGGCTGGAGATCGACCCCAATGCCGAGGATGTGCACACCTTTGTGGAGCAGACCCTCACCGCCCGCATCGGCGATGCGGGCAAGCGGCTGCACACCGGCCGCAGCCGCAACGATCAGGTGGCGCTGGATATCCGCCTGACCCTGCGGGACTACAGCCACACCCTGCAGGCCTACATCGTGGAGCTCATCAAGGTCATCTGCAAAAAGGCCGGTGAGAACACCACCGCCGTCATGCCCGGCTACACCCATCTGCAGCGTGCCCAGCCCATCACCTTTGGCCACGCCCTGATGGCATATGCCTCCATGCTGCTGCGCGACCTGCAGCGCTTTGAGGATGCCACCGCCCGCATGGACGCACAGTGCCCGCTGGGCAGCGGCGCGCTGGCTGGCACCACCTACCCGCTGGATCGCCAGTTCACCGCCGAAAAGCTGGGCTTTGCGGCTCCCTGTGCCAACAGTCTGGACGGCGTGTCCGACCGTGATTTCTGCATCGAGCTGGCCAATGCCATCTCCATCTGCATGATGCACCTGTCCCGTCTTTCCGAGGAGATCATCCTCTGGTGCAGCTGGGAGTTCAAGTTCATTGAGCTGGACGATGCCTTTACCACCGGCTCTTCCATCATGCCGCAGAAGAAGAACCCCGATGTTACTGAGCTGATCCGCGGCAAGACCGGCCGCGTCTACGGCGACCTGAACACCCTGCTGGTGATGATGAAGGGCATTCCCCTCGCCTACAACAAGGACATGCAGGAAGATAAGGAAGCTATCTTCGACGCAGTGGATACGCTGGAGCTGTGCCTGAAGACGGTCACTCCCATGCTGGATACCATGAAGACCATTCCGGCCAACATGCGCCGCGCCGCCGCCAAGGGCTTTATCAACGCCACCGACTGCGCCGACTACCTCACCAAGAAGGGGATGCCCTTCCGCGATGCCTACAAGCTGACCGGCTGCATGGTGTCCGACTGCATCGCAAAGGACAAGACCCTTGAAGAGCTGACCCTCGACGAGTTCAAGGGCTACAGCGCTCTGTTTGAGAACGATATCTACGATGCCATTGATCTGGTCAAGTGCTGCGAGGGCCGCACCAGCTACGGCGGCCCCAGCGAAGCCAGCGTGAACAACCAGATCGCACTGGCAAACGCACAGCTGGATGCGTGGGAGGAAAAGAACGCATGAGCGTGAAAGTTTTTATTGATGGCTCTTCCGGCACCACCGGCCTGCGCATTGCCGACCGTCTGGCACAACGCCCGGAGATCGAGCTGCTTTCCATTTCCGCAGAGGGCCGCAAGGATGTGAACGAGCGCGCGAAGGTCATCAACTCTGCCGACCTCGCCTTCCTCTGCCTGCCGGATGCCGCTTCCAAAGAGGTCATGCCCCTGCTGCGCCCGGACGTGAAGGTGCTGGACACCTCCACCGCCTTCCGCACCGATGCCGCATGGGACTACGGCTTCCCGGAGCTGGCGGGCCAGAAGGAAAAAATCAAAAATTCCTGCCGCGTGGCAGTACCCGGCTGCTATGCCAGCGGCTTTATCAGCATTGCCCGCCCGCTGGTGGAGCTGGGCCTTGCACCGGCAGATTATCCCTTCAGCTGCACCGGCATCTCCGGCTACTCCGGCGGCGGCAAAAAGATGATCGCCGAGTACGAGAGCGCTGACCGCCCGGCGCACAGCAAGCTGGATGCACCCAAGAGCTACGGTCTGGGCCTTGCCCATAAGCATCTGCCGGAAATGCAGAAGATCAGCGGCCTTGCCCACACCCCCATGTTCGTGCCCGTGGTGTGTGACTACTACTGCGGCATGCAGGTGCTGGTGCCGCTGGATCTGACGCTGGCGGGCAGCACCGCCGAACAGGTGGCCGAGGGCATTGCGGCATATTACAAGGATGCTGCCACCGTCAAGGTGCACGCTCTGAACGAAGCCCTGCCGGAGAACGGCCTGTACTCCAATGCCATGGCCGGTACCGACCGCATGGAGCTGTACATGACCGTGAACGCTGCAGGCGACCAGATGATGCTGGTCTCCCTGTTCGATAATCTGGGCAAAGGCTCTTCCGGCGCGGCCGTCCAGTGCATGAACCTGATGCTGGGGCTGGAAGAGACCGAAGGGTTGGAATAAAAAAGAAAACCCTCTCAGTCACCTGACGGTGACAGCTCCCCCGAAGGGGGAGCTTTTGGCAAAAAGATAAGGTTTCCCTCTTGCTGAAAAGCTCCCCCTTTTGGGGGAGCTGGCAATGCCGCAAGGCATTGACTGAGAGGGTTCGTCCTGTGGGAAAGGAAGATCATTATGCAGTATCAAGAAGTTGCGGGCGGCATCTGCGCGCCCAAGGGCTTTGCAGCGGCTGGCGTGCACTGCGGCATCCGCGCAAACCATGCAGAAAAATACGATCTGGCACTCATCAAGGCGGACGTGCGCTGCGCCGCCGCCGGTGTGTACACCACCAACAAGGTCTGCGGCGCACCCATCAAGGTGGACCGCGCCCACCTGAAGGACGGCTACGCACAGGCGATCATCGTGAACAGCGGCAACGCCAACACCTGCGCCGCCAACGGCGTGGCTCTGGCCGAAGAATGCTGTGAGCTGGTGGGCAAGGAGCTTGGCATCGCCCCGCAGGACGTTCTGCCCGCCTCCACCGGTGTCATCGGTCAGCCCATGGTCATCGACCCCTTTGCCCGGGGCATCCCTGCCGCCGCCGCAAAGCTGGCTGCGGACGGGCAGGGCAGCACCGATGCTGCCACCGCCATCATGACCACCGACACCCACAAAAAGGAATACGCCATCCAGTTCGAGCTGGGCGGCAAGACCTGCACGGTGGGTGCCATTGGCAAGGGCAGCGGAATGATCGCCCCCAATATGGCAACCATGCTGGCCTTCTACACCACCGATGCGGCGGTCTCGCCCATCCTGCTGGAAAAGGCCCTCAAGACCGTGGTGCCCGGCACCTACAACCAGATGAGCGTGGATCTGGACACCTCCACCAACGATACCTTGATCATCATGGCTTCCGGCCTTGCAGGCAACCCGGAGATCTGCGAGGAGAACGCGGACTACGAAGCCTTTGTTGCCGCGCTCACCGCCATTGCAGAGCACATGTGTGCCGAGCACGCCGGTGACGGCGAGGGTGCCACCCACCTCATCACCTGCGAAGTGACCCACGCCCCCGACCTGAAGACCGCCCGTGCCGTCAGCCGCAGCGTGGTGTGCTCCAACCTGTTCAAGGCCGCAGTGTTCGGCCGCGATGCCAACTGGGGCCGCATCCTGTGCGCCATCGGCTATACCCCCGGCGATTTCTCCATTGATAAGGTCTGCGTGTGGCTTTCCAGCAAGGCCGGTGAGGTGTATGTGTGCGAAAATGCCGCCTACCACCCCTACAGCGAGGACGAAGCCGCCAAGGTGCTGGCTGAGCACGATGTGCTGGTCAAGGTGGACATGGGCACCGGCGATGCATCCGCAAAGGCATGGGGCTGCGATCTGACCTACGATTATGTCAAGATCAACGGCGACTACCGCACCTGATAACCCTCTCAGGCGCTGCGCGCCAGCTCCCCCGAAGGGGGAGCTTAAAACGAACGACAAGCAGCTGATTTTATGAAATAAAGTGACCCGTCCGGCAAAAGCTCCCCCTCTCGGGGGAGCTGGCAATGCCGCAAGGCATTGACTGAGAGGGTTCAGAGGAAATCTTATGAAAAACGAAGAAATGGCGCGCCTTTTCTCTGAGGCGACACCCTACATCCAGAAGTATCACGGAAAGACCATGGTGGTAAAGTACGGCGGCAATGCCATGATCAACGAAGAACTGAAAAATGCCGTCATGAACGATCTGGTCACCCTTACCCTGCTGGGTGTGCGCGTGGTGCTGGTGCACGGCGGCGGCCCGGCCATCAACGAGATGCTGAAGAAAGTGGGCGTGGAGAGCCATTTCGCAAACGGTCTGCGCGTGACTGACGATGCCACCATGGAGATCGTGCAGCAGGTGCTGGCCGGTAAGGTGAACAAAGATCTGGTGGCAAAGCTGCGCGGCCGCGGCGTGGGCCTGTGCGGCATGGACGGCCAGATGCTGCGCTGCACCGAGCTGGACCCCCAGCTGGGCCATGTGGGCGAGATCGTGCATGTGGACGCTACCCTGATCGCAAGCCTGCTGGACGGCGGCTTCATTCCCGTGATCGCCACGGTGGGCATGGACGATCTGGGTCAGGCCTACAACGTGAACGCCGACACCGCCGCTGCACAGATCGCGATTGCGCTGAAAGCGGAGAAGCTGGTATCCATGACCGATATCGCGGGCCTGCTGCGGGATAAGGACGACGAGAGCACCCTCATCCCCGAGGTGGAGGTGTCCGAGATCGAGGGCTATAAGTCCGCCGGCATCATTGCGGGCGGCATGATCCCCAAGATTGGCGGCATGGCCGATGCCATCTATCAGGGTGTGCACGAGGCGGTCATCATCGATGGCCGCGTGCCCCACTCCATCCTGCTGGAGCTGTTCTCCAACCGCGGCTCCGGCACCCGCTTTTACCGCCGCAGCCACCGCGAATAAGCATTGCGCAGGTGCCGTGCAGGCGGTATAATAAGAAAAATGACCCTCTCAAGCCTTTGCCAGCATTTTCTGGCGCGAAAGCGCCTGAGAGGGTTTTCTGTTCACAGTTTCTGTTCACAGGAGGGTACACCTATGGATTCTGAAAAAGTCATCAAGCGGGACAACGAATACGTCCTGCACACCTATAACCGCAACCCCATCGTGCTGGAAAAAGGCCACGGCCTGCGCGCCGCAGGCCCCGAGGGCCAGCAGTATCTGGATTTTACCAGCGGCATTGGCGTGAACAGCCTTGGCTACTGTGATCTGGACTGGGCCGAGGCCGTCTCGGAGCAGGCCCACAAGCTGCAGCATACCTCTAACCTTTACTACACCGCGCCCTGCGGCAAGCTGGCCAAAAAGCTGTGCAAGCGCACCGGCATGAGCAAGGTGTTCTTTGGCAACTCCGGTGCCGAGGCCAACGAGGGTGCCATTAAGGCCGCGCGCAAGTACAGCGTGGACCACTACCGCAAGGACCGCACCACGGTCATCACGCTGGTGAACAGCTTCCACGGCCGCACCATCGCCACCCTGACCGCCACCGGTCAGGAGGTGTTCCACAACTACTTCGGCCCCTTCAACGAGGGCTTCCTGTATGCTCCGGCAGGCGATATCGAAGCGCTGGAGGAGCTGGTGGACCGCAACACCTGCGCCGTGATGCTGGAACTCATTCAGGGCGAGGGCGGTGTGATGGCGCTGGACCCGGACTACGTGCAGGCCGTGCGCAAGCTCTGCGACGAAAAAGACCTTGTGCTCATCGTGGACGAGGTGCAGACCGGCGTGGGCCGCACCGGCACCTTCCTGTGCTGCGAGCACTACAACCTCAAGCCGGACGTGGTCACGCTGGCCAAGGGTCTGGGCGGCGGCCTGCCCATCGGCGCAGTGCTGATGAACGAAAAGGTGGCCGAAGGCATGGGCCCCGGCACCCATGGCTCCACCTTCGGCGGCAACCCGGTGGTCTGCGCCGGTGCCAACGTGGTGGTGGACCGCATGGACCAGAGCTTCCTTGCCAATGTCAACGAGCGCGCCGTCCAGCTGCGTGCAGGCATCGCAAAGCTGCCCCATGTCAAGAGCATTTCCGGCATCGGCCTGATGGTGGGCATCGAGTTCTACGACCTCAAGGCCGCAGATGTGCTGGCCGCCTGCCGCGAAGCGGGCCTGCTGGTGCTGACAGCCAAGACCCGCCTGCGCCTGCTGCCGCCGCTGACCCTCAGCGAGCACGATGTGGACATGGCGCTGGAGATCCTGAGCGATGTGCTGGGCAAGATGGAGCCGACGGCTCCGAAGGAGCAGGCATGAAAAATCTGCTGAAAATGAGCGACCTCTCCCCTGCCGAGCTGACCCACATTCTGGATGTGGCCGATCAACTCAAGGCACAGCAGAAGCTGGGCGGCACGGCCCCGCTGCTGGCAGGAAAGACGGTTGCCCTGATATTCTCCAAGGCATCCACCCGAACCCGCACCAGCTTTGAGGTGGGTGTGTACCAGCTGGGCGGTCTGGGCAACTACATGAACACCGCCGAGCTGCAGGCCGGGCGCGGCGAGCCCCTCAAGGACACCGCCCGGGTGCTGGGCCGCTACTACGACTGCGTGGTGTGGCGCACCTACCGCCAGAGCGATCTGGAAGAGTTTGCCGAGCTGGCCGGTGTGCCGGTGATCAACGGCCTGACGGATTACGCCCATCCCTGTCAGGTGCTGGCCGACCTGATGACCATTCGGGAGCGCCGGGGCAGCCTTGCGGGCCGGAAGCTCTGCTTTGTCGGCGACGGCAGCAGCATGGCAAACAGCCTCATCGTGGGCGGACTGCTGGCTGGGATGCAGGTCACCTGCGTCTGCCCGCAGAGCTACCGCCCGGCGGCGGATGTGCTGATGTTCGCCCACAAGTACGGCAGCGCCTTCCACCTGACCGCAGACCCTGCCGAGGGTATTCAGGACGCCGACGTGGTGGCAACGGCCGTGTGGAACACCGCCCAGCCCGGCACGCCGGAAAGTGAGCAGCGCCTGCGGGATTTTGTGGGCTTCCAGCTCACCGGCAAGCTGCTGGAAAGCGCCAAGCCCGATGTCATGGTGCTGCACTGCCTGCCCGCCCACCGGGGCGAGGAGATCTCCTCGGCAGTGTTCGAGCAGCACGCACCGGAGATCTTTGACGAAGCCGAGAACCGCCTGCACGTGCAGAAAGCCGTGCTGGCCATTCTTCTGGCGGGGAAATAAAAACAGAACGCCAACAGGGCCGCCGCACATCGTTTGTGCGGCGGCCCTGTTTTTTATCGTGGGAGATTTGTTGGTGGAATAGAGCGTTGGCTGTGCGCTGCGGTGAAATGGTGTCAACCGATACTTTGCTGGCGCTCGTCCCCATAGGTCTCTATGTAGCGGAAGAACAGGTATTCGCACAGCATCAGCAGCTGTACGCGGGACTGCACCGGAAGGCCGGAGCACACAAAGTTTGTGGCGTTGACATACAGGTTTTCATCTGCCATGCCGCTGAGGGTATTGCTGCCGAGATTTGTAAAAGAAACCAATGCGGCACCACGGCTTTTGGCAACCGTTGCAGCGGCAATGATCAGACTTGTTTCGCCGGAAATGGAAAGGGCCAAAACCAGATCATCGGAAGTCAGCTGCCGGGCGCTGATATTCATCAGGGTGCTGTCATCGTAACAGAAGGCGGCCTTGCCGATGGTCTGCAGCCGCTTTGCAAGTTCGGAGCCGGGCATTCTGCTGCTACCTACGGCATACAGCTCAATGCGGCGGCTGCAGTGGATCAGCTCTACGATACGCTCTACGGTCTCCTCCGGAACCATCTCGATGGTTTTGTGGATATCCCGGAAAAAGTCGGTCGGGTGAGACTTTCGCGGCATTTCCTCCGGCTCAAACAGATCCATGCGCAAAGATGCCTTAAAATCGGAATAACCACTGAAACCGAGCTTCTTGCAAAAGCGGACGACAGAAGCCGGTGAGATGAACAACCGGTCCGCAAGTTCCGTCACCTTGAGATTGGCGATCTCGGTGTGGTTGCGAATGCAGTAAGAAAGAAGCTCATTATCGTTTTTGTTCAGCTGGGGCGTGTGTTCTGCAATGCGGGTGAAAAAGTCCATGATGTCCTCCGGCGGGAAGGCTTTGAAGAAAGTTAGCAGGTGTGAAAATATTTTCAGACTCTGGAATTGTTTCAACTTGGGCAAACTGGTTCAAAACTTTCAAAACGCCTTTAAAAAAATGTTCATATCGATTATATTATAGTCACTCTCCAAAGCGCGCGCAAGGGTAAAATCAGAAACATGATCGCAAAACGAATGTGAGGTTTCAAAAATGGAAGGATTTAAAGTTGTTATTGTCGGCGGCGGCTCCAGCCATACCCCCGGCATTATCCAGAGCCTGATTGCAAATCTTGACCGCTTCCCGCTGAAAAAGCTGGTGCTGTACGATATTGACCCGGATCGTCTGGAGCTGGTCGATACCCTGTGCGGCTCGCTGATCGCAAAGCTGGATCCGGAGTGCGTCTACTTCACCACCACGGACCCGGAAAAGGCCTACACCGATATTGACTTTGCCTTTGCTCAGATCCGTCAGGGCGGCATGGAAATGCGGGAGAAGGACGAGAAGATCTCGCTGGAGTTTGGCGTTGTGGGTCAGGAGACCTGCGGCCCCGGCGGCATGGCATACGGCCTGCGTTCCATCCCCGGCGTGTTCCAGGTGATCGACGATGTGCGCAAGTACGCACCCGAGGCATGGATTATCAATTACTCCAACCCTGCTGCGATCGTGGCTGAGGCCACCCGCCGCAAGTACAACAACTATAAGATCCTGAACATCTGCGATATGCCGGTAGCCATCATGCTGTCCTTCGCAAAGATGCTGGGTCTGGAAAAATACAACGATGTGGACCCGGTCTACTTTGGTTTGAACCACTTTGGCTGGTGGACCCACCTGTACGACAAGAGCGGTGTGGACCGTATGCCGGAACTGAAGGAAAAGATCATGAAGTTCGGTCTGGCTGCTTCTCATGATAAGCACCACTCCGATCCTTCCTGGCGCCACACATGGGAAAACTTTAAGGAAATCCTCACCGACTTCCCGGAGTATCTGCCCAATACCTACCTGCAGTACTATCTGTATGCCAAGGAAAGCGCCGAGGATATGGATCCCAACTACACGCGTGCCAACATGGTCATGGATGGCCGTGAGAAGGACATGATCGAGCAGGCAAAGCTGATCCGCGAGAGCGGCGGCAAGAAGGAAGCAAACCTGAATCTGTTCAATGCTTTTGGCGATTTTATTGTGGATGTGGCATGCTCCATTGCCTATAACAATGCGGACCGCTATCTGGTCATTGTGGAAAACAAGGGCTGCATCCCGCAGATGCCGTATGATGCCATGGTGGAAGTTCCCTGCTACCTGCGCAAGTGGGGCCCGGAGCCTGTTACCATCGGCAATATCCCCCAGTTCCAGCTGGGCATGATGATGCAGCAGGTCTCTTCGGAAAAGCTGATCGTGGATGCTTATTTTGAACACTCCTACCAGAAGGCACTGGAAGCATTCACGATGAACAAGACAGTTCCCTCTGCCAAGGTGGCACGCAAGATCCTGGATAAGATGATCGAAGCCAATAAGGGCTACTGGCCCGAACTGCACTGAGATCCTCAGGAGGTAAATCATGGAGAAGAGAGAGAAGAAAGTTACCTTTTCACAGTTCCAAAAACTGGGAAAAGTTCTAATGACGCCTGTCATGATCCTGCCCATCGCAGGTATTCTGGTGGGCATTGGCTCTGCGTTCACGACAAAGAACATTGTGGCACTGTGGCCGGTTCTGGGCAATACCTATGTCAAGCTGTTCTTTAATCTGCTCAAGGCCATGGGCAATACCATTAACTCCTATCTTCCAATCATTTTTGCTGTTTCCGTTGCCATCGGCTATGCAGAAAAGGAAAAGGGCATCGCGGCATTGTCCAGCGTGATCGGTTTCCTCGCCATGAACAATGTGATGAATATCCTGCTGACCAGTCTGGGCATTCTGGACCCTGCGGCGATGAAGACCGGCCAGTCCATGGTCATGGGCATCGCTTCGCTTGACACCGGTGTATTCGGCGGTATTCTGGTGGGTCTGCTGGTTGCAAAGCTGCATAACAAATACTATAATATTCAGCTGCCGCCGGTTCTGGGCATCTTCTCAGGCACAAAATTCGTGCCGATGATCTCGCTGCTGGCCTGCTCTGCGCTGGGTCTGGTAATGTCTGTGGTGTGGCCCTTCGTTCAGACCGGTCTGGGCTTCATGGGCGAGATCATTTATGACACTGGCATGGCAGGCAGTGTGATCTATGGTCTGGCAGAGCGTGCGCTGCTGCCTTTTGGCCTGCATCACTTTATTTACACTCCGTTCTTCTTCACAAACCTTGGCGGTTCCATGGTCATTGATGGCACGCTGTATGAAGGCGCAGTGAACATTTACAACGCCATGCTGGCTTCTCCGGATGCCATGTTTGACGTGAACATTACCCGCTTTATCATGAACGGCAAGGTTATTTTTGCTATGTTTGGTCTGCCCGGTGCGGCTCTGGCCATGTACCATTGCGCAAAGCCGGAGCGTAAGCCTCAGGTCAAGGCGCTGCTGATCGCAGCCATCATCCCCTCCATCTTCACTGGCATCACCGAGCCCATTGAGTACAGTTTCCTGTTTGCGGCTCCGCTGCTGTTCGTGGTGCACGCTGGCTATGCAGGTCTGGCCTACCTGCTGACTTACATCTGCAAGGTGAATATCCCGGGGCCCAGTTCCTTCGGCGGCCCTTTCCTGAGCACGATCTTCAATGGCATCATGCAGGCGGATAAAGGCTCTAACTGGATCTGGGTGTTCATCATTGGCATTCCCTGCTTCTTCCTGTACTATTTCACCTTCCGCTTCATGATCACCAAGTTCAACTACAAGACTCCCGGCCGCGAAGATGATGGCCAGGAGGTCAAGAAGCTGGACAAGAAAATGAGCGACGAGATGATGGCGACCATCATTGAAGGTCTGGGTGGTGCAGACAATATCCAGCATGTGGATGCCTGCTTTACTCGACTGCGCGTCAAAGTCAAAGACAAGGCTCTCGTTATGCCGGATACTGACTGGAAGCAGAAGACGGGTGCAAACGGCGTCGTTCAGGTCGCAGATGGTGTGCAGATCATCTACGGTGCCAAGGCCGATATCTACAAAAACAACCTCAAGAGCGCTCTGAACATGGACTGATTTTTCAGTGCCGGTCAGGGTTTCCCGAATAAACAGCGAGGGCATCTGCCAACGGCAGATGCCCTTTCTGCATACAAAAAAATCAAACCTTTGCCGCACCGCGGTCGAGGATCTTATCGAACCGGGCAAAGAAGGTGGTGGTGGTGATGGTGGCGGCCAGAATGTCGCTGACCGGCTCGGCCAGAAACACGCCGAACACTGCATCCGGCAGAACGTGCGGCAGAATGAAGATGAGGGGGATCAACAGAATGATCTTGCGCAGGCAGGCCAGCAGCAGGCTGACCTTAGCCTGCCCCAGCGCCATAAAGCTTTGCTGGCAGGCGATCTGGAAGCCCATGGCAAAAATGCCCGCCATGTAAATGCGCATGGCCCACGTGGTGTACTGGATCAGTGCGGTGTCCGAGGTGAAAATGCCCGCCACCGCGCCGGGAAACAGCATCATCAACAGCCAGAACAAGCAGGTGTAGGCCCCGCACAGCGTCAGCTGAAAACGGAAGGCTTCCTTGACGCGGGCCTTCTTGCCTGCGCCGAAGTTGAAGCTCATCACCGGCTGTCCGCCCTGACAGATGCCCTGAATGGGCAGCGTGCACAGCTGGGATGCGCTGGTGATGACGGTCATGGCACCCACAGCCACATCGCCGCCGTACCGCGCCAGACTGGAGCTGAAGCTGATGGAAAGCAGGCTTTCGGTGGAGAGCATCACAAACGAGGAGATGCCCAGCGCCAGCACCGGCAGAATGATCTGCTTTTCCGGGCGCAGGTAGTCTCTGCGCAGGCGCAGGATGGTCTTTTTGCCGGTGAGAAAGCGGATGATCCATGCCGCGCCCACGGCCTGACTGAGCACCGTGGCAATGGCCGCGCCCCGCACGCCCAGCCCGAACCCGAAGATCAGGATGGGGTCGAGGATAATGTTGATCACCGCGCCGATCACGGTGGTAAGCATACTGGTCTTGGCAAAGCCCTGCGTGGTGATAAAAGGGTTCATGCCCAGCACCACCAGTACGAACACCGAGCCTGCAATGTAGATGCGGCTGTAGCTCAGGGCGTACGGCAGGGTGGCATCGCTGGCACCGAACAGCCGCAGCAGCACCGGTGCCCCGGCATAGAAGCCAATGGTCAGCACCACGGCAAAGAACATCAGCACGGTAAAGCTGTTGGAGACGATCTTTTCGGCCTGCTGCCTGTCCCCCTGCCCCAGAGCAATGGCGGTGCGCGGCGCGCCGCCCGCGCCCACCAGCATGGCAAAAGCGTTCAGCAGCATCAGAATGGGTGTGAACAGCCCCACGCCGGTCAGCGCTGCCGCGCCAATGCCCGCAATGTGGCCGATGTAAATGCGGTCCACGATGTTATACAGCAGGTTCACCACCTGCGCCACCACGGCGGGGATCATGAGCTGCAGCATCAGCTTTTTGATGCTGCCGGTGCCCATATCTTGTTTTGCCTGTGCCATTGGAATGCTCTCCTCTGTACTTCAAATTTGAAAAATATCGTTCCTATTATACTCGGCTCCCGCCCAAAAGAACAGCCTTTTTTGCAAAGAAACCGCGCTTTCTGCCCCAAAAACGCAAAACGGCACGGCTGCGTATGGCTTGCAGCCGTGCCGTAACGGGAGAAAAGTGTTGACGGAAAACCGCTTTTTTGCTATACTATAAAGGCTAATATATGGAGATGTATCGAAGCGGTCGTAACGAGAACGACTCGAAATCGTTTTGTCCTTAATCGGGCACGTGGGTTCGAATCCCACCATCTCCGCCAACAAAAGGCATCAGCTCAGGCTGGTGCCTTTTTTGCGGCTAGATGGTACGGATGAGAACAGGGCGGCGGCCCGCAGGCCGCAAGCAATCAGCCCTGCGGGCTGTTGCTTAGCCCGCGGGAGAATATCCACCATCTCCGCCAGAAGTCGCAGATTGCATTTTGAGACAGGGGGGAATATACTTATATTGGATAGATTCCAATACTATAGCAATTCAACTTTTTAATGCAACAGCGGTGAATTGCATATCGCAAAGATGCCGTTTGAATGTTGCACGAATTTCTTAACTTGCGATAAAATTTGCGATAAACGATTTTTGAAAGGAATATAATCATGTCGAAAGATGAATATTTGATCACAGATCCACCCCTTAAAGCGCTGACTGTTTTTGCGATGCCGATGATCCTTGGCAGCTTTTTTCAACAAGTATACAATATGGCCGATTCCATAATAGTTGGTCAATTTGTTGGCTCCTCGGCACTTGCGGCTGTTGGTGCTTGTGCTGCACTGACCAATGTT
>QWCV01002546.1_pt1 | contig 14624 bp, 16 predicted proteins | sample 1972621 | NCBI WGS metagenome assembly QWCV01 (sample SAMN09866699, study PRJNA288562) | Human gut metagenome isolate pre2_stool, whole genome shotgun sequencing... | isolation source: gut | host: Homo sapiens | place: USA: California
TTTTTACGCTGCTCTGTCTTGTGGCAAAATGTCATTGTTCTCCTTGCGGTTCCCGAGGTGTTGCCCCCGAAACGCGAATGCAAAATTAGTATGTTTTTCGGCCCTTGTCAAGTACTTTTACGATATTTTTTCAACTTTTCTTTACTTATCCGTTTAACTCGTTGATATTCCGTGAAATCAATAAATGTTAAATTATGTTTCGTTTTGTTAATATCAGAACTGGAAATAGATGAACGGCGCTACTTCCTCCGACATGAACTCTATTACAAGTTGCACTACCAGCATGAAAGCAATGAACTTCACTATCCATGGGGACCTGACGAACAATGATTGACATTTGTCAGCAATGCTCTGCGGCACGAAGTGGAATGCTATCAGACACAGCATCATGATACACCACACCATCCGCGCCTGGAAAAATTGCGGGAACTGGTTCCACTGGAAGTCTACAAAAATGTTCTGGATAATCAACACGGAGTCCTGGAACGAAGCGGCACGAAAGAATACCCACAGCAGCGACACATATATAAATGTAATCAGCCAGCTGACGAAAATAGTGAACCAGTTGTCGGGAATTTTGGCAAGCACCGGCTTGCACATCTTGTGAACGGCGAGTCCGACACCATGCATGGCACCCCAGAACACGAACTTCCATGCTGCGCCATGCCACAGACCACCAATTAGCATGGTCAGGAAATTGTTGACGTACGTACGTATGGTACCTTTTCTGTTCCCACCTAAAGGAATATATACATAATCGCGAAGCCATGAGGAGAGCGAGATATGCCATCTGCGCCAGAATTCCGTCAGGTTCCGACTCTGATAGGGAGAATCGAAGTTGATACCAAGTTTGAAACCCATTATCAGCGCTATGCCTATGGCCATATCCGAGTATCCGGAGAAGTCGCAATATATCTGCATGGTATATCCAAGCACACCCATCAGGGTCTGGACGCCTGTGTAAAGTGTCGGCTCATTGAATATAAGGTCATTATATTGCGCGATGTAGTCGGCTATGAGTGCCTTTTTTATCACACCGCACATAATCAGCCACAGACCTGCCCAGATTTCATCGGATGTAGCCCGGCGGTTTTCCTTCAACTGCGGCAGGAAATAGTCGGCCCTTACAATAGGTCCGGCCACCAATGCCGGGAAAAAGGAAAGGAAGAATATGTAATCGAGCCAGGATTCGGTGGGTTCTATCTTCCTTTTATACACATCCACAACATAGCTGATGGACTGGAATGTGTAAAACGAAATGCCGACGGGCAGGATTATGTCGAGCGGCTGGAAATTGCCCTGCACCATCTGATTCCAGTTCCAAAGGAAGAAATTGGCGTACTTGAAGTATCCTAATATGGACAAGGAAAGAATGATTGAAAACCACATCAGCGTTTTACGCGCCGATTTGCCTTTCATCTTTCCCATCCATTTTGCCACAGACCAGTCGATCAGCGATGTGGCCATCAACATCAGGAAGAAAAGGCCGGACGATTTATAATAGAAATATAATGAGAACAGCACGACAAATATAGTCATGCGCAACTTGTTCTTCTTCAGCAAGGCGTAAACGGGCAGAAACAGGATGAACAGCACCCAGAACAGTCCGCTTGAGAACAGCATAGGAGCCGAAGAATCGTAAGCGAACGCCTGTCCGAAATTGTTAAGAGCCAGTGCCGCGTTGTCGCGCAGAGCATCCCATGTCATAGTCGAAGCATCTTCCATAACTTACTTGTTCAGAGCTTTAAGGAAAACGATATTAGGATTTACCTTTCCAATTGAATCAGACGGCACATTCGCAACAAAAGGATGTGCCGACTTAGGCAGCCATCGCATTATTGAATCTATCCACAGGGCCGATGATTTGCGCGTAGGATGAATGTGATCGGCCTTACGGTCGAAATGCATACCTTCGGACCGGAAGAAACTTCCGGGTTTGCACGTAGCCTCAAGCAAATCGTTGATACCGGAGTCCTTCTGCCAGTTCGGCGGTCCTATCCATACGTATGGAATCGTATCTATTACTTCCAGAATCTTCCTGATATAAGGAAGTCGTGCGCGGGGATCCTTGAAATACAGCTCATTGCTTCCGAGCGAAATAAAGATCTGCGTAGGCTTATACCTGGCAATCTGATTGGCCAGTGTGTCATAGTCCGCCCAAATCTTTGTATTGCTCGAATCCCAGTTTACAGAATGAATGGTGTGTCCGTTAGCCTTGGCATACTGGGCAAGCCTGAGGGCGAGGTTCCACGTCATGGAATCGCCGAATATGAATAACGACTGAGGCAGCGAATCGGTCTCAGCCTTGACCTGCACTACTGAATCCCGCGGCACTATCAATGAATCGCCGGGCAAGTCATCTGATTCACTGGCAAGCAATGTCTTGTCAAACGGGGCCTTCTTGACCGTATAATTACCTATTACGATGTCATCGGAAAAGGCCACCACAAAAATAACAGCAAGCGCTGTGGCAAGCAACAGCCACAAACCGGAATAATTCTTAAACATTTACGTTCAGTCCTAATGCGGACTTCATGACAACAGGGTTATTGAAGCGGTGCCATCCATATTGCGTACTGGCACCGAGGTTTTCTTTATTGTTACAGCCAGATTCTGAATCCGGGGATAACGTTCGTGCAGATCATCAGACACAGCCTTTGCCACAGATTCGAGCAACTGCCATGACTGACCCATACGGAGTGCTACCATTTCGTATACATCGGCATACGATACAGTGGTGGAAAGGGTCTCCGACCGGAATCGTTCAGCCGGATACCTGATTTCCACATCCACCACAAATTCATTTCCCACCGCGCGCTCCTGGTCCATCACTCCGATTCGGGAGTAAAACTTCAGGTCGTTAAGCCGGATTACAAAGCATTCCATTACATTACTGATACCGGTATCTTCTCTATACGGCGCAGGTGACGTCCACCTTCAAACTGTGCGTTGAGATAAGCGTCAATAATAGCCTTAGCCTCGTCAACTGTCACAAACCGCGCCGGAAGATCCACGAAATTAGCCGCATTATGTCTGCGTGCCAGTTCGGCTATCTCGGGCAGCCAGCACAATGCGGCCCGAATGCCCTGATGCTTGTTCAGCGTCATGCTTATGCCGTTGCCGCTGCCACATAATGCAATGCCGAACGCACACTCACCGCGCTCTACGGCAAATGCTGCCGGATGCGCGTAGTCAGGATAATCGCACGATTCCGAACTGTACGTACCGAAGTCCTGAACATCGTAGCCTTTCGACTTCATGTATTCAATCATCTGCAGCTTCATCTCATATCCTGCATGATCACTGCAAAACGCTACTCTCTCCATAACTTATCCGTTTAATATTCGCTTTTAGCGACATTCATATTCTGATTCTCAGATTCTAATTCACAGATTCGCATTCCGACCGCACTTCGCTATTGATGGAGTCTATATAATCCAGCACTTCATCCCGGCCACGGGGCTTTTCAGACGAAGTAATGAATATCTTGGGCAATTCCTCCCAGCTTAGTTTAAGTTCATTTTTGTAAGCCTCCACATTTCGCTCCACGGCAGCATTGCTCAGTTTGTCGGCCTTAGTGAAGATGATGGAGAACGGCACGCCATGTTCGCCGAGCCAGTCCATGAATTCCATATCTATTTTCTGGGGCTCATGACGCACGTCTATCAGTACAAACAGATTGGTAAGCTGCCGGCGGTCCAGCACATAACCCTCGATCAGTTTCTGCAACTGGTCACGCTGTGCCTTACCACGCTGCGCATATCCATATCCGGGGAGATCCACCAGATACCACTCCCCGCCATTTATGCTGAAATGGTTTATCAGCAACGTCTTGCCCGGGGTCTGTGAAGTCTTGGCCAGCCCCTTGCGCCTTACCAACATATTGATAAGCGACGACTTGCCGACATTCGACCTTCCTATAAAGGCATATTCCGGCGCATCGACATCCGGACACTTGGAAACATCCGGTGAACTTATCACGAATTTGGGATTCTTGATTTCCATATCTTCCAATTTATGCCGGAATCACCGAATCGTGAACCAGCTTCAGGGCCTGTTCCGCTTTATCGTCGTTCACTACCAGCGCCAAAGTCGAATCCGACGTCCCTTCCGACAATCCGTTGACGGTAATTCCGTTGCGGTTCAGCGTACTGGTCAGCCTTGCGCCCAGACCGTGCATTCGGCGTATTCCTTCCTTTACAACAGCAATTATAGCAAGATGTTCCGTCAGGTACACGCTAAGCACGTCACCGGCGCCGATTTCAGGCGAGAACTCGTTGCGCACGGTCTCCAACGCCTTTCGTGCATCAGCAGCCTTGACCGAGATTGTGAATTCCATCGCATCCTCATCGCCGGTGGCAAGCATTACCGATATGCCGTTTCGTGCCATGGCGTTGTACGTGCGTGTATTTACTTCCTCTATGTCCTTCACCACCTTCCCGTGTATGGTGACGGTTGCCGTATCACGCACATACGACACTCCCCTCACCTCGTCGGGCAATCGCATGGCATTGTCCGTTATCAATGTGCCGGGCATCTCGGGGCGATGGGTGTTCAATATCTTTATCGGTATGTTTTTGTGAAATACCGGATAAATCGTAGGCGGATAGATCACCTTCGCACCAAACGAACATAGTTCCATGCTCTCAACGAACGACATATCGGGTATCACCTTCGCGTCCTTGATGATTCTCGGATCTGAAGTCATGAATCCATCCACATCGGTCCATATCTCAAGCATATCGGCATCCAGGGCTGCCGCCACCAATGCCGCGGTATAGTCCGAGCCGCCTCGACCCAGATTGGTGATGGCGCCGTCATTATTATCACGGGATATAAAGCCTCCTATCACACAATGCCGTTCCAACGGCAACGGAAAGTTGCGTTGTATCAACTGCTCGGTTGCCTTGCGGTCGGCTATGTTCCTGCCCATCCACCTTTCGGTCTTGACGAATTGAAGCGAATCCTTGTGACAGGCTCCTGAAATTATCGCGGCCACTATCACCGACGACATCCTTTCGCCGAAACTTACTATCCTGTCCAACGTACGTTCCGGAAGCTCATTGATCAGCGATACGCCCAGATAAAGATTGCCGAGTTCTGTCAGCATCGAGTCGACTTTTTCCAGCACTTCACCCTGTTTATCCTGAGGCACCAGCTCATGGATTATGTCATGATGACGCTTGGCGCAGCCCTTCATGGCCTCGATACGCGTATCCTTACCTTCAGCCGATTCCCTGGCAGTAGCGATAAGCCGGTCGGTCAGTCCCCCCAATGCAGATACGACAACAACGGCCGGCGAATCAAGCGACTCCACTATTCTCTTTACATTCCGCAGGCTTTCTATGGTGCCAACCGACGTGCCGCCGAATTTCAATACTTTCATTTAAAACAGCTTGATCGAAATGTAACGCTTGGGATTTTTCTTTACATCGAGCACCAGCGAGTCAATATCGGCGGCCACTCTGTTAAGACGGTTATAAAGTTCGGGATCCTTGGTGAGAAGTCCCAAAGTGGAATTCTCCTCGTTGAGCTGAATGCTGAATCGCGACAGTTCATCCGTTATCTTATACACATTGTCCATCGTGGAATTGATGGGCAGCTGGTTCAGATTGTGCGACAGCAGCATCAGATTGTAGCTTACGGAATCCAGCTTATGCGTCAGGTTTCTGGCATTGTGCATCAACGGCGGGACATCGCGCTTCACCGTGCCCTGAAGGTCTCCTGTCATTGTCAGCACATTTTCAGTAATGCCGTCCAGACGACGTACAGATGCTATGAGAGCAGGATCCGAAACCAAATCGTTAAGATTGTTGATCAGCGAATCGATATGAGGCACCATCTTGTTGATATTAGGCACCAGGTCATTGGTGACGGCGTCCATTATTCCTTTCTCGCTGCGCAACGGCACGAGTCCGCCGTTTGGAATAAGTTTAGCGCTCTTGCCGACCACCAGGTTTATATATCCGCCGTTTAACAGCGAGGACGCAAGCTGTGCATACGAATCCTCGGGGAGATTCAGCTTGTCGTTTACGGCCAGCAATATCTTGATCTTTCCCGGATGGTCGTAATCGTACTTGATGCTCCTGACCTGACCAACCTTAAAACCGTTGACCGTCACAGGAGCCGACTGTTCAAGGCCTGAGACATCCGTAGCCTCTGCATAATAGAAATGGGTGGGATTCAACAGATTGATACCCTTCAGATAGTCAATGCCTACAAACAGCACCAGCCCGGCTATTATCACACACAAGCCGATTATAAACTCCTTGTTATATTTTTTCATTTCAATTCGTTATCTTAATTTATTAATCGTGAATTATTTTCCGCTGTTCTTCCGGCGCTTTGCCAGCGACGTATGGCGTTTATGCTGAATAGTCTGGGGTTCCGCCTGTTTTGCGACCAGTGCATCTGCCACTGCCTTGCCTTCGGATTCTCCCTGAGCATTAGCCTCAGAACCTCGCTTATTACCTCTTTCAGCTTTTGCCACACCAGTGGAGGAATTTATCACGATACGTTTCTTCCCCTTCTCTCTGTTATTAACATTTTTTGAGGATGATTTCCTGTCCTTTCCCTTCTGATTTTTGTCCTTGCTGTTTTTAGTATTCTTGTTTTTGACTTCGGATTCAGGTTCAGGAACTGCTTTCTTTTCTACGACAGGTTCCTCCACCTTGGCCAGATAATCCGTTTCCTTCCTGATCAGAATCTTGTCGTTATCAATCTGTCGCTGGTCACTCAGTTTTCTCGATGAGGCCGAGCGACGGCGACGTTGTCCCACAGGAAGCGTACGATTGTGCACTGTGGCATAATTATAGCTTCTTTCCTCGTACTTGGCGGCAGGTGCCGACTGTTTCCGGTCTCCGGAATTCGAGCCTGCAACATTAAGTACAGGTATGGCCGCATCGCTTGTAGTGACTTCCGGTACCACGGCGGTTTCCGTAGTCTCCGACACGTCATCGGTCTTTTTGCTTCTGCGTTTATTGCTTCGTCTTGAAGTGCGCGATTCTTTCTTTGCGCCTGTCTCTTTCGACTCCTTCACATTGTCGGCCGAAGAATCAGTCTTAACGCTCAATTGTGGCTTCACGCTCTTGGCATAGCTCTCTATTGCGGCGTACAGGGCCGATGCAAGCTGTTCCTGGCCTTTCTCGCTACCCATGAACTTCGCGCTCTCGGGATTGCATATAAAGTCGAGTTCCACCAGTACCGCCGGCATGGAAGTGGCCCACAGCACCCAGAATCCGGCCTGCTTCACACCTCTGTCAGCGCGCCGGGCGTCGGACACCAGATGTTTCTGCGCCTCGTTGGCAAACTTCAGACTCTGACCCAGATTCTTTTTCTGAGCCATCTCGAATATGATATACGATTCATCCTTCTTGGGATCGAAGCCTGAATATTTATGCTCGTAGTTGCTTTCAAGCTCTATCACCGAGTTCTCGCGCTGGGCTACCTTAAGGTTATTGGCGTCTTTGTGCAGACCGAGTGCGTATACTGACGAACCGGCCACCTTGCGGCGATTCGGATTGGTCTTGTCTACCGAGTTGGTATGTATCGAGACAAACAGATTGCCACGGTTTCGGTTCGCGATATTGGCCCGCTCATGCAGGGATATGAAGTTGTCGTCGTCGCGTGTCATCACAACCTTTACGTCCGACATCTTCTTACCGATCATAGCTGCCAGTTTCTTGGCCACGCCGAGGTTGATGTCTTTTTCGCGCACGTTGTTGTCGACCGCTCCGGTGTCGTGACCGCCATGTCCTGCATCTATCACGACTGTGAACTCCGGCTGCTGCGTAGTCCTGCGGGCACCTTCGGCCACACCGCCGCATATTGCGACGGAGGTTAATGCCAGATATATTGTCTTCTTTATGATATTCACGTAATTATTCGAATTTTTTCCTGATGAACACGAAGTCGCGTCCCAGATATTTCTCCCTCACTATGGGATTGGCCACAAGTTCCTCACTGGTGCCCTGAAACAATACCTTTCCTTCGAACAGCATGTAGGCGCGGTCGGTGATGCCAAGGATTGAATCGGCCTTATGGTCGGTGATCAGCACTCCGATGTTGCGTTCCTTCAGGTGATAGACCACTGACTGAATATCCTCCACGGCAATCGGGTCGACAGCCGCAAAAGGCTCGTCAAGCATTATGAATTTAGGATTGATGGCCAGACACCTGGCTATCTCCGTGCGCCGGCGCTCGCCACCTGACAGATTGCTGCCCTTGTTGCGGCGCACGTGCTCAAGCTTGAACTCCTTGATCAGTTGTTCCAGTTTCTCTTTCTGATACTCCTTGCTGGTGCCGGACATCTCAAGAATGGCGCGGATATTGTTCTCCACGCTGAGCGTACGGAACACCGAAGCTTCCTGCGGCAGATAGCCTATACCCATCTTGGCACGCTTGTACACCGGGTATTCCGTTATGTCGTGCCCGTCAAGGAACACGCGCCCGTTGTTCGGACTGATCAGACCTACCGTCATATAGAACGTCGTGGTCTTGCCGGCTCCGTTGGGACCGAGCAGACCTACTATCTCACCCTGCTTCACCTCTATGGACACCTTGTTGGCCACGGTGCGCTTGCCATACTTTTTCACAAGGTCTTGAGTCCTCAATATTCCGAGAGCAGAATCCTGCGCCTCCGTTTCCACCACTGCAGCTCCCTGCGGTGTATCAATCACGGTTGCGGCGTCCACTGTCACTGTCTCCTGATCCGGAATGCGGCCTTCCAGGTCGGCTTCCTCCTCGGGTGTGAGCTTGTCGGGACGTTCCTCGGCGTTCCTGTTCAACTTCTTATGTCCGAACCCGAATATCTTCATTTCAGCAATGATCTGATGTAATCCGTCAGCAACTTGATAGCCACTTTGTTATGACCTCCCTGCGGCACGATAAGATCCGCATAGCGCTTGGACGGCTCAATGTAGAGTTCGTGCATCGGCTTTAGAGTCTCGCGGTACCGGTCTATCACCATCTGCGGGGTGCGGTTGCGCTCTATGCAGTCGCGGCTTATGACACGAATCAGGCGCTCGTCTGCCTCGGCGTCAACAAACACCTTAACGTCCGTCATGTCACGCAGGGTCTTGTCCGTCAACACCAATATTCCTTCCACCACCACTACTTCCGTGGGTCGGAGCGTAATGGTTTCCTTCATGCGCGAACATGTGATGAAGTCGTAGGTGGGCATCTGCACGGTCTTGCCTTCCTTCAGCTCCTGCAAGTGCTTGGTGAGCAACGTCCATTCTATCGAAGCGGGCTCGTCATAGTTCATCTTCAGACGCACCTCCAACGGTATCCGGGCATTGTCCTTATAGTAACAATCCTGCGGAATCACGCTCACTTCGCCTGACGGAAGCGCTTCCATGATTTTTCTGACCACTGTAGTCTTGCCCGAGCCTGTGCCGCCCGCTATACCTATTACCAACATCTTTATTTCTGTTTCGAAGGTTGTGAAGAATTAGCGACAAAATTACAAAATTATACCCTTAACCCCAAATTTTTTACTAACTTTGCACAAATTTTGGACAGATTATAATGTTTGCATCATCAATAAAGACATTAGGGAAATACTGCCTCTTTTTGACGCAGGTGTTCCGTGTGCCGGACAAATGGAGAGAATTTTTCAAAAGTCTGGTCAAGGAGATATATAAACTGGGGGTGGACTCCATTCCCCTGGTCATCATCATATCCATATTCATCGGTGCCGTGATATGCATACAGATGACCATCAATATCGTATCGCCGTTGATTCCCACATACGCCACCGGTCTCGCCACACGCGAAATCCTGATTCTGGAATTCTCGTCCACCATGATGTGTCTGATTCTGGCCGGCAAAGTGGGTAGTAACATCTCGTCCGAAATCGGTACAATGCGTGTCACCGAACAGATTGACGCCATGGAAATCATGGGAATCAATTCGGCCAACTTCATAGTGTTGCCTAAGATAATCGGATTCATCCTGTTCATACCCGTACTCGGCATCCTCTCTATGTTTTTCGGAATCTTAGGAGGTATCATAATCGCTGAATTTACCGATATGATCAGTTACGAGCATTTCGTATACGGTCTGCAGTCATTTTTCAACGAGTGGTATATCTGGTATTCGCTGATCAAATGTCTGGTATTCGCGTTCATCATCACCTCGGTGGCAGCCTTCTATGGTTATTATGTCAAGGGAGGCTCGCTCGAAGTGGGTCAGTCCAGCACCAAGGCCGTGGTGTCGAGTTCAATCCTGATTCTGCTGGCCGACGTGATTCTCACTAAACTTCTGTTGCAATGATCGAAGCTCACAATATATCCAAATGGTTTGACGGTCAGCAGATCCTGTTTGACGTATCGGCCAAGTTCGAGACCGGCAAGACCAATCTGATAATAGGACAGTCAGGCTCAGGCAAGACTGTATTTATGAAATGTCTTATCGGATTGCTGACACCCGAAGAAGGCGAGATACTTTACGACGGCCGCAGGTTCCGGTCGCTCGACATCGAGCAGAAGCGTCAGCTTCGCACGGAAATCGGAGTATTGTTCCAGGGTTCGGCCCTGTTCGACAACGAGACCGTACTTGGCAACGTGATGTTTCCCTTGAAGATGTTCAGCCCGTTGAGCCATTCCGAGCAGCTGGAACGCGCCCGGTTCTGCATCAACCGAGTGGGTCTGAAAAACGCCGATGACAAATACCCGAGCGAAATTTCAGGAGGTATGCAGAAGCGTGTCGCCATCGCCCGTGCCATCGCCCTGAATCCCAAATATCTGTTCTGCGACGAGCCCAACTCCGGACTCGACCCCAAGACCTCGATCCTGATAGACGAGCTTCTCAGCGACATCACGCATGAATACGAAATCACTACAATCATCAATACCCACGACATGAACTCGGTGCTGGGTATCGGCGAGAATATCGTGTTCATCAATCAAGGCCGATGCGACTGGACAGGCAATGACAAGACCATATTCCGTTCCAAGAGTAAGTCGCTTAATGACTTTGTGTTCGCATCCCGACTCTTTAAGGAGGTCAAACTTTTCCTTGAGCGCCAGTACGAAAGCGAAACCCAGGCTGAATCCAAAGACTGATTCAGGCTTTATCGGGGGGGGTAATCACAGGAAACAATATCAGTTTTTATTTGTTGATACAGTAAAGACCGACGGATGTTGGCTAAACACTGTCCGTCAGTCCCGAAATGTGTAATCTACTTATAAAAACAAACTGATATGTCTGACACAAAGAAAAGCGTAAAAGGAACCAAGACCGAAGCCAATCTGGTAATCGCCTATCTCGCCGAATCTTCGGCATACACCCGCTACATGTTCTATGCACAGCAGGCCGACAAAGAGGGTTATTATCCTGTAGGACAGATATTCCGTGCCACGGCTGCAAACGAGATGCATCACTCCAAGGTATATTTCAAATTCCTTGAGGGAGGTTCCGTTACAATGCCCATGGCAGCAGATGCCGGCGTAATCGGCACTACTGCCGAAAATCTGGCCACAGCCGCCAAGGAGGAGAAATTCGAGGGTGTAGAGCTGTACCAAGGCTTCGCCAAAACCGCCAAAGAAGAGGGATTCGATGAAATAGCCGCTCATTTCAGTGCCATCGCCACTATCGAACAGCGCCACGAGGACCGCTTCAACCACTATCTGAAACAGGTTCAGGACGGTACGGTATGGAAACGCGACACTCCCATCAAGTGGCAATGCCTGGTTTGCGGTTATATCTACGAAGGCCTGACACCTCCCAAGGTATGCCCCGCATGCGACCATCCATATCAGCATTACATCGGTCTGGATTACGATGTAATCTGATAAACGATTATAGAAATAATACACACATCCTCAGCTCCGGTCGCACAGCCTCCGGAGCTTCTTTATTTTGTCCTACACCGTGCGCCTCACGGCATTTTCCAGACGCTGTCTGGCCGTCGTATTGTCCAAAGGATTTTGTGCTGTACCATGGCCGGCATTGATGTCTATCACCTTCCCGAATCCGGCCTTTAACAACGAATCCTTGTTCTCGACTTTTCCGGCAAAAAGCCATACCGGCACACCCCGGTTCCGGGCGTGACTCAGAATTCCGGCCGACACCTTTCCCTGCAATGTCTGGCTGTCGGCTCTCCCCTCTCCTGTCAATACTATGGCTGTTTCATCAAGTATCGCATCGAAATCTGAAAGCGACAGCATATATTCTATGCCGGATTCCATCTTAGCGCCCGCCATAGCCGCCAATCCATACCCGGCGCCACCAGCCGCTCCTGCTCCTTTCACCGATGCGGCTTTCACACTTGTTTTCCGTTCAATAACTTCAAGCACATTCTTCATGCCTCGTTCCAGACCATCCAGATCCATCACCTTAACGCCCTTTTGTGGGGCGTACAGCCTCACCGCACCCATCGGCCCGCAGAACGGAATATCTGCATCATAGAGTACCGTTATGTCACATTGACACTTTAATTGTTCCAACGCCGTTGAATCGACATCGGTAATGTCTATCATGTCCGCACCGGTTACTGGGCGATTTAGAATTCCATCCCGAGTATATACCTGAAGCCCGAGTGCCTGAAGCGCACCTATTGCCACATCGTTTGTTGCGCTTCCTCCGAGACATATTGTGATATGCTTCGCTCCCGCTTCTATTGCCTTTACCATAGCCATACCCAATCCGTACGAGCTTGTGTGCATGGCATCGCGTTCATCGGGAGTCAGCATGGTCAATCCGGCACATTGCGCCATTTCAATATATGCGGTCGCGCCGTCACAATCCATTAAATATTTAGACTCACATTCGCGCAACAACGGACCAAGCACCCGGATTGGCACCTCGCGCCCTCCCGTCATGCTGCGTATCGCATCAATCGTGCCTTCTCCTCCGTCTGCCATAGGCATAACGGACACCATGCAACCGGGCTTAGCACTCATTACGCCCCTCTTGGCTGCCTCTCCGGCTTCCAAACTGGTCATACATCCCTTAAACGAATCGAACGCACATATCACTTTCATAACATTGCAAAAGTAATATTTTTTGACCGTAAAACAATAATTGCTATCAATACTGACTTATTAGGATAGAACGATATTGACATGATAATAGAGGTAACTGACATCAACGACTCCCGCATCGCTCCGTATGTCGGCCTGACGGAAGCCCAGCTACGTAACAGGCAGCATGCCGACCGGGGCATTTTCATAGCGGAAAGTCCCAAAGTAATCCGCGTGGCATTGAGCGCCGGCTATGAACCGATTTCAATGCTTTGCGAGGAACGTCACATCACTGGCGACGCCGCCGACATAATTCAGTCGTGTCCTGACATCGACATATACACCGGTTCACGCGACTTGCTGACCTCTATAACGGGATATAAGCTGACCCGCGGCGTGCTTTGCGCCATGCGGCGCAAGCCGTTGCCGTCAGTCAAGCAGATTTGCGCCGACGGCCACCGGGTCGCGGTGATTCATGGGGTGACAGATACCACGAATATCGGCTCGATTTTCCGTTCAGCCGCAGCTTTAGGCATAGATGCTGTCGTACTTTCGTCAGATTCCTGCGATCCCCTGAACCGACGCGCCGTCCGCGTGTCGATGGGCACCGTTTTCCTGGTGCCCTGGACATTCTCTGACCATCCATTGCAGGAGCTGAACAGCCTCGGATACAAAACCTCCGCTTTAGCTCTTTCCGATAACTCCGTAAGCATCGACGATCCACTGCTGAGTAATATTGACAAACTCGCCATGGTACTCGGCACGGAAGGCGACGGCCTTCCAGCCTCTACGATAGCAGAGGCGGACTATACCGTCCGCATTCCCATGCATCATCAGGTAGATTCTCTCAATGTGGGGGCGGCGGCAGCCGTTGCTTTCTGGCAGTTACGCTATGCTGTAGTCAAATAGCCACATCTGACGGTTTTATTCAGGCTTCAATGCCACCCATGTGTGGTCATGGCCTGTGGCGGGTATCACTTTCTCAAGCAAATCACTGAGCGTCATCACAATGCTTGATGTATTCACACATGGATGACATGCGTATGTGGTGCAATCCCTCAGGTCTTCGTCTATAATCAGCCTGACCTTATGGTCCTTGTCATGAATCAGTCCCATAGGCGAGACGGCACCCGGATGAATGTGCAGATACCGGTCCATCTGTTCGGCTCCGGCAAACGACAACCGGGCGCATCCCAGTTGCGAGCTGAGATATTTGGTCTTGAACGGCTTGTCGGCGGGTATCATAAGCAGATAGAAGTCAGTCTGCTGTCTGTTGGTCAGGAAAAGGTTCTTGAACACCGGCGCACCGGCATCCTTGCGCACCATCTCGCACTCCTCCATTGTGAAGGCAGCCGGATGGCACAAGGTGGTGTAGCTCACGCCTAACTTGTCCAGGAAATCGTATACTCCAAGTTCCGCTTCCGTTCGCAACTCATTCCCTTCCGTGGGACGTCCGTTATATTTTACTGTCTTGAAATCCATATCACATATATTCTACCGATGCAAAATTACTGCTTTTATTCCTTATTTTTTAGTAATTTTGCTGACAAAATAGAACTTTACATAGGGAAATTCAGTTAAAGGCCCGCTTTCACAATCCGAAAATGGATTGTGATTGCCGTGTGGAGGCGCGGATTTGAATTTGTGGGCAAAATCTCA
>QWCV01002554.1_pt1 | contig 14582 bp, 10 predicted proteins | sample 1972621 | NCBI WGS metagenome assembly QWCV01 (sample SAMN09866699, study PRJNA288562) | Human gut metagenome isolate pre2_stool, whole genome shotgun sequencing... | isolation source: gut | host: Homo sapiens | place: USA: California
GCCTCGGACAGTGAGCTGCTGCCGCCGTATCTGCCGGACCGGCTGGAATCCGGCACGCCGAATCTGCCGGGCATCTACGGTCTGCGCGCCGCGCTGGCCTTTGTGGAGCAGCAGGGCGTCGAGCGCCTTCGCCGCCATGAGCTGGCGCTGTGCGAGCGCTTTCTGGACGGCATCGCGCCGCTTTCCGGCGTCCGCCTGTGCGGCACGCGGGAGCCCGGCCGCCGCGTGGGCGTCATCTCCGTGGACCTGCCGGGCCGGGACAACGCCGAGGCGGCGTTCCGGCTGGAGCAGGAGTTCGGCATCCTGACGCGCTGCGGCCTGCACTGTGCTCCTGCGGCACACCGTTCCCTCGGGACGTTCCCGCAGGGGACCATCCGCTTCTCGCTCGGCTTTGCGAATACCGAGCAGGACGTCGACGCCGCCGTTGCGGCCCTGCGGGCGATCAGCGCAGGCTGATCCTCGGGCCGCCGTTGTAGGCCTCGACCACGCCGATGCGCTGCGCGCTCGGCACGGCCCCGCGCAGCTCGCGCAGCAGGGCATCGGCGTCCTCCGGCGCAGCGGCGATGAGCAGGCCGCCGGATGTCTGCGGATCATAGAGCATGTCCTGCACGGCAAGCTCCGTGCTGCCGGGATCGACGGCCGCCTCGGCATAGTGCCGGTTGCGGTACATTCCGGCGGGCAGGATGCCGTCGCGCGCGAATTCGAGCGCCTCGGGGATCAGGTCGATCTCGCCGGGGAAGAGCGTCAGATGTGTGTCGCTGCCCTGCGCCATCTCAAAGGCGTGGCCCAGCAGACCGAAGCCCGTCACATCCGTGCAGGCGTGCACGGCATAGCGCACCATGCAGTCGCGCGCGGCCTTGTTCAGCGTCGTCATCAGGCGGTGCGCCAGCGCCATGGCCTCCGGCGAGGCCAGCCCGGCCTTTGCGGCCGTTGTGAGCACGCCGATGCCGAGGGGCTTCGTCAGCAGCAGCACGTCGCCGGGGCGGGCGGCGGAGTTGGTCAGCAGCTTTTTCGGATGCACGAAGCCCGTGACGGCAAGGCCGTATTTCGGCTCCGGATCGAGGATGCTGTGGCCGCCCGTGATGATGACGCCCGCCTCATAGGCCTTGTCATAGCCGCCGCGCAGCAGCTGGTGCACGGCTTCCTTCGGCATGGATTCCGGGATGCACAGCAGGTTCAGCGCCAGCTTCGGCTCGCCGCCCATGGCGTAGACGTCCGAAAGTGCGTTCGTCGCGGCGATCTGCCCGAAGAGATACGGGTCGTCCGCGATCGGCGGGAAGAAGTCCACGGTCTGCACAAGTGCCAGCTCGTCCGTGACCTGATAGACGGAGGCATCGTCGCTCTTGTCAAAGCCGACAAGCAGCCGGGGATCGCTGTGGACCTTCAGGCCGCCCAGAAGCTGCGCCAGTACGCCAGCACCGACCTTTGCGCCGCAGCCCGCGCACGAGGCGAGCTTCGTAAGCTGAATACTCTGTTCTGCCATGGTCAAAACCCTCACATTCGAAATATTTTTTTCAGAATAACGATAGCCGCAGCGCACCGTTTGGCAGCGCCGCACTCTGGAAAGGAGTTCTTATGAAAGAAAACAAAAAACTCATCAGCGAGATCCTTGCGGATGTCCGCCACGATATGACGGACGAGGAGATCCTGAACCTGCTGGCCTCGAGCCGCATTTCTGTGAACCCGGAGAAGGAGTCTGGCAAGCTGACCTCGCTCGGTCAGCGCGCGGCGGACAGCATCGCAAAATTTGCCGGAAGCTGGGCATTCATTTTTTCGTTCACGGGCGTACTGCTGGCGTGGATGATCCTCAATGTCCTGCTGGCTGCAAAGGCATTCGACCCCTATCCGTTCATTCTGCTGAATCTGGTGCTGTCCTGCGTGGCTGCCATTCAGGCTCCGCTTATCATGATGAGCCAGAACCGGCAGGAGGAAAAGGACCGCGCGCGTGCGGAGAATGACTATAAAGTCAATCTGAAGACGGAGATTATGATCGAAGCACTGCACGATAAGCTCAACCGCATCCTTGCCCGCGAGGAGCTCCTGCTGCAGGTGCAGAAGGAGGAGCATGCACCGCATTACGAGAAGCCGGAGCCGAAAGAAAACTAACGGGTCAGCTCCCGCAGGACGTCCAGCACCAGCGTGGCCGAAACGGCTGAGGCGCGGGCGCAGTTTTCCTCAAACGTCCCGATGCCGCTGTGGTCCGCCGTGTCCGTCACGGAGCGGATGGCCGCAAAGGGAACACGGTTTACATAACACACATGCGCCATGGCGGCTGTCTCCATGTCGACCGTCAGCGGGGCAAAGCGCGCATTGATCTCTGCGCGGCCCTCGTCCGTGATGAAGGCCTCGCCCGTCACCGTCCTGCCGAAGTGGACGCGGCCGGGGGCCCTTTCCGCGGCACGCCTGCAGGCTGCGAGCAGATCGGGATCGGAGGCGAACCACACGGACGGCAGATGGGGGTGCGACTCCGTCAGGATCGCCTCTGCCACGTCGTGATAGGCGCATTCCGTCGTTACGGCCGTTTCGAACAGGCCGAGCGCGGGGGACATGCCGCCCGCCGTCCCGGCGTTGAGGACGAAATCCGGCGAGACGGTGTCAAGCACGGTCTGCACGGCCAGCGCCGCGTTGACCTTGCACATGCCGGTCGCGGCGAGCACCATCTGCAGGCCGCCGATCCGGCCGATGTGCAGCGTGAGCATGGCGCGTGAAAGGCGCTGCTCCTCCGCCAGATGGGGCAGGAAGGGCGCAAGCTCCTCTTCCGCCGCGCAGAGGATCGCGCCGCAGCGCGGGTCGTGTTGCATGTTCTGCATCTCCCTTTTGTCGTTTTCTCCATTCTATCGTATTTTTCGATGAAAAACAAGTCATAAAATCGGGAGCCGTCCGAGATGGAACGGCTCCCGATTTGGTTATCTGCTGTAGGGGAGCGGACAGCCGGGCCCGGCACTGCCGATATGAACAGGTTTCCGCTGAATGGTATGCGCCAATTGCGTCTGCCAATGGCGCTCATCGAGCGCCCTGTACAGGGGCATTCAAACGAAGAGGGCACTGGTGCACCACAGCACCACCCTGATGTGTCATTGCGAGGAGCGAAGCGACGTGGCGCCCTGAGCGCGAAGCGCGAGGAAGTGCCCTTGGGGTGCAATCTCGTGCAGGCAGTTACGATTTCGTCGATAGTTTCCCACGATTCAACCGGATGCTGCGAGATCACCGCGTCCCTTTTGGGGCCTTGCAATGACAAATCTGATGGCCTAAGCCACCGAATTTGTACTGCAAAAAACCTGCGCCTGCCGCTGCAAAGGGCCTATTGTCCATTCCCGGAACGCAGCTTCTCTCTTCGTGCCTGCTTTCGCTGTTCCTTTTTGAGCCTGCTTTTTCGCTTCCGTATGGCGGCGCGAAGCGGCGGGACGATAAGGAGCGGCAATGCGGCTCCCCAAAGAATAAAATCGAACATCAAACATATCCCGGTACGGTCCTTGAAGGGCGCAATACCGGCCGATTCCGGATAGAGTTCTTCCTCTCCGCAGGTTACGGAAAGAAGGGCAAATTCTCCGTTGGAAAACGCCGGTCTTCGGACGTAGGTGCATGTGATCGGCTTTCCGATGACAAAATGCTGTCGGCTGTCTTCCAGTGACGAAAACGGCGACTTAGCTTCGTCCGAAGAGACTGCGACCTTTGTTTCATCCTGCAGTGTAAGGACATAAAGCATGCGATAGGGCGTATGCTGCCGCAGTTCGTCCGTCCGGCTGCTTTGCACTGCAATACATTCTGCTGTTACAGTTTCCGTGTTTCCGGATTTTGCTCCAAAATAGATCGCAACATCACGCCAACCCGACAGGGTGGACAGGCTCAGCAAGATAAGTGCGATTGCAGCACGGGCGGAAAGGGAAATCGATCTTCTTTTCTTTTTCTTCATGGCCCATTGCCCCATTTGACTTCTAACGGGTCTCCGACGCACCCGAGAAAGACGGGCCTTCCTGCGCGGGCAGCATGATAATAATTGGTACGGAGTTTTTCCCAAAAGGCGGGAGAAAAGTAGGCTCCCGCTTTTGGCTCATAGTGATAGGCCGCCTTGAGATATCTGCGGAGCGCCTCGTATAGTGCCGCGCTCTCCGGAACATATGCGCCGCTGCAGGCGGGAACAAGGTACAGGCGGCCGACCTCATATGTCCGCGACATGGCATTCCCCCTGCAGCAATTGCAGAATTCAATTATTGCTGCCTCCGGCATGGAAGCGCTGCATGCGGCTGCAAGCCCGGCCGGGACGATACGGAACTTGCACAAGTGCGTGGACATTTTGTCCTGCACAGCTTCTATCATGGAAAGCGGCGGAACGGCGGCATTTCCGATCCAGAATGTGCCGCCCCGTCGGTCGATTTCCTGAAGGAATCGGACGGCATCCGGTTCTGCGTGGAAGAACGATATCTGACGGGACATGATGGACTCCTTCTATCATAGAGATGTACTGCCGGGCTGCGGCGTGGCTCAGTGCCCGGTGCGTACAACGCGCCGGGTGGTTTCTATGATCGGCGCAAAGAAAGCGGCAAGTTCGGCATCCGACAATCTGGCCTGCGCCTTCAGTACTTCCAGCTCCGCGTGCATCCGGCGCGCAACTGCCTCGGAAGAGCAACGGTCTGCCGGAATCAACTGCCCGGTTTCTGCCGCCATGCGGGAAAAAAGACTGCGATCGTGAAGATACAGTGCGGTGTATGCTTTCAGCATGGCGATCCTCACTGGCGGACAGAAGAAATAGCGCTGTACGTCCCGAGCGGTCAGCAGATACTCCATGAGAAGCTGCGGCGCAGCGATCCGTTCAAAGAAAGGAAGCACCTCTTCCTGCAGAGCGTTGATCAAACGGTCGACGTCTATCTGTTTGGAGTTTCGGCCGTTGGTGATCTCGGAGATACGCCGACCATAGGTAAGATATCGCGTGCTGCAGGGTATGTAGAGTGGCATAATGAAATAAGTCGGGTATATGAGACTTGACGGCCGTTCAAACAGAATGCACTGCATGATATCGTGATGCTCGCGGGTATATAGCCGCCCTTTTTTAGAAAAGCCTGCTTTGATGATAAATCCGGATAACGCGGCGGGGATGATATCGCTGCTCATGCGGAGTGGCCTCCCTTTGACATGAAATGGAAAACGCCGAAAGCAGGCCCGCTGCGGCTTTCCCTGAGCGCCATGCAGGTCGGCAATATTTGCGGTATTGATTTTATGGCGCACGGCCCTCAGGTTTGTCATTGCGAGGAGGCCGTAGGCCGACGCGGCAATCTCGGGAAGGCACTGCCGATAGGTACAGACCATCATCAAAACGCCACGCGCCAATTGCGTCTGCAGCGGCGCTCATCGAGCGCCCTGTACAGGGGCATTCAAACGAAGAGGGCACTGGTGCACCACAGCAGGGGAGCACGGCGGTGAGAACGGGATGCTTCTGCTTCCATTATGACGGATCGCGCAAAAATGTCAACAAAATTTTCAAAAATTCCTCTGCAGAGCGGGTGGAAAAATTCGTCAGAAAACCCGCCGCCAACTTCATTGGACGAAACAAATCGCCGGAATTTTACGTCACATTCCATATCGTAACGAGACGAATCGGCGTGAATAAAATCACGCAGCCAGAAATGAGATAATCAGGAATGTAGTCTATCATACGTCAAATTGAAGTTAGTTAACTTGAAATTATGCTAAAAGAACTGCCTGTTGACAAATGGGAATGTCTCGTGTATGATCAAATCAGGATTCGGCATCGCCGAACAGAGACATGATACAGGAGGAGAAACCATTGAAAGCGGGAAAGAAACTGTTAGCGCTGCTGCTGACGGTCTGCATGCTGCTGTGCATGCTGCCGACGGTGGCGTTCGCTTCCGGCAGCGATTATCTGAAGATCGCCATGCTGGACAGCGGCCGAAAATATTTTTCGGCAGATTGGGTCAAGGCCTTCCTCTATGAGGCCAAGGCGGACGGCTATACGCACGTCATGCTCGCGGTGGGCAATGACGGTATGCGCTTCCTGCTGGACGACATGTCGCTCAACGTGGGCGGCAAAACGTATTCCAGCGACGCGGTCGCCTCTGCCATCCGCTCGGGCAACAACGCCTACACGACGGCATCTTCGGGCGAGTGGACGGAAAGTGAGATGGACGAGTTCTTTGCCACGGCCAAGAAAGCCGGCATCGAGATCATTCCGCTGCTGAACAGCCCGGGCCACATGGACTCGGTGCTGTATGCCGCGTCCTCTCTGACGGGGACGAACTGCAGCTACAACGGCTCGAGCCGCACCATCGACGTGACGAACGACACGGCCGTCCGGTTCTCGCAGGCCTTCCTGCAGAAGTATGTCGATTACTTTGCGGGCAAGGGCTGCCGCTACTTCAACTTCGGCGCGGATGAATACGCCAACGACCGCTACACGAGCGGCTCCATGGGCTTCGGCAGCCTGCAGAACAGCGGCAAGTATGGCTACTTCATCAAATATGTCAACGAGCTTGCCGCCATGGTCAAGCAGGCGGGCATGACGCCCATCGCCTTTAATGACGGCATCGAGTTTGCCAACAAAATGAGCGCCTCGGTCGGCTCGACGACCTACACGTTCGACCGCGACATCGTCGTGTGCTACTGGTCCGGCGGCTGGAGCGGCTACACGCCCCGCACGGCGGCCAACCTTGCCTCGGATGGCTTCCGTATCATCAACACGACAGGCGACTTCTACTATGTCCTCGGCAAGAGCGACAGCTTCGACAATGGTTATACCTATGCCGCCAACTGGAGCAATTATAAGGTGTGCGGCACGAGCCTGAGTGCTTCCTCCGTGATCGGCGGCATGTTCTGCATGTGGAGCGACTATCCCGGCGCAGAGACGCAGACGCAGGAAGCCAAGAAGATCCGCCTGCCGCTGCGCGCCATGGGCCTCGCCATGGACGGCGCCTACACAAGCGGCATGGACACGTCCGTCGTGCCCGGCGGCTTCAACGCCGACGGCTCCATCAACACCGATCCTCCCGCGCAGAGCCACGACTACCGTCAGACTGCCTCGACGGCTGCGACTTGCACGGAGGCGGGCAGCGTGACCTATACCTGCGCCGACTGCGGCGACAGCTACACCGAGACCGTTCCCGCCCTCGGCCACGATTACGCGGCGGCAGACGATGCGGGCGACACGATCTACACCTGCACGCGCTGCGGCGAGCAGCATTCCGAGCTTCTGCCGCGCGAATATGTCTCCGTCAAGACCGGCAAGACGACCGAGGCCTACACGCTCGACGGTGAGCAGAGCTTTACCCACACGGGCGATGCCGCCATCGCGCGCGGCGAGCTGACCGTGGTGCAGGGCACGGGCACGAAGGTGTCCTACTCCGCCAGCGCCTCGGCCTCCGTCCCTGGCTATACGGACGGCGGCTACAACTGCGTCGCCTCCAAACTTATCGACGGCGACACCTCCACCTACTACTGGTCCACCAGCAGCCAGACGTCCGGCATGTATGCCCGTGTCGACCTCGGCGCGGAGGTCCGCTTTGACGCCGTGCAGATCAGTGCTCCGGCGCACGGCGACTACTGCACGAACGCCAATGTCCAGCTTTCGTCCGACGGCCGAACATGGACGACGATCGGCACGTTCACGAGCAGCCGCAGCACGGCTGTGACGAAGACGTATGCCGTCCCGTCCTCCGTCGAGAGCTTCCGCTACATCCAGGTCGCCCTCACGACGGCGCGCAACTACTGGTGGCAGCTGTCCGAGATCGCCTGGGGCAGCTATGACGGCGCGACGTTTACCCGCGCCGCCGCTTCCGGCACGGTCCAGACCGGCACGGCTCCCATGACGGAGGTCCGCTTCACCGGCGTGGCTGCCGGTACGACGTACTACGTCATCGGCGGCACCCGCTATGTCATCGAGGTCGAGGCCGACCATGTCCACAGCTATCAGGAGGTCAGCCGGACCGCCCCGACCTGCACCGAGGACGGCGTGACGACCTACCGCTGCGAGACCTGCGGCGACACCTATACCGAAACGACTCCGGCCACCGGCCACAGCTACACGGCCGCCGTAACGGCCCCGACGTGCACGGAGAAGGGCTATACGACCTACACCTGCACCGCCTGCGGCGACCATTACACGGCGAACGAAGTGGCTGCGCTCGGCCATGATTATGCGGAGACCACCGTTCCTGCGACCTGCACGGAAAACGGCTCCGTGACGCACACCTGCACGCGCTGCGGCAACAGCTACACCGAGACCCTCCCGGCCACGGGCCATACCTACACCGTCTCCGGCAGCGAAGCGACCTGCACCGAGGGCGGCAAGACCGTCCATACCTGCACCGTCTGCGGCGACACCTATACCGAAACGACGCCTGCGCTCGGCCACGACTACAAGGCCGTTGTGACGGCTCCGACCTGCACGGAGAAGGGCTACACGACCTATACCTGCAAGCGCTGCGGAGAGCATTACACGGCGGACGAGGTTGCTGCGCTCGGCCATGATTACAAGGCCGTTGTGACGGCTCCGACCTGCACGGAGAAGGGCTACACGACCTATACCTGCAAGCGCTGCGGCGATACCTACACGGCGGACGAGGTTGCTGCGCTAGGACATGATTACAAGGCCGTTGTGACGGCTCCGACCTGCACGGAAAAGGGCTACACGACCTACACCTGCGCGACCTGCGGCGACCATTACACGGCGGACGAGGTTGCTGCGCGCGGCCATGACTACGAAGCCGTCGTAACGGCTCCGACCTGCACGGAGAAGGGCTACACGACCTACACCTGCACGACCTGCGGCGACCATTACACGGCGGACGAGGTTGCTGCGCTCGGACATGACTACGAAGCCGTCGTAACGGCTCCGACCTGTACCGAAGACGGCTACACGACCTATACCTGCAGGAACTGCGGCGACCGCCGCACGGGCCATGTCGTCAGCGCGCTGGGCCACTCCTACGAGTGCACCGAGAACGGCAATGACCGCATCTACACCTGCACGCGCTGCGGCGATACCTACACCGAGGCCATCCTGCCGACGGTCGAGGTCAAGCTCCAGCCGGGCGAGACCTACACCTTCCACACCGAGGACGCCGCTGTGACGGAGTCCGCCGATCCTGCCGTCGCTGCGACGACGATCGAGGCGCTCTCCGGCGGCTATCAGCAGGTGACGGAGCTTGCCGAGGGGACGTTCCTCCTCGTGAGCGGTGACCGGATGCTGACGGCGACGGCCTCAACGTACTACAGCTCCTGGGACGGCGCGGGCACTGTGAGCGGCCTGACCTGCGCGGCCTACAGCACGGCGGGCGACCTGTCGAACGCCCTGTGGACCGTCACGGCGGTCTCCGGCGGCTACACCGTGCAGAGCGCGGACGGCCGTTACCTGAATCTCACGGAGAGCACCCGCTCTGCAAGCGTGACGCTGACCACTGCGCCGCAGGTCCTCACGATCACGGATCTCGGCAGCGCCTTCTCCATCCGCTTCAGCGATACCTATCTCGACCGCTACAGCACAACGTTTGCGGGCGCCTATCCCGGCAATGCGAACGCGAACGAGCGGTGGCAGCTCTATCGCGCGGTCCCTGCGGGCTATGACGTGACGATCACCGGCGTGGCCGAGGGCGCGACCCGCACCGTCATCGGCGGCGTGCGCTATGCCGTCACGGTCCACGCCCATGCCTACACGGCCACCGTCACCACGGCGGCGACGTGCACGACGCCCGGCGTCCGCACTTATGCCTGCGCCTGCGGCGAAAGCTACACCGAGGAGATCCCGGCAACGGGCCACAGCTATGTCCGCACGGAGGAAAACGGCAATTACGTCTACACCTGCTCCGCCTGCGGCGACAGCTACACCGAGCCGGTGAAGACCGCGACCTATGACTCCGTGAGCAGGCTCACGTCCGGCGGCCGCTACGTTCTCACGGTCTACGCCAGCGGCGGCTACTATGCCATGACGCACGACGGCACGACGATCGGTGCGCAGGCCGTCACCATCGAAAACGGCCGGATCACCTCCGACGTGACCGAGAGCATGCTCTGGGATTACTCCAACGGCTGTTTCAGCTTCCAGAGCGGCACGACGACGTATTACCTCTATAAGTCCGGCAATTCCTCTCTGCGCATCAGCACGTCCGGCACGAGCGTCTCGTACTGGTATAACCGTCTCGGCTTCGGCAATGCCTACCTGCGCTACTCTAACGGCTCGTTCTATCTGACCCGCTGGAACTATTCCTACTGCTACCTGTTCCAGGAGACGAACTGAATTTAACGGAAAAAATGCGACCGGGACCGGCTCAAAAGAGCCGGCCCCGGTTTTGCGATTTTATGAATATCTTGTGGAAGATTTTGCTAAAATCGGTATTTAGCTTCTAGATAAAGTCCGGATGCAATCCTACGCTGGGGAAAGAGTGAAATCAGTCAAGCATTTGTGGTGTGTTTTCCCTTGCGATTAGCGCGTGGGATGTATGAACCACTTTATATATGATTTTTTCATGGCCCTGTTCACCCCTGCATAAATGGGTTTTCTATTGATTGCTTCATAGGAGCTGTTCTAAAGCCTTACACAGTTCGGCCTTTTGTGCAACAGACTGCTCATCCAGAGCGCCAGCTGTGTCTTTCTACAAAAATAATATGCGTTACGAGTAATAATGCGTTCCGCTGCCTGACTGACGAGCCGAATATGCGCAACAGCCTACGCAGTTTTCCCGCCGTAATTTAAAGGACAGTTTTTAGCTTCTACTTCGAGCATTGGGTCTATATGCGGCAGGCGTGTTAGGAAGGAAACGCCTTCACACAAAGTGATCTCGTGCAATCATGGCCAGCCGCTCCCGCAGGTCGGGGCTGAAGCCTGCGAGGTCCTCGAGCGTGATGGTCTTGTCATCCAGCAGATAGAGCAGGTTATAGTACATTTCGGAGCGGCTGACATCGGCCACGACACCGACGCGCTTCTTGTCCTTGCGAAGCCTCTTCTCCAGCTCCCAGAACTTGTCGGATGCCTTGCCGGGCCCGGCCAGCAGGGCCGCGTAGGATTCGGCCAGCTGCTCCATGCAGCGCTCCTGCCACTCCGGCAGCCTTTTGCGGAACAGCTTCCAGTCGGATTCGTTTACGGGCAGCATAGGGGACCTCTTGTGTAGAATAATTTGACGTTTGTAGGGATGACAGAATGTCTGATGCGGCTTTACTCCCGGTTCTCCAGCCGCCTGCGGATGGCGTTCAGCCACGCGCCGTTGTATTTGGAATACTGAGGCCCGGCGACCGAATTCCGGGTCCCCAGCAGATGCTTCGCCAGTGCGGCCAGGGACCATATTTCGTCCTGAAAGCGCACATGCTTGTCGTCGGCGACGGTGCAGCGCTCGCCGGTTGTTCATTCCCGCGGCAGCAGAATTCCAACTCCGCTCCCTCGGAAATGCCGCATTTGGAAAATGCGAACGGGGAGACCCGTTCCCGGTGCTGCTCCTCGATCTGCCGGGCCAGCGCCTCGTCCTCTGCGCTGTTGTCGTCACCTTCCATTTTTTCAGACGGTGGTGGAAGCCGTTGATCTCCGCGATCGCCTCGAGGATCGCGTAAGCGTCCTCCGGCGGCATGGCATAGAATTCCCGGATGCGGCGCTTGCCGTCCACTTCTTCGGCAGAACGCAGATCGGGGTTCAGCTTGTCCAGAATGGAGTGGAGCTTCTTGTCCGAGAGGGCGGAATCCACCTCGTAGGTGGCGTACACCCGGAACGCAAAGGGGACCGCCGTGCTGCGGTTCAGCTCCGCGAGCCGCTGCTTTACATCCGTCGCATAGCCGAGCTTCCCATATTGCGGGAAGGAGGGATTCGTGAGAATGTAAATGTATCCGGTCGTGGTCGTCTGGGCCCTTTCGTGAGGGTGGAAAGATTGTGCTGTTTTGGGCCTCATAATAGGCCTCCCTGGCATCGGAGATCAGCACCTCAATACTGATGTATTTTAACGGCTTGCTTCTTCTCTCAGCGCAATTCGTGCGGATCGCAACTAACGATATGCTTGTGATCACAAACGGCACGGTCTTTGTCTCAGTGCACCGCGTGCAGATCGCAACGGGTACCACACCGGGGAGTGGCTGTACGTCGTGCTTTGTCTCAGCGCACCGCTTGCAGATCGCAACCTGGAGCAGCAGGCCTATAACCGATGGTACAACGACTTTGTCTCAGCGCACCGCTTGCAGATCGCAACGGCAAATGTGCATAAAGCACCGCGTGCGGATTTGTGGAATGCGCTGTAAGTCGGTAGATAGCTTTTCGCAGCACGAAGATCTGCTGCGCGCTGACTATTTTCCCGAGCTCTTCTGCTACCAAAGCAGCCTCCGCTGCCATTAACGGTAGCCCCGGACGGACAATCGACCGGTTTTCTCCGGTGCGAACGGCACCGGCATTTTATGTCTTCCTGGCCTTCGCGTCAGGCAATGCTTCTGCGGATGCCCATACTGGAGGGTGTTTTGGGGAGAGCGTGCAGGCGCTCGATTTCCCGATGATGGTACTGCACAAAGGCGGGATAGTCCCGCACGATGGAATCGTGATCAAGAGTTTTTGAACAGGAGTCATAATGCTGCAGCAGGAAGGCGGAATAGAGATCACGTTGGAGATGCTCACCGTCCTGCATTTCGTTCCAACGCCGGGAAAGAGACTTTTTAACATATTCACCGGTCAAATGATTATATTGGCTTGCTTTGATATCTGCCGGGTTGATCTCTACAACATTCGGCAGCCCGAGAGACTTGCATTTTTGCCGCAATATTTCGATCAGCATGGCGGGTGCCTTGTTGGCAATGGACTTTCCAAACCGCTTTTTGCTTCGGGGCTTTCCGGTCTTTTCAGATATCACGGTCTCCTTTGCCCGGTGCGTCAGGGAAGACCATTCCATTTTTTCCACATAGAAATGATCACCCAAGGACAGCAAATGGTTCGCCAGTTGAATGTGCTGGAGCTTTCGTATTTCAGCCTGACGGTGCTGCAGATATTTCAGTTCCTGTTGGCTCCTCCGATATCGCTTGGACTTATTATGTGTTAACTTGATACCGCGCCGGATCGTGCCGTCCTCGGCATAGTTATCCGGGTTGGTTGCCCTTCTGCTCCGGTCCATTTTTCGTTGCAGGCAGCGCTTTTCCTGCTCGATGTTCTGTACCCGATCTGCCAGTTCGACGAGTCCGGCCACCCCGGCGGCGGAATACGCCAGTGTTTGCGGCCCGATGTCCAGCCCGACGGGGCCGCTGCCGATAGGGTGAACCGCTTTTCCGGTAACGGGATCGGCCTTGATCGCAGGCTTCCCCTCCAGAACGAGCTGGGCATACCAGCGGTCTCTGCGCTTTCCGGGCCGGCGGACCAATCGGACAAGCTTTACTCTGCGCTGCAGCATATCGGTCTCGTAAGCATTGTCCGGCGATAGCTTCAGCGGCAGCTTCAGGCCCTTCCACTCGATGTAGGGCCCGCGGAACATGATCTCCGTGCCGCCGCTTTTTCCCGTTCTGGAGTAGCCCTGCACAGAATTTACCTCACCGGGCTTTTTGTAATGTACCTTCTTGCCGCCCTTTTTGAACAGAACCTTATCAAAGGCCGCCCAGACCTGCGGCGCGATCCCATGAACGGCGACACTGGAGCCGATGTTATCACGGAAGTGCTTGTAATATTTTCCCATATCTGTAGTGAAGGAATAATCCGTAAACCCGGCCGTTTTCAAACTTTTCCGCTGCTCTTTGTATAACTCCTGCAGTTTGGCCCGATCCGCAGGGTTATTCCTGTCCAATGCCCGTATTTTCTGCTCGTTCTCCAGATATTCGGCAGTCCGCTTTATCTGTACAAGCCGTTTCAGCTCTGCATGGACCAGCGTGTTATAGAGCTGCCGCGCGATCTCAAAGCGCTTGGCAAGACGGTCCTCCTGCCACTTTTCCAGTTTTAACGGTAAAGTCAGGCAGCAGGTATCTATGCTGCTCTTTTTCACAGGACTCCCTCCTTGCCGGCTGCAGCAAAATGCGATCCGGATCGTTTAGAACTATTTTATCATTAGGTGTGAAAAAATACAAGCTGTGTGACAGCGGTTTCCTGTCCAAATTCCTTTCAAAACTGCAAGGATAGAATTGTTTGCGGAGCGCTGCAGCGCCCCGCAATGTCTTTTTATCAGTCCATAATTCCATACCGCTTCATCAGCTCGATCCGCTCTTTTCCCAGCTTGATGGAGCCGGAGGCGCTGTTGTCTGGATTGGACTGCTTCTCACTGGCGTAGTGCGCAATGCGCTGCACCCATGCGACCGGCAGCAGATAGGGACGCTTTTTGAGGTACGGGTAGCGCCGTTCCAGATACTCGCGCTTGGGGAATACCGTCCGCAGGACGCTGCTTTTTTCACCGGTGCGGCTGGCCTTGACGGCGTTCAGCGTGACGGTGGAGGAATGGAGGCGCGTCAGGTCGTTGGAGCCGTACACGCCGCCACAGAGTGTGTCGTGCAGCAGCGGCTCTACGTCGATGGAAGCATCCCAAGGCATGGGCAGGTCGAAGTCAATGCCGAGATAGTCTCTGGCAATGCGGAACGACGCCGCGGCAAACGTCGCCGCATGAACGCTCTCACACTGCTCGTGCAGGCGCTGCCAGTCG
>QWCV01004110.1_pt1 | contig 14579 bp, 10 predicted proteins | sample 1972621 | NCBI WGS metagenome assembly QWCV01 (sample SAMN09866699, study PRJNA288562) | Human gut metagenome isolate pre2_stool, whole genome shotgun sequencing... | isolation source: gut | host: Homo sapiens | place: USA: California
CCGGCCAACGTCTTCGTCGCCGGCTTCATCGGCTCCCCGTCGATGAACCTGAACACCCACCCGGTGGTCAACGGCAAGGCGAAGATCGGTGAGGACACCGTGGACCTGCCGGCTGAGGCCGTCAACAAGCTCACCGCCGAAGACAACGGCCAGATCGTGGTCGGCTTCCGTCCTGAGGACGCTGGCCTGGCCCCGGCTGACGACCCGAACGCCTTCTCCCTGAAGGTTGTGAACGTCGAGGATCTGGGCTCCGATGGCTACATCTACGGCAACATCATCACCGATGGCTCCGCCGCTGAGGCTTCCCAGGTCATGTCCGACCAGAACAAGCTCACCACGATTCGTGTGAATCCGCGTGCGCTGCCGAAGGTTGGCGCGACCGTCAAGATCAAGATCGACCCGGCCAAGATGCACCTGTTCGCTCCGTCGACTGAGCTGCGTCTGAACTAGTAGATACTTGGCGAGGTCTAATAGCTTCGTCAACCATTAAACGGGGTTATTCTCTTCCTCTCTTATGGCCTCGTTGGAAAAGCCCTGCATAGCTGCGGGGCTTTTCTTTTGCCTTTTAGACGGTCTGAGGGAGAGACCAAACGGTGTTTTTCCCGTAAACATAACGCGCCGAAGTCGTGGCAAAGGAGCACACATCGCGAACGACACGTAAAATCGAACACATGGAGTTGAACGATTTGCCCCAGATGGATCCGCGTGCGCTGAAGGCCACGTCTGTCAAAGCCGAAGACGAACACGCCAATTCAGCGGAGCCGCAAGCACTGAAAATCACCGCCGCCAGCTCGAACCCGAAGATGTTCACGCTGCCCTGGCACAAGCCCTTGGCCACCTGGCCTGAGGACCTGCTGGCCAACCTGCCGCGAGGCATCTCCCGCCACGTCGTGCGATTCGTGCACGTGGGCGACGAGGTGTACGCCATGAAGGAGATCACGCGCCAGGTGGCCGAGCGAGAGTACGAGATCCTGCGTCGACTGCAGAAGCTCGAACTGCCAACTGTGACCCCGATCGCCGTGGTCATCGGCCGTCATACCCGTGAAGGGGAGCCGCTGGAGGCGATTCTGGTCACCCGGCACTTGAAGTTCTCGCTGCCGTACCGTGCGTTGTTCGCCCGCAACCTGCGCCCGGACACCGCCGAACGACTGATTGACGCCCTCGCCGTGCTGCTGGTGCGCCTGCACCTGGCCGGCTTCTACTGGGGCGATGTGTCCCTGTCGAACGTCCTGTTCCTGCGCGACGCCGACGCTTTCTCCGCCTTCCTGGTGGACGCCGAGACCGGTGACCTGCAAGCCCAGCTCACCGACGGCCAGCGCGAATACGATATCGACTTGGCCCGCACCAACATCATCGGCGAACTTATGGATTTGGCGTCCGGCAAGCTACTGCCCGGCGACGTGGATGAGATCGAGGTGGGCAACCGCCTAGTCGACCGCTACCACTCGCTGTGGAGCGCCCTGACCGACACCGACAAGTTCAACCCGGACGAAATGTGGAAGATCGAGCAGCGCGTCAACAAGCTCAACGAGCTGGGCTTCGACGTGGACGAGCTGGAAATGAAGACCGCCGAGGACGGCAAGCGTGTGCTGGTCCGCCCGCGCGTGGTGGACGCCGGCTACGCCAACCGCAAGCTGCTGCGCCTCACCGGCCTTGACGTGCAGGAGAACCAGGCCCGTCGTCTGCTCAACGACCTTGACGCCTACCGTGCCTCCACGTGGCGTGAGGGCGAGGATCTGGAAATCGTGGCCACCGACTGGATGCGTGAGGTGTTCGAGCCGACCGTGCGTATGATTCCGCGCGAATATCGCTCCCAGATCGAGCCTGCTCAGTTCTTCCATGAGGTGCTTGACCATCGCTGGTTCCTGGCGGAGAAGGCCGGCCACGACGTGCCGATGGGCGAGGCCGTGACCAGCTACATCGACAACGCTCTGCCGAGCTACAGCCTTGACTCCAAGGCACTCGCCGAACTTAACGAAGAGGCCGATTCCGGCGTCATTGACGACGAATCCACCTACAGCGACCCGGACGACGACGGCTACAACCCCGATGACGATCCGGATGCGGCAGTGTGGAGTCATTAAGCGGACAATCCGGTGGACTGTCTGTAGGTGAGCCCATCACACAAAGAAGCCCCTCAAATAGAGGGGCTTCCGTGTATGTACAACCTATTACGGCCTCAAGCGACAATCACTCCGCCGCAGCCTTGCGCCGTGCGTTGGACACCGCGTACAGGCTGATACCCGCCGCCACTGAAGCGTTCAGCGACTCAACAGACGAGCTGATCGGGATGCCGGCAATCGCGTCACAGGTTTCGCGCACCAGTCGGCCCAAACCGCTGCCTTCCGAACCGAGCACTACAACGAGCGGATCGGATTCAAAGCCAGTCTCGCCGACGAGCTTATCGCCGCCACCGTCAAGGCCGACAACGTAGTATCCACGCTCCTTCAAGCCCTCAAGTGCCTTAGTCAGGTTCACCACGCGCGCCACCGGCATATGCGCGGCCGCACCGGCAGACACCTTCCAAGCGGCGGCGTTCACTGAAGCGGAACGGCGTTCCGGCAGAATCACACCATTGGCACCGAATGCGGCCGCCGAACGAATCACGGCACCCAGGTTCTGCGGATCGGTCACGCCGTCCAATGCGATAAACAGCGGTCGCGCAGCAATACGGGCGGCCGCCGAATTCGCGGCCTCCATTGCCTTGGCCTTCTTCTCAGCACGATCGGCCAGCTCGTTCAGCGAGGAGTACTGGAACGGATCGACCTTCAGAATCACGCCCTGATGGTTGCCAGAGCGGGCGATACGATCCATCTCCAGACGATCGGCCTCCAGCATGTGCAGGCCGTTCATACCAGCGATTTTCACGATTTCGCGAGTACGATCGTCATGTTCAATACGAGACATGATGTACAGCGTGGAAGAAGGTACGCCTACGCGCAGTGCTTCCAGCACGGAATTACGGCCGTACACCAGATCCGAAGTATCCGCCGAAGCGAACTTGTCCACTCGACGGCGGGCTGCCAGACGCGGGTCGGCCATCTGCCGACGTTCGGCCGCTTTCTTGGCCTTGTACGCCTTGTGATAGACGCGGTCCTCGGCCTTGGGAGTGGGGCCGTAGCCCTTCAGTTTGTTGCGATGCTTGCCACCCGACCCCTTGGTCGGTCCTTTTTTGATAGCCATAGGTGCTATTGTCCCAGCACCCCGCGCCAAAACGCGGCTATTCCGCCGTCGGTAGCCGGTAAGGTATTGAGAGTGAAGAAGCAGCGTATGATATTCGGACTGTCCCTGCTGTATTGGGGATTATGGTTGGCGATTCTGATTCTGTGGATGGGTCGCTTCGTGACCTCATTCTTGTCGATATATTTGGTTTCCGCGCTGCGCCTCGATGAGGGTGTGGTGGGCACAGTCGTGGCCATGTACGGCTTCGGCGCAATCATCGGCTGCCTGTTCGGCGGTACCTTGTCCGACAGATTCGGCCGCCAATCCATGATTATCATCGGCGAAATCGGCGCAGCGGCTGCCCTGCTGGTCGTTTCCGTACTCACTGATCCTGTGTCTTTAGGCGCGGCTCTGTTCGTCTATGGTGCGTTCGCCTCGCTGCCCAGCCCGGCCATCGCCGCGTATATCGCGGATGTGGTGCCTGCCGAACGTCAGCAACGTGCATACGTACTGCAATCGTGGGCGATTAATTTTGGGTACGCGATTGGACCGATTGTGGCCAACCAGCTGGTCAAGATCTCGTATTCGCTGATGTTCTACGTTGAAGCGGCGGTGATGATAGCCGTCACGATATTGCTGATTGCGTTCTTCCGCGAGGTGCGGCATTTGGGGATTACTGTATCGGTGCCAAGTGCGGTGCGCCATGAAGACGAATGCAGTGTTACCCATGCGGAATTCGCCGGCATTGAGAGGCCGAATCACTCGGATGCCGCACCGGCTGCCAGTGTCAAGGGCGCCATGTCTCGCAATTGGCGGCGCGTGCTCACCGATACTCCATTCCTCGGCTTCTCCCTGCTGATGTTCGGCTACTTCCTTGTGTACTTCCAAAGCACCTCCGGCCTGCCCATTGCCATGACGGACCTTGGTCTAGGGCTGGGCGAGTATTCGGTGCTGCTCACCATCAATGGCGGTATGTTGTGCCTGCTGCAGATTCCCGCGATGAAACTGTTCGCGCGCATGGGCAATTCACGCGTGCTGGTGATGGGCCTCGCCGTAACCGTCATCGGCTATGCGGTGCAGGCCGCGGCCCATTCTTGGGGCGGATTCGCGCTTGCCGTAGTGCTGTGGACGCTGGGTGAGCTGGGCACATTCCCTATCGCCACCACTACGGTTGCCGCCATGGCACCCGCGTCGGCGCGCGGCACGTATCAGGGCGTCTACAACGTAGTGTGGTCGGCGTCGATTGCGCTGGCGCCGCTGATTGGTGGCTGGACTATCAGCAACTTCGGCGGTCGAACGCTGTGGATCGCCTGCACTGTTGTGTTGATTGCCGTGACCCTCGGTCTCAAGCTCACCAAAGGCTCGCGCGACCGCGCCATGGCCCGCAGTCTTCACGATTCGCTGTAAGCGTTATTCGGTTTGGAGATACGGGCAAGACCGCATATGGCGAGTGGTTCCCCGATGTCTATTTAGAAGTGCAACACCCTTGTTGGTCCTGTAATTCTAACAGTTCGTCGGCGAACGCCTCGGCGGGCGTCCGGTAGCCGAGCACGCGCATGGGACGGTTGTTGATCTCGTCGACGATCTCCCTGACCTCCTTTGCCATGTCCATCCGGATCTCGCAGCGTTTGGGCAGATACCGGCGGATCATGCCGTTGCGGCGCGCAGCCTTTCGTGGTGGGCGAACTCGGTGCCGTTGTCGTGCGTGACGCTGACGCGCGCGCCGGCCGGCAGCGGCGAGAACATGTCCAGCTGCGCCCCGACGCTCTCGCCGGCGGTCTTGTCCGGAACGATGCGGGCCATGAGGAACCTGGTCCTCCTCTCCACCTCGGTGTGCAGGTTGCATCCCACTCCGATGACGCTGTCGGCCTCCCAATGGCCGAACGCGCTCCTGCCGTCGGCCTCCGGCGGGCGTTCGGAGATGGGCACTCGGCCGGGAATCGGGAAGCGCGACGTCCTCCTGCCGCCGTGCCTGCGGCGCCGCCTGTGCCCTCGCGGCAGGCACCGCGCCCAGCGTTCCCGAAGCGGCCTGCTGGAGTAGACCCATCGGTAGATGGTCTCCGGGCACACGCGCATGAGCGCATCGTCCGGCCACAGGACGCGCAGCCTGCCGCTGATAAGCAGCGGCGACCAGCCGCGGCCCAGCCATTCGGCCACCTGCGCCCACAGGCGGTCGTGCGACAGCCGGTAGGGCTTTCGTGGCTTGGATCTCCTGCGGTCGGCCTTGCGCTGCGCGGGCCCGGCGATGTAGTAGCGGCCGGTCCATGGCCCCGCCTTCAGTCTTTTCGGCCGGTACGGGCGGTACGACTCGTTCTCGTTGGACGGGAACCATGTGTTGCGCTTGATCTCCCGGCTGATGCTGGACGGGCTGCGGCCCAGCATCGCGCCGATCCCGCGTATGCTGGCGCCGTTGCCTACCTCGATCTGGATGACCTGGCGTTCCTCTTCCGACAGGTGCGAATATACTTCTCCCATAGGTGCGACATCCCTTCGGACTGGTTTTCTAGGCAATTTCCAATCTAACGGGTGTTGCACTTTCATTTAGACAACGGGTTCTTATCGAGAACTATTCTCTGCGCGTATGATGTATGGCATGCAATACATTCAACAAACCATCGTTGGCATTGATGGCAGCGAGGCGCGATTCTTTGGCTATGTGGCCGACAACAGCGAGGAGATGGAACCGGACCGTATACGCCCGGCCATCCTGATTTTGCCTGGCGGCGGCTACGCCATGACTTCTGACCGCGAAGCCGAGCCAGTGGCCCTGCAATTCCTGGCCAAAGGCTTCGCCGTATTCGTGCTGCGCTATTCGGTGCAGCCCAGCCGCTATCCGGTGGCTTTGCTGGAGGCTGCCGAGGCAATGCGCCTGATTCGCGCCAATGCGGATCAGTGGCATGTAAACCCCGCGCAAGTGGCCGTACTCGGCTTTTCCGCAGGCGGGCATCTGGCCGCCAACCTCGCCACCTCGGTCGGCGACGAAGACATCCGCGAACAGGGCGGCATAGACCCGGACGCCGTGCGCCCGAACGCGCTGATGCTCTCGTACCCAGTAATCACCGCCGGCAAGTACGCCCATCGCGGCAGCTTCCAATGCCTGCTAGGGGACCAAGCTCACAATCAGGCTTTGCTGGACAAGTTCTCCATCGAAAAGCACATCGACGCCAAAACGCCACCCGTCTTCGTCTGGCATACCATGACCGACGACGCCGTGCCCGTGGAGAACACGCTAATGCTCATCCAGGCCTGCCGGGCCGCCGGCGTGAGCATTGAGGCGCACCTGTTCCCTGAAGGCAGCCACGGCCTGTCCTTGGCCAATGCGGAAACTGCCGGTAACGGCTTCTATGCGCACATCGTCGAATGCGTGCAGTGTTGGCCTGATTTGGCTGAGGCCTGGTTGCGTCGCCTGTTCTAGGCAAAACGCTATTACGCTGTGCGCCAAGTGCGCCACGCGGTTATGGAATAATGGCAATCGTATGCATCGGCAGCAGTTGCGCCGGTGTCCATAACCGCGCAGTCCTGTGCGTCCAGCCGGGAGAGAAAACCCGGCAGCGGCCGCAAGGCTGACTACTCCGCGGCAATACCAAGGAGAACATTATGGATGATCTCAAAGATCAATCCGCAGTGTCCACGACCGCAACGAACGGGGTCGTGGAATCGGAAGAGGTGCGCGCACAGGAAGCGCTATTGGGGGATACCGATCCAAGTCTGACCAGCGCCGACGACGTGGCCAAAGCCCTGAACGTCGACCCATCCCACGGCCTGAGCGAGGAAGAAGCCAAGCGCCGACTGGCCAAATTCGGCCCGAACGAGCTCGCCAGCGCCCCGCCCGTACCGAAATGGAAGAAATTCCTGGCCCAATTCCAAGATCCGCTGGTCTACCTGCTGATCGCGGCCACTATTATCTCGGTGATCGCTTGGTTCATCGAAAAAGCCAATGCGCAGCCCGGCGCGGAAGGCGGCGAAGTGCTGCCGTTCGACGCCATCGTGATCATCTTGATCCTGATTGTCAATGCTGTGCTCGGCTATATGCAAGAAGCCAAGGCCGAGGCGGCCGTCGAAGCGCTCGCACAAATGACGGCCCCGCAGACCTCGGTGCTGCGCGATGACAAGGTCATGCGCATCAACACCGCCGACGTGGTCCCCGGCGACATCATCGTCCTTGCGGAAGGCGATTCGGTCTCCGCTGATGGCCGACTGGTCAACGCGGCCAGCCTGCGCATCGCCGAGGCTTCACTGACCGGCGAATCCGTGCCGGTTGGCAAGAAGCCGGACACACTCACCGAAGCCAAGGCGCTGGGCGACCGCGCCAACATGATCTTCAACGGCACTTCCGTGACGCAAGGCACCGGCCGCGCAATCGTGACCGGCACCGGTATGAATACGCAGGTCGGCAAGATCGCCGACATGCTCTCCGCCACCGAAGATGAGAAAACTCCGCTGCAGAAGGAGATGGATTACGTCTCCAAGATCCTCGGCATTGCGGTGTGCGTCATCGCTGTCGTGGTGCTGGTGGCGCTCGCCGTGCTGGAAGGCTTCAACGACGTCCATGACGTGATTGATTCCTTGCTGTTGGCTGTCTCGCTGGCTGTGGCCGCCGTGCCGGAAGGCTTGGCCGCCATCCTGACCGTGGTGCTGGCGCTTGGTGTGCAGCGTATGGCCGCGCACAACGCCATCGTCAAGAAACTGCATTCGGTGGAGACCTTGGGCTCCGCTTCCGTGATCTGCTCGGATAAGACCGGTACGCTGACCCGCAACGAGATGACCGTGGAACGTGTGGTCACCCCGTCCGGCGAAGTGCAGATCACTGGCACCGGTTACGCGCCGGAAGGCCGCATGGTTATGACCGGCGGCGTCAGTCCTGAATCCGAGCAGGCCCAGATTGTGGCCGATGAAGTCGTCGCCACGCTCGTGGCCGGCACGCTCGCGAACGACGGCGAACTACGCGAGGAGAACGGCCGTTGGGAGATTGTGGGCGACCCCACCGAAGTCTCGCTGATCGTGGCCGCACGCAAGGTCAAGGCCGATCGCAAGATCAAGCGATACACGCGCGTTGGCGAGATTCCGTTCACCTCCGAACGCAAGCGCATGTCCATCATCGCCAAGGACAGCACCGATTCAGACAAGCTCACCGTGTTCGCCAAGGGCGCGCCCGACGTGCTGTTGAGCTACTGCACGCGCATCCGCGTGGGTGGTCAGGTCCGTAAGCTCACCGAAGGCGATCGCCAGTCGATTCTCGCCACCGTCGAACGTCTCTCCTCCGAGGCCTACCGTACGCTTGGCGAGGCCTGCCGTCCGCTGGAAACCGGTTCTTTGGCTGATGTGCCCGGTGTAAGCGTCAACGCTGCAGGCCAGGTGTCCGACATCGCCGATCAGGCCGAAGCCATTGAAACCGATCTCATCTGGAATGGCATGGTCGGCATTATCGATCCGCCGCGTACCGAGGTGCGCGACTCCGTGACCGAGGCCCATCGTGCCGGCATCCGCACGGTGATGATCACCGGCGACCACCCGCTGACCGCCGCCCGCATCGCCTCCGACCTTGGCATCATCGCCAAGGATGGCAAGGCCCTGACCGGCGACCAGCTCGACCAGCTGCCCGATGAGGCCGCGCTCGACAAGGCCACGTCCGAAGTGTCCGTGTACGCGCGCGTGGCCCCCGAGCACAAGCTCAAGATCGTCGAATCCTTGCAGCGCCAAGGCAACATCGTGGCCATGACCGGCGACGGTGTGAACGATGCCCCGGCAGTCAAGTCCGCGGACATCGGCGTGGCCATGGGCATCACCGGCACCGAAGTGACCAAGCAGAGCGCCAAGATGATTCTGGCGGACGACAACTTCTCCACCATCGTGGCCGCCGTACGCGAGGGTCGCGTGATCTTCGACAACATCCGCAAGTTCCTGCGCTACCTGCTGAGTTCCAATGTGGGTGAGGTGTTCACCGTGTTCCTCGGTGTGGTGTTTGCCGGCTTCCTCGGCATCCGCCAGCCGGAAACCGTGGGCGTCACCGTGCCGCTGCTCGCCACACAGTTGCTGTGGATCAACCTGCTGACCGATGCCGCGCCGGCGTTGGCTATGGGCGTGGACCCGCAGACCGACGATGTGATGGGTCGTAAACCGCGTAAGGTGACGGACCGCGTGATTGACGCCTCCATGTGGGGCGACATCATCTACATCGGCGTCATCATGGCCATCGTCACGCTGATTGGTATGGACATGCACCTGTCCGGCGGCTTGTTCACCGACCGCTCGGTGGATGCCATCGGCCATGAAGCGCAGATGACCGAGGCCCGTACGATGGGCTTCACGATTCTGGTGTTTGCCCAGCTATTCAACGCGCTGTCCTCCCGTTCGCATCTGCAGTCCGCATTCGTGGGTCTGTTCTCCAACAAGTGGCTATGGGGTGCGATTGGTTTGTCCGTGGCGCTGCAGCTCGTGGTGATTTACGTGCCGTTCCTCAACGGTCCGTTCGGCACCGTGGCATTGAGCCCGATGGCTTGGGTGGAATGCATCTGCCTGGCCGCAATCGTGCTGATTGCCTCCGAACTGCGCAAGATTGTGCTACGCGCGATGGCCAAGCGTTAAGCCATCGCAATAGCCCTGATTGTGGGCATATAGCAGTGGGCCGGGCTCTGGTATTCAGAGCCCGGCCCACTGCTATATCCAAACGACTCCTCATGGGGCGGTAACTATCCCATGGGGCGGTCGCTGAAAACGGCATTATTCCGCGAAAAAGGAAAATATGCTAACCGCCCCATGGGAAACAGGAGAACGCTGCAGACCTCAGTTGTTGCTGCCGTCAGTGCCGTCAGTAGAGGTGGAGTTGTCGCCGCCGTTATTGTTGTCGCTATTGTTGGACTCGTCTTGAGACTTCTGCTGTGCCTCTTGGTCAGCCTTCTGCTGAGCCTCTTCCTGAGCTTGCTTGGCGGCATCTGCCTGCTGCTTGGCCTGCATCGAGGCGGTGACGTCGGACTCGGCCTTCTGCAGTTTAGAAATCGCATTATTGACGTCGGATTCGGACGGACTGGTCCCGTTCATCACCGTATTGGCCTCGGTGATGGCGTTTTGCAGCGCGGTGCGGGTGTTTTCATCGGCCACACTGCCCGCGGAATTATCCAGCGTGCCCTGCGCCTGCGAAATAGCCGAGCTCAGGTTCGATTTCAGTGTGTTGGTATCGGCCGTCGCCTTTGAAGTATTAACGGCCTTGATCGCGTTGTTGATGGCATCCGTCTTGTCAGCCATGTCGCTGGCATCATTCTGCAGCTCTTTAGTGTGAGACTTCAACTCAGTGGCGTTGAGGCTGGAATCGCACTTGGCGGTGTCAGCCGGATTGCCGGCGTCTTGCAACGCCTGATTCAGCGTGGTGAGCGTATTGGCATCGGCCACATCGCTGGTGGATGTTTGCGCGCTAGTTTGGCCATTGGATATGGCGGTGGTGAGCTTCTTCTGAGCATTCGTGTACTGCTTGGCCGCTACCTTGCACTCGGCCAATGCCACGGCTTGGCTCGCCTTGCTGCTGTTGGAATGCCACCAGAGCAGGCCGGCGACAACCAGCGCTATCACGGCGACTACTGCTACGGCAATGCCGACGATCTTGCGGGTGTTCTTTTTGCCGCTACCGCCGTGACGAGGCTCGGCGCCATCGGAATCGTCCTCATCGGAGACCTGATCCAACGGAATGGAGGGAGGCATCACAGCAGGCTGAGCCTGTGCCGAAGCGGCCAGGGCGGCCGGTTGGAACACCTGTGTGGCTGCAGCATCATCGGCAGACGCTACTTGCGTTGCCGGCATGGCAACGGTCTCACCGGATACGGTGGATGATGCGCCGTATGCCTGTGTGGCCGCAGCTGAATCAGGCTGGAATGCCTGTGTGGCCGCGGTTTCGGCATTCGGCATGGCCTGAGCTTCGAAAGGCTGTGTTGCCATGACCTGATCAGGCTGGAACGCTTGTGTTGCCTCGGCATCTACCGCAGGCTGCTCGGCCTGATTGGGTTGGAACGCCTGTGTCGCGGCGTTTGAAGCTACCGAAACAGGCGATGTCGCCGGTGCCGCTGGTGCGGCTGGTGCTGCTGGCGTCACCGGCGCTGTCGGTTCCACCGGGCGGAAGCTTTGCGTCGTCTGATCCCAAACGTATTGCTGCTGGCCGGGCGCAGCGGCGATTGGTGTTTCGGATACTACTGGCTGCGTGGCTGCCGCCGGCTGTGGTGCCTGTGCGGCAACCGCAGCCAGGAATTGCGGCGAGAACGGTTGCGTCATGGCCGGATCGATGGGCTGCGTCGGCTGAGCGGCTTGTACGGTCGGCACAGCTTGCGTGGGTTGTGAGGCATACGCTACTTGCGCGGGCTGCACAAATTGTGTGGGCTGTGTGGGCTGCGCAGACTGCACAGACTGCGGGAACTGCAGAGCCGGTGTGGCTTGTGCCGTGGGTTCCGTGCTATATGCTGCCGTCTCTTGCCCGGGAATCGGAGGAACCGTTGGCCTGACCGGCTTTTCGTGCTGCTGGAAGTCGAACTGGAACCCGCCATCGCTGTTGGTCATGACATCTCCTTGGGATTAAGCAAATGGCCGGCATCCGCCGGCCGAATGGTACGTCGCAACGCTCAGTCGTCGATGTGCGCGCGGTAGAAATTCTCGTAGGAACGGCTCGGCGTCGGACCCCGCTGGCCCTGATAATGCGAGCCGGTGCCCTTGGAGCCATAAGGGTGCTCAGCGGGCGAGCTCAGCTGGAAGAAGCACATCTGGCCGATTTTCATGCCAGGCCATAGTTTGACCGGCAGCGTCGACACATTAGACAGCTCAAGCGTAATATGCCCCTCGAAACCGGGGTCAATGAAGCCCGCAGTCGAATGGGTGAGAATCCCCAATCGGCCCAGTGAGCTCTTGCCTTCCAGACGGGCGGCAATGGACGGGTCCAACTTGACGTATTCCCACGTGGAACCCAGTGCGAACTCGCCGGGGTGCAAAATCCACGGTTCGTCGGGAGCCACCTCGAACTGTTCGGTGAGCGCGCCTTGGTTTTCCGCCGGATCGACATAGGTGTAGGCGTGGTTATTGAACAAACGGAAGTACCGATCCAATCGCACGTCGATGGAAGCGGGCTGCACCATTTCGGGGGTCCACGGATCAAGTGAGATATGACCTGCGGACTGTGCGGCGAGAATGTCGCGGTCGGACAGCAGCATGTGAAAAACTCCTTGGGCAAATAAATACTGCCTTCAAGTCTAGCGCCTTGGGCGGAAACGTGAGAGGCTCCTCACGCTTCCGCGGTCCATCAATCGCAAGTATTCTCAGGTTTTTCTCAGAGAAACTTAGAGGTAGACCCAGAAAGCAGTGGTTATATAAAAGATGTCAGCGGAAAGCTGATCAGGAGCCGCAGCAGTTCCCGACAATTGAACCCCCTTTCTTCTTCTCTCTCCTTTCTCTCCCCGGCGGGCAACCGCCGGGGTTCTTTTTGTGCCCTGAATCATTCCCCCGAATGACCGCCATTCCCAAGCCATAGCGGTACACTAGCTGTGTAATCGGCAGGAAAGGGGGCACCGATGGCCCGCAACGATGAGGACTACGATTTCTTCGGCGATGGTCAGTATGACGATTCGCGCAGCTCACGTCGTGCACAGAATCGACGCCCATCCAGACGGGATGCCGGACGGCGATTCGCCGCTACAAAAGCCAGCAGCCCAACGTCGATATTGTGCCGCAGACTTGCCGTTGTCAGCGGACTGCTAGCCGTCGTGGTATCGGCCACCTCGGCGGTTCATGAGATCGCGCCTTACGCCATTTCCTTTATGACGGCAGTGCCAGGACGATACATTGCGTTGATGGCGGCGGTGCTTATCGGCATCACCCTGATTCTGGTCATCGCTGCGCGAGTCACCATGCCTCGGTACGCCACTCACGGGGGAGTGGGCGCGGGCGGCATCATCGCACTGGTGTGCGCCATAGTTTGCTTGGTTATCGGCGTGGCCGTGGGCGTATTGTTCCCGGAAGGACTGATTCAGCAGTCGAACGACAAGGCACCCGTCGAAGATACCGCACAGATGGAGCAAGGCATCGAACAAGCTGCCGGCGCGTGCAAAGAAGGATGGCAGGGGCTTGATACGGGCGGTTTGCCGGGCATCACCACCGTACAGATGTGCACTGATCCGAGAGTGGCCTTCGTATCCTTTGAATCGGAATCGTCCGCAGCCATCAGCCGGGCACCTATCGAAAGCAAGATTTCCGAACTGCTGAGCCAATACGCTGATAATGAGCAAACGAAAGGTGATTGGCGATTGCTGAACGGCAAACGCTGGATGGTGTTCGGCGAGGCCAGCAAGATGACCGCACTGCAGCAGCAGTGGGGCGGCGAACTTGAGACAATCACCGCAGCCGCAGATACCGCAGACAGCGGTAACGCCTGACAGATTGCCGGTATCCCTTGAAAAGTCCCAAGGCGATTCGGCGCGGATTACCCAATGTGATTGAAATCATGGTCCATCGTTTTCCGCACAGCGCGCAAGACCTCTATATTGGAATGGTATGAGCAAAGAAGCGAATGCCAGCCAGCCTCTGATCGGCCGCGAATCCACCACTGTGCCCGGACGTTTTGGCGAGCCACTCACCGTGGAACACAGCGTCACCTCGCGCGGCGGCTTCGACCAGCATGCCACGCATCCGCTGTTCCTGTGCCTGCATGGATGGGGATCCAGCGAAGAAGACATGGCGGACATCATGCGCCTCATCGCTCCATATAACGACTTCGTGGCACTGCGCGGGCCGCTGACACTCGCGCCGGCCCGTGAAGGCAGTCCCGGCCCCGGCAACTACGCGTGGTTTCACGATGCCCTGCCTATCGGCGATGATCGTGACTACGACGCGTATGCCGCCGCCACAGCAGTCGACCGATGGGTGGCCGACAACATTCCCGCCGACCGTGACGTGGTGCCGCTTGGGTTTTCGCAAGGTGGGCTGGTCGCCGTGCATTTGTTGCGTATCAATCCCGAGCGGTACCGGGCCGTCGTCTCCCTGTCCGGCTTCAACGCACCCGGTCAGGTGCCCGGCACGGCCCCCGCCGACTCTCGCCTGGCCGATTACGATATCCCCGTGTTCTATACGTACGGCAAGAACGATGGCGTAATCCCAAAATACGAACTGTTCGCCACCGCCGCTTGGCTGGAAGAGCATACGTGGCTGAAAACCAAGAGCTACCACGGTCTGGATCACAATGTGAGTCTTGAGGAGTTCGCCGATTTGCGCCAGTGGCTACTTGACAACGACATTACCTCTGGCGTGCTGTAGTCAGCCGCCATCACTGGAATTGGCGCGGCCGTCGCAGCAATCGGACATCGAGGGCGCTTGTGGCTGACTCGGTCATAGACTGTTCTCCCATGAGCGAAGTGAGCACTGCAAGCACTACTGCACATACTGAAGAGAATCAT
>QWCV01003250.1_pt1 | contig 14561 bp, 13 predicted proteins | sample 1972621 | NCBI WGS metagenome assembly QWCV01 (sample SAMN09866699, study PRJNA288562) | Human gut metagenome isolate pre2_stool, whole genome shotgun sequencing... | isolation source: gut | host: Homo sapiens | place: USA: California
AGAAGATTATAAACGATTTATCGTATTTTGTCTGGCGAGTCTGGTGGTTCTGGCACAGGCGGCGGTCTTTGCATGGGTGTGGTATTCCGTTTACAGAGGCCAGATCGACGAGCCTTTCTGGCGAAAAGGTAACTGGGTACTGATCGCAATCTATGGCCTGATGTTTGCCCTGTTTGCCAAATTGTACGGAGGACTTAAGGTTGGATATCTTAAGCGGATTGATGTATTTTATTCGCTGACACTGGCACTTTTGTGTACCAATGTGGTGGAATATCTGGAGATTACCCTGATCAACAGATGGTTCCTGAGCGTATGGCCCATGATCGAGATGACAGGAATACAATTGGTACTGATCATTATCTGGATATTTGGTTCAAGATATATTTATTCCAGTCTTTACCGTGCGCGCCGGCTTCTGGTCATTTACGGTGACCGGGATCCTGGGGATGATCTGATCCATAAGATGAATTCAAGAAAAGATAAATACGATATCAGCGGCAAGGTACATGTCAGTGTGGGAGAAGAAAAAATCCATCAGATGATGCCGGATTATGACGGAGTGATCATATGGGATCTGCCTTCAATGGTGAGAAACCGTTATCTGAAGTTTTGTTTCGCCCATTCTATCCGTTGTTATGTGAGTCCGAAAATTTCCGATATTATTCTTATGGGAAGTGAACGTATCCATCTTTTTGACACGCCACTTCTGGTGTCCAGAAATATGGGACTTGCAGTAGACCAGCGTGTTGCAAAGAGGATTATGGATATTCTGATCTCAGGAATTGGCATTATCATTACTTCGCCCATTATGTTGATCATAGCACTTGCGGTAAAAGTATATGACAGAGGGCCTGTATTTTATTTCCAGGATCGTCTGACGCTTGGTGGCAAACCTTTTAAAATCTGCAAATTCCGCAGCATGTGTGTGGATTCCGAGAAAAATGGTGCAAGACTGGCATCCAGGCATGATTCCCGTATTACACCGGTAGGTCATGTACTGAGAAATCTTCATCTGGACGAATTGCCCCAGCTTTTTAATGTGTTTAAGGGAGATATGTCTCTGGTAGGTCCGCGCCCGGAACGTGAAAGTATCATGCTTGAGTATGAGAAAGAGCTTCCGGAATTCTATTACCGTCTGAAAGTTAAAGCAGGTCTTACCGGATATGCGCAGGTCTATGGCAAATATAATACGACTCCTTATGACAAATTAAAGCTGGACCTGTTTTATATTGAGAATTATTCCTTCCTGCTGGATATTAAGCTGATCTTTATGACAGTTAAGATTTTCTTCCAGAAAGAGGTATCTGAGGGAGTAGATGACAGGCAGGTAAATGCGCTGAAAGATTCCGGGAGAAACGCCGGAGCATCAGAGAATAAAACGGAGGAATGACCATGAATAAACCGCTGGTATCAGTGATCATGCCGGTTTACAACGGAGAGAAATATATTAAACAGGCTGTGGAGTCTGTCTATGAACAGGGAGTTTCACTGGAACTTCTGGTGATCGATGACGGTTCCACAGACCATACAGAGGAAGTCCTGTCTGCCTATGAGGGCAGAGAGGACTTTCGGTATATTAAGAACGAACAGAATATGGGAGCAGCAGATTCCAGAAACAGAGGAGTCAGACTGGCACAGGGAACCTACATTGCTTTTCTGGATGCAGATGACTGGTGGGAGTCAGGCAAGTTGAAAGAACAGTTGAAACGTCTGGAAGAGACAGGATATGTGCTGTGTTCTACCGGACGTGAACTGATGAGTTCAGACGGAAGCAGCACAGGGCGGACAATCCCTGTGAAGGAGAAGGTCACATACAGAGAGCTTCTGAAGCATAACAGCATCAACTGTTCTTCTGTGGTACTCAGAAGGGATGTGGCATGTGAGTTTCCCATGGAGCATGATAACAGTCATGAGGACTATATCACTTGGCTGAAAATCCTGCGAAAATACGGATGTGCTGCCGGAATCAACAAACCATATCTGAAATATCGTCTCAGTGAAGGCGGAAAATCCAGAAATAAGCTGAAATCAGCAGCCATGACCTATAATGTGTACAGATATGCCGGATATGGCAGGATCAGGAGCTGTATTTTTTTCTGCTCCTATGCAGTACATGGGGTGTGGAAATATTGTCACAGGTAAGAAAGTGATACAGTAATATAATGGAAATACTTTCATAAGATAATTATTAACTTTCTATTCCATAAATCATAAAAATATGTTATGCTTAGCATGTTGTGATTTGAGAGTAAGAAATATATTAGAGGATAATATCTGTTATGAGAGAAAAGAAAGAAAAGCCGGCAGTGCCTTATTCTTATCTGATCGATAATTTTAAGTCATTGCTTATCTTTTTGGTGGTATTTAACCATATTATTGCGTTCAATCTTGTAAAAGTAGACACTGTGGTAAGATATATATGGTACGCAATTACCATTTTCCACATGCCTGCGTTTATTTTTGTTTCGGGTTATCTGTCAAAGAAACCACAGAACGTATTGAAGAATTTTAAGAATCTTCTTATTCCGTATATCCTTGGATACAGTCTGACCTGGTATTCGCAGATATGGCTTGGAAAATCAGTGGATTATGAGATCTTGCGACCGACAGGAACAGTTATGTGGTATATCCTGGCGCTTTTTATTTATCGTCTTACCATTGAGGCATTTGGTAAGATACGGTTTATTGTTCCGCTCAGTATTATCTTTGCATTGTGGGCGGGAACCAGACCGGAATTTACTACATTTTTATCTGCATCGAGAATTGTGGTATTCTTTCCATTCTTTGTGGCAGGTTACCTGTGGAAGAGTGAATATATTACCGCAGTCCGTAAATTTAAGGGAAAATTGGTTCTGGTGCCGATTTCAGCAGTACTGCTCTGGGCAATCCCCAATTACATGATATCAAATGAAATGGGCGTTGCAATCTTCAGGGGAAATCACAGTTATAAGCTTTGCGGTCTGGAGGATCCGGAGGGAATTGTGATCCGACTGCTTATGTATCTGGTATCTTTTATACTGATTTATACACTGCTGGCATTATTACCGGACATCAAACTGCCTCTTACCTATATCGGGCGACGGACAATGGGAATTTACTTCTTTCATTATCCGATCATGATCATTATGAACGGTTTATATCTGCTTTTGCTTCCGGAGATGAATAACGTATGGGTATTGTTGGGAGTTTCACTGCTGTTTATTCTGATCCTTGGATGTAAGCCGGTAGATTTTCTTTATACCAGTGTTCTGAACCTGATCGCGTTTATTTTGTTTAAGAAAGACAGGACTGTCAGGGATGAAGGTCTGGAAGAGGAATACGACAGTGAGGATGATGAGCATGAGCTTCTCAGGAGAAAGAAAGCAATCGCAGAACTGGCAGCGACGCTGGATGCAGAGAGTGGACAGGAGAATCATGTAAAGAAGATTGATATTGATGATGAACAGGAGGATGAATTTCCGGATAAACATGAGGGATTCAGCAATGTGGCAGGCATTGAACTGGATATAGAGGAAGATAACCTGGAAGATATTCCGGATAGCGTTATCGAAGGAGAAGAAGAACTTTCTCTGGAAGATCTGATACGTGAGTTGGAGGAAAGCACCAAAGAGATGAGAAATGTGGATTATGCAGAAGGAACTTCCAGTGAAACGAAGGAAGAAAAAACGCAGTGAACAGTAATATAAAGACTCTGATATATCTGTCTCAGGATATTTCAGAGTTTTTATTTTACATAAACTGTGTTATAATAATTCTATATGTACACAAATTATTTTATAAAGGGAGTTATGCGGGCGAATGAAAAAAGTGATCACGTATGGCACTTTTGATCTGTTTCATAAGGGCCACTATAATATTATCAAAAGAGCGAAAGCACTTGGAGATTATCTGATTGTAGGAGTCACAAGTGAGAGTTTTGATATTGAGCGTGGAAAATTAAATGTCAGGGACAGTCTTATCACACGAATTGAGAATGTCAGAAAAACCGGTCTGGCAGATGAGATTATCATCGAGGAATATCAGGGTCAGAAAGTCAGCGATATCATCAAGTATGATATTGATATTCTTGTAGTGGGTTCGGACTGGAGAGGCAAGTTTGATTATTTGAAGAATTACTGTGATGTTATTTATCTGGAGAGAACGAAGAATATTTCCAGCACGAAGCTGCGCAGTGAAGGTATTATTTTTAATATAGGAGTGGTGACAGACAGTATTGAAGATAATGATTTCGTACAGGAATCCAAGTATGTCAGCGGAATCCATGTTGAGAGAGTGTTCAGTGAGGAACAGGAAGTTGCACAGCGTTTCTGTGATAAATATGAGCTGGATTCCTGCTGGAATGATTACGGGGAGTTCCTGTCAGATGTGGATATTGTTTATGTGAAGACAGGACTGAATAAACGCGCAGAGTATATAGAAACTGCGCTGAAACACGGAAAATATGTGATCAGTGATTCACCGATGACACTTTCTTCGGACAGGCTCCGCAGGCTGTTTGAACTTGCCAGAGAGAATAACGTGGTTCTTATTGAGCGTATGACTCTGGTATATCTGCGCGCATTTAACCAGTTAGTATGGCTGGTCCACAGCAATCTGGTCGGCGATCTGGTAAGCGTCAAATGCTCAATTTCTCAGGATGATTTTGACGGTGGAAGGACATTTAACGAAACTGTCTGCACGGCAATCTGTGCGGTTCTCAAACTTCTTGGAAAAAACTGCCAGGAAGTAAGAACCAATGCAGTCCGTAATCATGATGGTGAATTTGTATATGACATGATTTCCATGAAGTATGAAAATGCACTTGCGACCATTGAGATCGGAACAACTGTAGATATCGAGAATGAGCTTGTGATCATCGGAAGCAACGGACGAGTTACCATTCCCAATGACTGGTGGAATACGGGATATTTCGAAGCAAATATCTCAGGTAAGGAATTTCTGAAGAGATACAGTTTTAACTTCGAAGGAAACGGATTCCGTTATCTGCTTCAGGAGCTGATGATCATGATCGGAGACAAACGGACAGAATGCACCAGACTTTTTTATGATGAATCTGTAAAAATAATAGAAATTCTGGAAAGAATCAATAAATAGGAAGGATAACTCATGACTGAAAAACAGAAATATCTCCTGAAACTTTTTCGGGAAGTTGATGAAATATGCAGAGAGCATAATCTCAGATATGTTCTGGCAGGAGGGTCTCTGATTGGAGCCCTCAGACATGAGGGATTTGTTCCATGGGATGATGACGTGGATCTCTATATGCCACGTCCGGACTGGGAGAAATTCGTAGAGATATGCAAGACAGAACTGCCGCCGGAGAGAGCTATCCAGTGCTCAGATGTGGATAGAAATTATACGAATTCATTTCCGCGTTATGCATCTACCGATACCTGCGCGATCCATAAGAGCCAGATCATCGGCAGAGACTGTGGAGGTGAGATCATAGATATTCTTACGCTGGATCCTATTCCTGCTGATGACAGAGAATATGAGAAATACCGGACACATATGATGATCTATTCTGATCTTATCAATCCCTCGGTAGTATACAGTGACCGTTGGGAGATACCGGTATCTATGTATCTGAAATATCTTCTTTCCTATATCTTTCTGGGAAAGAACAGAACACTGGAAAAACTGGAGAAGATTATGTTCTCTTACAAAGAGGAAGAATGCGACAGATATGCAATGCGCTGGGGCGGATGCCCCTTTCTGTTTGACAAGGACATGATGTTTCCTGTTAAAGAGGGAATCTTTGAAGGACAGAAGGCAATGATCCCGAATAAATGCAGTGATTATCTTATCTGGCATTATGGGGATGAATGGGCTTATATGCCTCCCCATGACAGCAGGGAAGGACATGTGGCTGTGTGTCTGGACAGTGGATCTTATCAGGAATTGCGTGATGATTACATGCCGAATATCAGAAAAGGCAGACTGCGCAGAGAATCTGTATTCCGTAAGATTTACAATATACGAACTGCGAAAAAGAGATACAAGGTGCGTCAGGAGGGACTTGCCATGAAAGCCCACACAGTTTCATGGGACCTGAAAGAGGCCATCAGCGAGTCCGGACTGAAAATCAGTGAGCTTGTAGAACGGAAAGATTTCCACAGGCTAAGTGCATTGTTTGGTTCTTATTACAAAAATCAGCTAAGTGCGGATTTTATCGGAAGAGAAGACTATGCAAATATTTATGCATTTTATCATCCAATCCTTGTGGATGTGGAGGATGATGTATTTTATGCGGCAATGCTGACTCTTTTTTATACAGAGCGGGTATCAAAGGCATATCGTATGCTGGAAGTGCGTGAGAAACTGGATCATATCACACCTGAGATGGAGGAGCTGAGAAAGGATATTGATCTTTTCAGAAAAGCAGCAGATCATTATGAATTCCGCCGCATGAAGGAGGCAGAACTGATATGTGGAGATTTGCTGAAAAAATATCCGGGTCATCCGGGTCTGATAAAATTCAGATGTCGGTTTCTGATGGAGAGAGCCGGAGAAAACCGTCTGGAAGCGGAACGTTTCCTGGAAAAAGCACTGAAACTGTTCCCGGAGGATGGATATTTTCTGAAATACAAAGCTGATATTCTCTGGATGAATGGAGAAATCCAGAAGGCAACACAACTTTATGTGCAGGTGAAGGAGAAGACTTCCAACGGGATTGTATGGCTGGAGATGGACAGAGTATTCAGAAAATACAAAACAGAAGTCCTCAGAAAGTGTGAAGAGCTTCTGTCGAAGAAATCCAGAGAAGAAGCACTGCAGTTGATGGAACTGTGGAGACAGCTCATACCGGAAGACGAAGAAGTCCAGGGCGCATGGTATCTGGCAAAAGTAGCATGTGCTCATACGCAGAGTGAAGTAGAAGAAGAGATAGCTGAAATCTGTGAGGTGATAGAAACACCAATGCTTACTTCGACACCGAAGACCGGAGAGTATACAATGTACAGAAAGGCACTTACCAGAGCATGGAAGCGCCTGGGATATCCTGCAGAACTGGCGAAGCTGCGTACTCAGACTATATGTACCAGTGATGAAAGTGAGTTGGAATGGCTTTCTGAGCAGGTGCGCAGCCGGCAGATCCACAGAGAAGAATGTGTCTGGGCTTATAAGCTGATCGGGGATATCCGTAAGAAACAGGGGCAGACAAGAGAAGCCTTTGCCAATTATAAGAAGGTTCTGGATTATGAGATGCCATTGTATCTGAAGACGGAGATGTATCGTATCTATATCAGTGACCTGACTGAAGGAAGCGAACGAATCACAAACTTTGCAAAGAAAGCTGATGTTACAACTGCATTTAACAGTTGGCTGGACAAATACGGAAGTATAGAAGATATTAAGGCACTGGTAAACAGACTTGTCTGAAATATACAGATATATGCAATAGAAATGGAGCAAAGATTTGAATAAGAAACAAAAGGTGATTGTATCACTGTTAAAAGAGATAGATGAAATATGCCGTCAGAATAATATTATGTACTACCTTTCACCAAGACTGACATTGTGTGCAGTGACTGAACAGCCCTTTCCGCAGAATCCGCTGTTCGGGGTGGTTATGATGAAGGTGGAAGACATGGAGCGGTTTCGCAGACTGATCGAGGAAGATCCGCGGGAGAAACGTGCGCTGGAATCCATGAAGAGTCATAAATGGTTTCCGGGTTTCTATCTCAGATATGAAAATACAGATACCATATGTATCAATCTGGACAGAACCAGAGATTATGAATATCCGGGTATTGGTGTCAATATCTTTCCGTTGAGAACATCTTCTGTATCCGGTACAGCAAAGAGACGGATATCAAGGGCCGAGAATGGATGGACACAGCTTTGTGATATTAATCAGACAGAGTGTGGATACAAGAACAGGATAAACCGGACTCTGATGAGACTGCAGTGTCTGATAAACGGAAGACAGAGACAGGCATCGCGGCTGTATGAACGTTTTTGCAGAGAATTTCAGGGAGAAGGGGCAGAACAGTATATTCTCAGACGCAGGAAACAGACGCTGACTTTCCCTGCAGAGATCTTCGCAGAGACAAAGACAGTTACTCTGGAAGGAGAAGAATTTCAGGTTCCGGCGGGCACGGAGGAATATCTGACCATATGCTACGGAAATAATTACAGAGAGATTCAGGAAGCCCGTTATGTAATACCATCTTCCATGATTGTCAGTGCCAGAGTAAGCTATGCACAGTTCTGGAAGGAAGAGGGAAACTATGAGAAATACTGCAAAGAGCGCCGGAAAAACAGCCGCAGGCTGGCGAAGGCCAGAAAATACAAAAAATATTTTAATGAGTGCTGGAAATATGTAGTGCTCTGCGGTGCCAGAATGAACCTTGGTATTTTTTATAAATCCCGCAAGGATTATATTATGAATCTGTATAAAAATGAGGACTACATGGCACTTGAGAAAGTGTTCCGGCCTTATTACAGAATGACAGAGAAGAGTCTGCAAAAAGGAGAACTCTTTGCAGAAGATGTGGAGATCTTTGATATTTATGTAGATACTCTTGAAAAAACAGGAAGGACAGTACAGAGAAGCAAGATCAGTGCTCTGATCTGACAGGAGGAACTATGAAACTTTCAGATTATATCGTTACTTTTTTACAGAAAAAGGGAATACGCCATTTCTTTGGATATCAGGGAACAATGATTGCCCATGTGGTTGATTCCATTGAAAGAAATCCTGATACAGAGAATCATTCCAGCTATAATGAACAGGGAGCGGCCTTTGCGGCATGCGGTTATGCCCAGACAAAAGAGGAATGTGCATGTGCATATGCTACCAGTGGTCCGGGTGCAGTAAATCTTCTGAGCGGCGTGGCAGATGCATATTACGATTCACTTCCGGTAGTCTTCCTTACAGGACAGCTAAACACATATGAATATTCAGGGATTGAAGGATTGCGTCAGCAGGGATTTCAGGAGACAGATATTGTAGGGATGGCGAAACCAATCACAAAATATGCAGTGCAGATCCGTAATCCTGAGGATATTGTAGTGGAATTAAATAAAGCTTACCATATTGCAACAACAGGACGAAAGGGACCGGTTCTTATAGACCTTCCCATGAATATCCAGAGAAGCGAAGTGGAGAATCCTGTCTATGATATGACTTTTGAGGATGAGCATACAGATGCTGCCACAGCGCAGCAGGCAGCAGATACGATTCTTGCAGCACTGGAACAGGCGAAACGTCCTGTGATCATGCTGGGACACGGCGTGGACAGTTATGCAAGCCAGCAGGAACTGATCGCTTTTGCGAAAAAGAGACAGATTCCAATTATTACCAGTGTTCTGGCAAAATCTGTCCTGGGATATGAGCATCCACTGAATTTCGGATGTATCGGCGGTGCTTATGGACATCGTTATGCAAATATGATTGCCAATGCAAAGAGTGACCTGCTTCTTTGTTTCGGTATTTCCCTGTGTACCAGACAGATTGGAACAAAAGTGCATGAATTTGCAAAAGAGGCAAAACTTATCCGTATTGATATTGATGCTTATAATCTTCAGAGAAATATCCATGAGAATGGAGAAAATGAAGTGAAACTTCAGGCAGAGACAGGTGCGGTCATCAGTTGTCTGGCAAAGGCAGCAGGTCCGGAAAAAGAGGGTGCAAGTGAGTGGCTCAATATCTGCAATGAGATTAAAGAGAATCTTCAGGCAGTAGATGATAATACTCCTGAGAGATATCCAAACCGTATGATCGCAGATCTCAGTGATATGCTCAGTGATACTTCTGCTATTGCAGTGGATGTAGGACAGCATATGGTATGGAGCTATCAGTCATTCAGGAATCATGAAGGCCAGAAGCTTCTCTTCTCCGGTGGTCACGGAGCTATGGGTTATGGACTTCCGGCAGCTATCGGGGCATATTATGCTACAGGAAAGCCAACTGCATGTATTTGCGGAGACGGCGCATTCCAGATGAATATACAGGAACTGGAATGGGTAAAAAGAGAGAACATTCCTGTCAAAATGATGGTAATGAACAATGAAGCTCTTGGTATGATCCGTCATCTTCAGAGAGACTACTTCGACTGCCTGTTCGCAGGAACCACAGATGGCTGTGGATTTGCTTCCTGTGACTTTACAGAGGTAGCAAAGGCTTACGGTATTCCGGCACTGAGAATGCACTGCGATGCAGTCAGAGAAGAGGCACCGGAATTTATGGAAGGAAAAGGTCCGAAACTTCTGGAAGTTATGCTGGAGCATGGAACCTTTGCATATCCTAAGACCTGTCTGGGAGAGCCAATCCACAACCAGCAGCCATATGCACCGAAAGAAGTTTATGACAGATTGATGGAGTTGTAAGGCAGACAGAGATATATAATGATATATTATAGAAGGAATTTTTTTGCAGGCAGTCCAGCCATCGGAGTGTAAAGATCTCCTCATAGCTGCCTGCATTGTTTATAGCAAGATGAGAAATATAAAGAGGTAACAGAAATGAGTAAAGTAACAGTGATCACAGGCGGTACTTCAGGAATCGGCCGCGGTATTGTGGAAAAGATACTGGCAAATTCAGAGGATGATGATCTGATTTTTGCCACATATGCACACAATTCCGTTAAGGCCAATGAATTCTGGGACAGCCTGAAACCGGAAGACCAGGAGAAGCTTATCATTATGAAAGCAGACATGTCTTCCTATGATGCTATGATGAAATTTGTGGCAGAAGTCAAAGAGAAAGCAGGGCATGTAGACTGGCTGATCAGCAATGCAGGCATCAGCACCTACGATAAATTCAGGGACTATACATTTGAAGAATGGACAAATATCGTAAATACAAACCTGTCTGTACCGGTATTTATGATCAAAGAATTTATGCCGGTAATGACAGAGGGGGGAAGAGTACTCTTCATGGGTTCCTATGCAGGACAACAGGCTTATTCCTCATCTCTGGTATACGGTGTGACCAAGGCAGCCATCCACTTCCTTACCAAATCTCTGGTAAAGGAATTCGAGCCAAAAGGCATCACAGTCAATGCCATTGCCCCAGGTTTTATCCAGACTCCATGGCATGAAAATCGTACACCGGAAAGCTACGAACGCATTAACCGCAAGATTGCACTTCACAGATTCGGAGAAATCAAAGATGTGGCAGATATGGCGTACAGCATACTTACCAATAACTACATGAATGGAAGCATTGTAGATATTCATGGAGGGTATGATTACTTCTGATCTGTTCAGCAGTATATGATTCTGTCGGTGACAGGCATTATAGCGGTGCTTATTGTTGTAACAGCAGTGCTTCGTTTTAACAGATCGCTGGAGAAAGAGGAGGATTCCAGGGTCAGGGATTCACTTCTGGAATGGACAGGGCAGCAGGTACAGCAGCAATAAACAAAATGCTGGCACAGGAACTGCATACAGGATGTGTAAATACCTTTGCCATTGTGGATCTGGATAATTTTAAGACTCTGAATGATGTTATGGGACATATGTAGGGAGACAAGGCTCTCTGCGAAGTGGTTCTTATTATGAAGAAGCACTGCAGGGCTCAGGATATTGTCTGTCGACTGGGCGGTGACGAGTTTGTACTGTTTCTGCCGGATATGACCAGGGAGGCGGCTGAGGAAAGCCTACGTGTCCTTTCAGCGAAGCTGCATATTGACTATGTGAAGGAAAAGCTGGAAGTAATGATCTCTGCATCTATGGGAATTGTTCTTTCGGACGGAAAGGATGTCACTTTTCAGGACTTGTATGAAGAGGCAGATGGATGCCTGTATCAGGTGAAACGTACCTTCAAGGGTTCCTATCATATTTCAGACAAAATCGGCGTGGTAAATACAAGCTCCTTCTGATAAACAGCAGAGCAGTTATTCGGTGTAGAGCTGCGTAGCGAAGCGGATTGCAGAAATCTGCCTGTCAGGAAATACCATACAGCCATACAACGTCGGATAGTTGCATTTTATGTAAAAAATATGCGATAAAATATAAGCATAAATATGAGAAAAGACTTGACTTAAGCATGTCATGTGTGATAAACTTGACAAGCGACATGGAAGTTAGGTCTTTTTTTTATGCCCGAAAAGATGACGGATACATCGTCCGGCATGAGGAAAATGACCATGTACAATATGACTAAGGAGAAAAAGAACCATCCTGAGAGAATGGAAACTCAGAAATATTGTAAGTTCTGCCGCAAACACACTCTGCATAAGGAAACAAAGTAATCCAAGGTAACTGGACGAAACAGTTACTCACAGAGAATTGTGAGGTCAGGCTATGCAAGGAAATGAAAAATCTGCTGGCAAGAGCCAGAAGAAGAGTTGGTTTCAGGGACTTCAGTCAGAATTCAGGAAGATTGTCTGGACAGACCGCAATGAACTGATTAAGCAGACTATCGTGGTAGTTTGCGTGTCGATCGTGCTTTGCGTACTGATCAGCGTCATGGATTCATTTATTCTCGAAGGCATTAATCTTTTAATGAAATAAGGATAAGGTGATTGTATGTCAGAAGCGAAATGGTATGTTGTTCATACTTATTCCGGGTATGAGAACAAAGTAAAAGTCGATATTGAAAAAACCATCGAAAACAGACACCTGGAAGACCAGATCCTTGAAGTTCGTGTTCCGCTGCAGGAAGTGGCTGAGCTGAAAAACGGGGCTCTGAAACAGGTTCAGAAGAAAATGTTTCCTGGCTATGTACTTCTCAACATGGTTATGAATGACGATACATGGTATGTTGTCCGTAACACCAGAGGTGTGACAGGCTTCGTTGGACCAGGGTCCAAGCCGGTACCGTTGACCGAGGAAGAGATGCTTCCTCTTGGTATCAAGAAAGAGGAAATTCAGGTCGATTTCGCAGAGGGTGATACAGTTGTTGTCACAGGCGGTGCCTGGAAAGATACCGTTGGTGTTATCACTGCCCTTAATGTGCAGAAACAGACAGCAACGATCAATGTTGAACTTTTCGGCCGCGAAACGCCGGTAGAAATTAGTTTCGCAGAAATCAAACAGATGTAACAAGCAAAGGTAACAATATCGTGGGAGGGACCATAAACCCCCGCCAATACCACATAGGAGGTGCCGAAAAATGGCAAAGAAAGTAACAGGATATATCAAATTACAGATTCCGGCTGGTAAAGCAACTCCAGCACCACCTGTAGGTCCAGCTCTTGGACAGCACGGTGTAAATATCGTTCAGTTCACAAAAGAGTTCAATGCAAGAACAGCAGATCAGGGAGACTTAATCATTCCTGTAGTTATCACTGTTTATGCAGACAGAAGTTTCAGCTTCATAACCAAAACTCCGCCGGCTGCAGTTCTTCTTAAGAAAGCTGCTAAGATCAAATCCGGTTCCGGCGTACCGAACAAAACAAAAGTTGCTAAGGTTACTAAAGCTCAGGTTCAGGAAATCGCTGAACTTAAGATGAAAGACTTAAATGCAGCATCCCTCGAAGCAGCTATGAGCATGATCGCTGGTACTGCAAGAAGTATGGGAATCGAAGTAGTTGATTAATTTTATTATTAAATAGTAAGTGGGAGGGCGTTCCCCGCAAATACCACAGGAGGTTATAGAAATGAAACGAGGAAAGAAATACGTGGAAGCTGCTAAAGCAGTAGACCGCGCTACATTATATGATACCGCAGAAGCTATCAGCTTAGTTAAAAAAGCTGCAGTTGCTAAATTTGACGAAACTATCGAAGTTCATATCCGTACAGGCTGCGATGGACGTCATGCAGACCAGCAGATCCGTGGTGCAGTAGTTCTGCCACATGGTACTGGTAAAAAAGTTCGCGTTTTAGTCTTCGCTAAAGATGCTAAAGCTGAAGAAGCAAAAGCAGCAGGTGCTGAATTCGTAGGAGCTGAGGACCTTATTCCGAAGATCCAGAACGAAGGATGGTTAGACTTTGACGTTGTTGTTGCAACTCCAGATATGATGGGTGTTGTAGGTCGTCTTGGTCGTGTACTTGGACCGAAAGGTTTAATGCCAAACCCGAAAGCTGGTACAGTAACAATGGACGTTACTAAAGCAGTTCACGATATCAAAGCAGGTAAGATTGAGTACCGTCTTGATAAAACCAACATCATTCATGTTCCGGTTGGTAAAGCATCCTTTACAGAGGAACAGTTAAGCGACAACTTCCAGACGCTGATCGATGCTATCGTTAAGGCTAGACCAAGCACACTGAAAGGTCAGTATTTAAAGAGCGTTGTTATTGCTCCGACAATGGGACCTGGTGTGAAGATCAACGGGTATGGGGACGCACAGGAAAATATTTGTTTTCTGATACGGCTGCGGAGGCAGGAATACTAAGCTTCCGGAAATTTGCTAAAACCATGCCGGAAAAATTCAAACTCGCTTCGCTCAGACAGTGAATTTTTCCAGCATAACGCAAATTCCCGGAAGCTAAGTATTGCTACACCTCCTGTAGATGTATCAGAAAACAAATATTTTCCTGTGCTGTACAATGGTAATGGTTTCGCGGGCGGGGAAAACGGAAAGGTATTGGATATAGGGAGAAAGATGCAATGTATGGGTGTGCAGGAATGGAAGATTACAGGATTTGGTAAGGGTGTGTTATAGTAG
>QWCV01004355.1_pt1 | contig 14528 bp, 7 predicted proteins | sample 1972621 | NCBI WGS metagenome assembly QWCV01 (sample SAMN09866699, study PRJNA288562) | Human gut metagenome isolate pre2_stool, whole genome shotgun sequencing... | isolation source: gut | host: Homo sapiens | place: USA: California
ACCTGTCCCGTCTGTGCAATCTGCTGGGCCGTCTGCGCGGCCTGCTGCGCCGCCTGCGCGGCTTCCATTGCGGCCTGCGCGGCAGAACGCGCCACGTCGGCCACTTTCACATGGCGTACGCCCTGCGTGTCCGATTCGGCAGAATCGGAAACGGAAACAGCTGAAAACGCACCCCGAACCCGCTTTCGAGTACTCCGTGACAGCAGTGCCTGCATCAGAACCACGCCGGCGGCGGCAGTGAGCAAACCGCCTGCAAAATTTCCCGCAAGATAGCCAAGCGCACTGGCGATATGCCGCTCGTGCAGACCTTCCATCGTTTCCAGCATCACGCCGGACATCGTCGAAAGCCCGCCGAGCAAGCCGAGCCCAACGCCACGGCTGACAACCTGCCGCACCCGGCGACGCAGCCACGAAGCGGTCGCCATGAATTCGGTCAGCATCGCGAACAGGAAGCAGGCGACCATATTCGACACAAACGTGCCCACAACGAACGGCGTCCCGCTGACCGACGGCAGAAGCATATCCAACGCATGCCGACAGCCGACTCCAACAAATCCACCGACGAACACCACAACATACATCAGTCCGTCGGCGAGCGGATTGAACCGCGCCTGCATACGTTTCATCGGTGCCAGGGGAATCGTAGGCGGATTCATGGTGTTAGCGGCGGGCGCGGTTGCACCAGCATGCGTCACCTCAACAGTGTCGATTGCCTGCGTGATGGGATGTGAGTCCTCACCCGCAGTCACCACGTCTCCCGGCGATTGTTCTTGCGATTCCATTGCGCTCCCCCTGTACTGGCCTTCCGCGGACAGCGTTGTTCCGCCCATAGGCCGTGCAACAACGAGCTGGGCCGCGGTTGCCGCCTTCCTAACGCATATGAGTTTACACGGAGCGCCAACGTATGCACCCTGGATGTCCGATTCCGCAGATTCGTACATCCAGAGTCCAGCCGAATTCAGCCAGGCTCAGTCAAGCCGGGCATCACACAGCCGCCGCATCGCAGGTCGCACCTCGCGCTCCTCCTCGCCACTGAACAGCACCACCAGATAGTCGCCGGCACGCAGCCGTGTATCGCCGCGCGGCACGATCTCGCTTTCGCCGCGACGCAGGCCGATGATCAGGCACCCAGACGGCCAACGCACGTCACGCACCCGCTTGCCGTCCGCAATCGCTCCCATTTCCAATGGCAGTTCCATAATGCCGCTGCCCACATGGCTTGCGATCGCCATCTGCATGCCTTGCGCGCGCACGTACCGCTCCAGCAACTCCCCATAAATCGGTTTGGTGCGCAGCAAATCGGACACCAACAGCGCGACGAAAGCGACGGCCGCGACCGGCAGCATGTGCGTCAACGTTCCAGACATCTCCACAGCCAACAGAATCGACGTGATCGGCGTTTTCACGGACGCGGCGAGCGTGCCCGTCATCACGCACACCGCAAACACCGCCACTGCGTCGGATGGCAGATCACCGAATCGATGCAACACTTCACCGCAGATGCCGCCGGCCAACGAACCGACCGCAAGAATCGGCATGAAAATACCGCCAGGCGCGCCTGAGCCGAAACTCGTGGATGTGAACAGCATCTTCGCCACGAACAGCAGACACAGCATTCCCAAGCCGACGCGCGCATGTTCGGCGGTATCAATCAGATTCGAGCCGCCGCCGAGCACATCGGGCAACCAGATGCCGACAGGCAACGCGATCGCAATCGCAATCATCGGGCGGCTCCATGCCGGCAGTTTGCCGTACAGCGTCTGGAAGCCAAGCAACGAGCGGTTCATCAGCGAACCAACCAAACCGGCCACCAATCCCAACGGAATCAGCCACACATACTCTTCCAACGACAGCTGACCGATATCACCGAAATCCAAAACCGGACGCAGACCGAAACAGTATTTTGAGACGAAATCGGCGGTCAGCGATGCGGCGGTGGCGCCCATCAGAATCGCAGGGGAAAAACTCCGATGCACCCCTTCCAAAGCGAACATCATGCCGGACAGCGGCGCGCTGAACGCGGCGGACAAGCCGGCCGCGGCACCGGCGGTGACCAGATAATGCTCCTGCATGTCCTCACGGCGGCGGCCGCGCAAACGGTGGGACACACACTGCGCGCCCGACGCACCAATCTGAATGGACGGCCCCTCACGGCCGAGCGACAGACCAAACAACGCGCCCAACAGTCCACCGACGAAACGGACTGGCAGAATCGTCTGCCAACGCATCTTCAAGCCGCATATCACCACGCCGTTGGTCTGCGGGATGCCGCTGCCACCAGCCATCGGCTCCTTGCCGACCATCCACGCGATCGCCAGCGCGGCCGCCACCGCGGCAACCGCCCACGGCGCAATCAGCCACGGGGTCTCGCGAATCCGCGCATATATCCAACGGGACGCATCCGTGCCGTATTCGATGCCGAGACGGTATACGACAACCAGCAATCCTGAAACCAGACCAATGACTATGCCGGCCGCCGCCATCTTCCACTTCAAGTGGTCGAATCGCGGAATCAGCCGGCGGATATCATGTGCCGCGTCGTTACCAGTCAAGCCGGGAAATTCGTTGCAGACGGTCAGTCGACCAGCGAATTGATCTGGATGACATGATCGCGCTGCGGACCGGTGCCGATCGCGGAGATACGGCAGCCGCTCAGCTCTTCCAAACGCTTGACGTAGGCCTGGCAGGTGGCAGGCAGCTCGTCGAAGGAGTGGCAGTTGGAGATGTCTTCATCCCAGCCGGGCATGGTCTCGTAAATCGGCTTGGCTGCGGCGAAAGCGGCCTGATCAGTCGGCATATCGTCGTGACGTTCGCCGTCCACGTCGTAAGCCACGCAGATCGGAATCTCCTTCAGGCCGGCGAGCACGTCGAGCTTGGTGAGCACGATGTCGGTCAGGCCGTTGACCTGGGAGGCGTACCGGTTGACGACTGCATCGAACCAGCCACAGCGACGCGGGCGGCCGGTGGTCACGCCGAATTCGTGGCCCTGCTGACGCAGCCATTCGCCGGACTCGTCCAGCAGTTCGGTGGGGAATGGGCCTTCGCCCACGCGGGTGACGTAGGCCTTGGAGACGCCGATTACGCGGGTGATCTTGGTGGGGCCCACGCCGGTGCCGGTGCAGGCGCCGCCGGCGGTCGGGTTGGAAGAGGTGACGAACGGGTAGGTGCCGTGGTCCACGTCAAGCATGGTGGCCTGAGCGCCTTCAAACAGTACGGTCTTGCCTTCGTCAAGCGCCTTGTTGAGAATCAGGCCGGTGTTGGCCACGTACGGCTTGAGGCGTTCGCCGAGCTTCAGCAGCTCCTCGGTGGTCCGGTCCACGTCGATCGGACGACGGTTGTAGAGCTTGACCAGCATCTGGTTCTTCTGGTGCAGGCTGGCCTCCACCTTGTCGTGCAGATGGTCGGCGTTGAACAGGTCATGCACGCGGATGCCGACACGGTTGATCTTGTCCGCGTAGGCCGGGCCGATGCCACGGCCGGTGGTGCCGATCTTGTGCTTGCCAAGGAAGCGTTCGGTCACCTTGTCGAGTGTGCGGTGGTAGGGCGCGATGATGTGTGCGGCCTCGCTCACCTTGAGGTGGGAGCAATCGATGCCGCGGGATTCCAGGCCGTCAATCTCCTCGAAGAGCACTTCCGGGTCCACGACCACGCCGTTGCCGATCACCGGGGTCAGGTTCGGGTTGATAATACCGGAAGGCAGCAGGTGCAGGGCGTACGACTCATCGCCGACCACCACGCTATGGCCCGCGTTGTTGCCACCGTTGAAGCGCGCGACGTAATCGACCTTGGTGCCGATCAAATCGGTAGCCTTGCCTTTACCCTCGTCGCCCCACTGAGCACCAATAAGAACAATTCCAGGCATGATGCACCTCCGCATTCGCACGATTCCGCCGGAAACAGACTACCGTACACCCTCTACCCTGCGAAGTTTCGTCTCACGCAGGGCGAGGCTGGAGGTGCGACAACCCGGAATGGGTGACGAATTTCTACTCGTACGAGGCGATGCTGTGACCAATCGCACAGCGCACAGGTTGAAGAACGGAGCCTAGAGGGCATGCCTCGCGCGATAATGAAGCCATGACGATCGCAACACCGGAACGCTATGCCGAAATGCTCGAGGCCGCCCGCCGAGGCGGTTACGCCTATCCAGCCATCAACGTAACCAGCTCACAGACACTGAATGCTGCGTTGAAGGGCTTCGCAGACGCCGAGTCCGACGGCATCATCCAGATTTCCGTGGGAGGCGCGGCCTACGTCTCCGGCAGGGGGGTCAATGATCGCGTTACCGGCTCGCTGGCGCTGGCGGCTTTCGCACATGAAGTGGCTGCGAAATACCCGAACATCACCATCGCTCTGCACACCGATCACTGCGCCAAGCAGTATCTGGATGAGTGGGTGCGTCCTCTGCTCGCGCATGAGGCCGATCAGGTGGCACGAGGCCAGGAGCCTACATTCCAGTCGCATATGTGGGATGGCTCCACCGTGCCGCTCAAGGAAAATCTGGACATCGCCGAGGAACTGCTCGACAAGTCGCAGAAGGCGCACACCGTGCTCGAAATCGAAATCGGCGCGGTCGGCGGTGAGGAAGACGGTCACTCCGCCGAAATCAATGAAAAGCTGTATTCCACTCCGGAAGATGGCCTCGAAGTCGCCCGCCGACTGGGTTTGGGCGAACGTGGCCGGTACATGGCCGCTTTCACATTCGGCAATGTGCATGGTGCCTACAAGCCCGGCGTGGTCAAGCTGCGTCCGTCGCTACTCGGCGACATTCAGGCGCGTGTGGCGCGCGCGGTGGCCGAAGGCGAGTTGCCTAGCGCGGCCGGCATAGTCGATTTCCCCAACGGCAAGCCGTTTGAGCTGGTGTTCCACGGCGGCTCCGGTTCACGCCCGGAAGAAATCGCCGAAGCTGTAAGCTACGGCGTGATCAAGATGAACATCGACACCGATACCCAGTACGCCTTCACCCGTCCAATCGCCGACCACGTGTTCGAGAACTACGACAAGGTGCTGAAAATCGACGGCGAAGTGGGCGAGAAGAAGTTCTACGATCCGCGTTCTTGGGGCCGTAAGGCCGAGGATTCCATGTCCGCCCGTGTGGTCGAGGCTTGCCGGCAGCTGGGTTCCGCGGGCAAAGCGCTCAAATAGCGCGTAATTTTGCGATCGTGCGCGACACTTTCCCGGAAATAATGAAAATCATTGAAAATCAATGGAGCGGACAACGGGAGTCGAACCCGCCTCTAAAGCTTGGGAAGCTTTCATTCTACCGATGAACTATGTCCGCATGCCTTACGGCTGCTGCACCTCACGTGACGAGCATGCTCAGCCAAACGAGGCACGAATAGTTATCCTAGCACGTCACCTGCCGACGCGCGTGGAGTAGGTGGGCGGAGCGATCGGCGTGCCGTTCATTTCGTTGGCCATCTGCATGAGACGCGCTATGCGCTCATCGGTCGGCGGGTGCGTGGAGAACAAGCGCGAGAAACCGACCGCGGAGAACGGGTTGGCGATCATCATTGCGGAGACGGACTGGGTGCCGGCGGTTTTGCGCATCGGCGCGGTCTGTGCGCCGTAGGAAATCTTGTTCAGCGCGGAAGCCAGGGCCTCGGGATCGCCGGTGAGCAAGCTGCCGTCTTCATCGGCGTCGTACTCGCGGGTGCGGGAGATGGCCATCTGGATCAAAGACGCGGCGATCGGCGCGAGAATCACGCTCAGCAATGCGCCGATCAGGCCGAGGCCACCGGAACTGTCGCGGTCGTCTCGCGAACCGCCGCCGAAATACATCAGCGAATAGCCTAGGTAGGAGATGACGGTGGCCATGGCAGAGGCGATGGCGGAAGTCAGGATGTCGTGGTTGTACACGTGCATAAGTTCGTGGCCCAGCACACCACGCAGTTCACGGGCGTTGAGAATCTGCAGGATGCCTTGGGTACAGCAGACGGCCGCGTGCCGTTCGTTGCGCCCGGTGGCGAAGGCGTTCGGGCTCATGGTGGGGGCGATGTAGATGCGAGGCATCGGCTTGCCGGCCTTGGCGCTCAGTTCACGCACAATCTGGTAGATCTCCGGGGCTTCCTGCTCGCTGACTTCCCGCGCGCCCATGGAGGCGATGGCGAGTTTGTCGGAGAACCAGTAGGTGCCGAAGGTGGTAATCAGGCCGATGACGATATAGATGCTCAGGGTTTGCCGACTGCCGCCCGTGGCCCACCAAATCAGCATGATGATGGCCCACATCAGGGCAAACAGCAGCGTTGTTTTCAGGCCGTTGAAATGGCCGTGCACCCGTACTTTGGCATCCATAATGCACACACTAAAATCGCAGGCTGAATGATTGCTGGATATGCGCCACGCGCAATGTCCCATATTCGCCCGGCCCGTCCGGCCCCGAGCCCGGCCGCGTCCGCACGGGGCGCGGCCGGGTGGACGAATACCGGACGGGCGTGGGCGAACGTCAGGCCAGGGCGAGCTCACGCATCTGGTCGGGCTCGATGACCTTCTTGTGCTCGCGACCTTCCTTGGCGCCCTCGGCGCGCTCGAAGGCGTCGACCTTCTTCCAGCCGGCGAAGTCGATCGGGCGAATGCCGCGCTCGGCCAGCAGTCGATCGATGGATTCGGGGGCGCGGTCGGCTGCCACGCGGCCACCTTCAGCGGCCTTGGCCAGATCCTCGAGCATGTTGGTCACGATGGCGAGCGCATCGGACTTGGTGGAGCCGATCAGGCCCACCGGGCCGCGCTTGGCCCAACCGGTGGCGTACAGGCGGTCGCGCACTTCGCCGCCGTCGGCCTCGGTGGTGATGCGGCCGTCGCCGTTGGCGTTGGCCAGGTGGGCGCCGTGCTCGTCGTAGGCAATGCCGGGGGCTTCGGCGGGCTTGTAACCGATGGCGTGGTAGACGGCCTCAACCGGGTAGTCGGTGAACTCGCCGGTGCGGTGCATCTTGCCGTCGGCACCGGTTTCGGTGCGCTCCACGCGGATGGCCTTGACCTTGCCGTCCTCGCCGAGAATCTCGGTGGGGGCGGAGTTGAAGTGCACGTAGTACTTTCGGTCGGCCGGGTTGCCTTCGAAGTCGACGTCGCCGTCGTCTTCCATGTCTTCGGCCATCTCGCGGATGGCGAACAGCTCCTCGACCATCTGGCGGGTGAGCTTGTCCTTGCCGGCCACCTCGATGGTCTCGTCGTCCAGATCGAAGTCGTCCTCGTTGATGATGAGCTGCACGCCGGGCAGCTTCTCCATCTCGCGCAGTTCCTGCACGCTGAACTTGGCCTGGGCCACGCCACGGCGGATGAACAGGTGGAGCACCTTGGCCTTGTTCTGGCCGATGCCCTCGTACACGTTGTCCGGAATGTCGGTCTTGACCTTGAGGTCGTCGGCGTTGCGCATGAGTTCGCGGGCCACGTCCATGGCCACGTTGCCGCCGCCGATTACGGCGACGTTCTCGGCCGTAAGCGGCCATTCGCGGGCACCGGTGGGGTAGCCGTCATACCATTCGACGAACTTGGCGGCGCCGTACACGCCTTCAAGGTCGGCACCGGGCAGGTTCAGCGGCTTATCCTTGACCGCGCCGGTGGCGAACAGCACGGCGTCGTAACGGGCCAGCAGGTCGTCAAGGGTCACGTCCTTGCCGAATTCCACATCGCAGTAGAGGTGGATGTTCGGGTTGTCGAGCGTCTTCTCAAGCGCGGAGGCGATGAACTTGATGGACGGGTGGTCCGGGGCCACACCGTAACGCACCAGGCCGAACGGCACGGGCAGCTTCTCGAACAGGTCGATGCGCGCTTCGGTGCCGAGGCCAAGCTCTTCGCCCAGCTTCTTGAGCTGGCGCAGGAAGATATCGGATGAGTAGACGCCGGCCGGGCCAGCGCCGATAACAGCAATGCGGAGTTCAGTATTCACGGATTCAGTCACGCGCTCTAGCCTAACGCAAAGCCTTCCGTTGCGACAGAGGGAGAGTGGTGGGAATTCTGTGTATTAGGCCATAGTTTGTGCGTTTGGGAAACCTACGAGCACTGCTAATGTCAGATTATGGGTTTTCCTATTGGTCAAGTTATTGCCGTTCTCATTCCAAGAAGCATGCAAGGCGGATCAGGCCCTTACTCCGGATACGTTTATGCTGCAAGGCGGTTATCCACGCATTTACGACACGAGAATGCCGCTCAATCTGTTCTTCTCGAACTACATCGACACTTATATCGAACGTGATGTTTCCGAATATCTTGATGTACGCAATTTGGCTGACTTCCGCCGATTCTTGACTCTTTGCGCACTCAGTTCCGGAGCACTCATAAACTACACCAACATCGCCAATGAACTTGGTGTAAGTCCGCGAACCGTAAAGGCATGGATGTCGATTCTGGAATCAAGTTACATCGCATTCCATCTCATGCCGTTCTACACGAACGCACGCAAACAGGTGGTCAAAACGCCGAAACTCTATTTTTATGACACTGGCTTGCTGTGCCATCTCTTGGGCATTCGGACGGTCGAAGCACTGGTTGCGCACCCCAAGTTCGGCGATATATTTGAAAACCTCATCATTGCGGAAACCATGAAACAGCATTTGAACGCCAATCAGGAGCCACAATTATTCTTCTACCGCGATGCCAGCAAGGTCGAGGTGGATTTGTTGGATTTCACCGATCCTAACAACCGTATGCTCATAGAAATCAAATCCGGACAAACCTATCATGACCGATTCGCTCGGCACCTCACTTTAATTGGCAATGTTCTCGGCATACCGTGTGAGCAACAGTACGTAACCAGTCGGGTTGAGCAAAGTTACGTCTCACAAGGAATCCGCGTCACTTCCGCCCTCGATTGGCTGGAAGGCCGACGGTAAAGAGCCGCCGCAGAGCAGTAGGAATTCTGTGCAATCAGTGAATCCCTTGAGGCATTAAAGACGTCACCTCCAACGGCTCTTTACGACCTCGATTGCATTCATTAGGTCATTTCTTCGTCCATTAGGTCGGAGGGTGCTGAAGCCATCCCTTGGAACGGCGGGGTTTCAAGGGCCGCTCCGACCAAGGACCGACCTAATAAACGTCAAATCGACCTAATGAATAACTCCGATGCTATTGCTGCTTTCGTGGGTGGGATTTCCGTTTCCGCCACGTCACCAACCGTATCGCCCCGATTATGTTTCGATGCGGTGGACTCGACATACGACCATCCCGGTCAGTCAACTGACCTACAAAAACAGCAGAAGCCTCATATTCTTAATCAGTCCCGATCAATTAGGGCAGTGAGGGCCCAGAGGATGCTCACCACGTCGATGGCCTCCTGGAGGAAGGCACCGACGACGACCGGGATAAGGTTGAACGCGGCGGCAATCATGCCGATGGTGGCAAGCACAAGGCCCGCGATTACGGCTTGAAGCATCACGCGCTTGGTGCGGCGTGCAATGGCGATGGCGCGAGCGGCGGTGGACGTGCCATCGGTCATGGCCACGCCGATATCGGCAACAGCGAGCACCGGGGCATCATTCACACCGTCACCAACCATCATCGTGACGGTTTTGCCGGCTCCTGTAGCGGCCCTGACTGCGGCTACCTTATCCTCCGGGAACAGTTCGGCGTGAACCTCGTCAATGCCGACTTCGCTGGCAATGATATTGGCGGAAGCCCGCTTGTCACCGGTAAGCATGGCGAGCTCGGTGACGCCCAACTCATGCAGTTTGGCGAGCGCTGCCTTGGCGTTGGCACGCGGTACGTCGCGCAGCACAATGCGCGCGATCAACTGACCATCAACAGACACGTAGGACGCCATCTCATCCGGCTGTAGCAGGCCAAAGCGAGTGCGCAGGTCATCTTTTTGCTGAGCTCCCCCTCTTAGGGGGATCTGGCCGCTTCGCGGGCCGAGGGGGGCAGCCTCGCCGACCGCCAGGAATCCATCCTCCCCAGCAGCCGCGAAAGACAGCCGGCCAACGCGCACCGCGTGTCCGTTCACCTCGCCGGAAACGCCCTTGCCGGCGTCTTCATTGATGTTCTTGACGACCGGATACTCCCGGCCATGGCCAGGCCAGCTGGCCTCCGGCTCTGGGCACAGGCGCTGGCCATCCTCGAACCGCTGGCGCAGTCGGGCCAGCGCCTCCGCGCCGGCCTTGGCGATGCCTTTGGACAGGATGTGCACCGAGTAGCTTTCCACCGCGCCGGCCATCATCAGCACATGGTCTTCGTTGAGACGGGTTGCAGCGCCGGGCAACATCTCGACGCGCACCACCTGCGGCTGCTTGACGGTGAGCGTACCGGTTTTGTCGAAGAACACCTGCGTGACGCGGCCGAGGTTTTCCAGCACGTCCTGTGCTTTGATAAGCACGCCGGCTGCGGCGAGGCGTCCGGTTCCGGCGATGTACGCCACCGGTGCGGCGATGAGCAGCGGGCAGGGCGTGGCCAGCACCAGCACCTGGGCGAATCGCGTCGGCACCCCGGACACCGCCCATGCGACGCCGGCAATCACCAGCGAGAGCACGGTAAAGGGCACAGCCAAGCGGTCGGCGGTTTTTACCACGGCCGGGCGCGACTCCTGCGCGGAGGCCACGAGTTCGAGGATGCGCTGGTACTGCGAATCGGCGGCCACCTGGGTGGCACGCATGGTCAATGCAGTCGAGCCGTTCACCGCGCCGGACATCACGCGGGCGCCGGCGAACACTTCACGCGGCACCGGCTCGCCGTTGATATTGCTCAGGTCGAGCGTGGCCGTGCCGGACAGCAGCTCGCCGTCAACCGGCACAGTTTCGCCCGGCAACACCATGAGTACGTCGCCCAGCTGCACCTGCTCGACCGGCACCGTGTCGAAGCGGTGCGCGGCGGCGGCAGCCGATGCCGAGCCCACACGCCGGAAGCCATCGGACGAATCGCCCTTATCGGCAGCAAACCCACGCCCCACGCCAGGCAGGTTGACGACGTGCGCGGTTTGCGGCGCGGCCTCCATCAGCGCGGTCAGACTGCGCTCGGCCTTGGCTTGAGCGTATTCCTCAATGGCCTCGCCGGACGTGATCATCAGCGTCACCGCCCAACTTGCCCAGTATTCGGCGACGGCCACGGTGGAGAGGATCGCGACCACGGCCAGCACATCGACTCCAACCTGCCCATGACGCAAATCGTCAATCATGCCGCGCACAGTGTCAATCACGATAATCAGCACCAGTGCGATAACCAGCCACTGGCCGAAGCCCGGATTGCCGAGTACCGGAATCGCCATCGCATTGCCCCACGGACGCCAATCGCCTAGTAAAGCCAACGGAATTGCGGCGATGACGACGACCGGAAGCATCGGCACAAGCTTGCAGATGTCGAGAATTTTGGTGAAGAATCTGATGAGTCTGCTCATCATTGCTCCTTACGCTCGTATACGGAGTCGATTGCGGTACGGCAAGCGTGGCCCGCGCAATCGGCGCTACGGTCACGCCTTGTTAACCCACCGGCGGCTTTGCCTGGGGCTTCGCTTTGCTCGGCTCCCGCGCGACCTTCCGATACACGGCGTAAAGAAATGTATTCAGTTTTGTATTGAATTATGCGCTGTGTTCGGGACGTCGCCCGAACTCAGTGCTTGGCCTACCCTATCAACGAGCGTTGCGCGACATGCCGGATATCGAAACTACGTTGGCGGCATGGGCGCGGGGCACAATCGCGCATACGAAAGGCCCGTGGCAGGAGTTTGCTCACTGCCACGGGCCTTTGCTTGTCTGGCACGGTGTTCAGCGGTTACCGCTCAACACCGTGTGACGTTGTTGGGTCGGCTTTACCACAGGCCGAACGGGTCGGAGAAGCCGCCGCCGTCACCGGTGCCGCCATCGCTGTTGCCATTGCCGTTACCGTAACCGTTCTGGCCATTGCCGTTCTGGTTGTTCTGGTTATTCTGGCTGTTGCCGTTGGAATCTGAGCTGGACGAACCGTTCACCGACGACTCCTCCTGATCGAGCGTCACGTCCACATCCATGGTCTTGCCGTCGCGCACGATGGTCAGCGTCACCTTGTCTCCCAAAGCCGCGGCACGAACGTAACCAAGCAGCGAGTAGTTGTTGTTCACGGCGTTGCCGTTGAAGGCCACGATGGTGTCGCCCTCCTTGAGGCCGGCCTTGTCGGCCGGGCCGCCGGAGACGACCGCGCTGCCGGTGGCGCTGGACTTGGTGATGGTCGCGCCGCCGCGGGTCACGCCGTCGGCTTCAACCGTGTCGGACTTGATGACCACGCCGAGGGCAACGTGCTTGACCTTGCCGTCCTTGATGATTTCGTCGGCCACACGCTTGACGAGGTTGGACGGGATGGCGAAGCCGATGCCGATGGAGCCGGCGGAGTCGGAGGAGGTGGCGGTGGAGGCGATCGAGGAGTTGATGCCGATCACCTGGCCGGCCGCGTTGAAGGTCGGGCCGCCGGAGTTGCCGGGGTTGATGGCCGCGTCGATCTGGACGGCGTTGGTGACGATCTCGTTGTTGTTGTCGTCGGTCACGGTCACCGGGCGGTTCAGGGCGGAGACGATGCCGGTGGTGGCGGTGTCGTCGTAGCCGAGCGGGTTGCCGATGGCCATCACGTTCTCGCCGACGGCGAGCTTGTCGGAATCGGCGAATTCCACGGCCTTGAGGTCGCTCGGCGGGTTGTCGAGCTTGATGACCGCAAGATCGGTGGTGGCGTCAGTGCCGACGAGCGTGGCGGAATACATGTTGCCGTTGGCAAGCGTCACCTGAATCTGCTGGGCACCGGAGATCACGTGGTTGTTGGTGATGATGTGGCCTTCGGTGTCGATGATGGCGCCGGAGCCCTTGGCGGTGCCGTTGCTCAACGCGGTCTGGATGGAGACCACGGAGCCGGAGACATCGCTGGCGACAGTCTGCCAGTCGGGGGCTTCGCCGCTCTTGGCGGTGGCGGACCCGGAGCCGGACTTATTCGAGCTGACGTTGGACAGCGAATTGCTGGTCGGCAAGGTGATCAGGCCGCTGGTGAGGGCGCCGTAACCGAGGCCCAGGCAGAGGGCCGCAGCCAGAACGGCGGCGACCACGGCGATGAGGATGTTGCTCGCCGTCTTGGACATGCCCTGCTTGGCGGGGCCGGGCTGACCGGGCTGTCCCGGCTGGGCCGGGCCTTGACCGTTCGGCGTACCGGTACCGGGAGTGCCGAAACCGAACAGACCGCCCTGCTGGGGCTGCTGGCCATTCCGGCCATTCTGACCGGACTGGCTGGCAAACGGGTTGCCGTTGTTCTGCTGCGGCTGCGTGGGCGGATTGAACGGATTGCCGTTGCCCTGCGGCTGCGGGTTATTGGTGTAGTAGGGATTGCGGTTGTCCTGCTGGCCCTGTGGGGTTTGCTGTGCAGGCTGACCGAACGGGAATTGCTGCGTGGGCTGGGCATTGCTGCCGGCCTGGCCGCCCTGCTGGCCCTGTGCCTGAGTCGGGGTCGGACCATAAGCGCCATATTCCGGGGCCGGACGATACAGCGGAGTTGTGGCCGAGGTCTGGCCTGCGGCCGGCGCTGCCGGAGAAGCCGGCGAGGAGGAGACCACCGTGCTCTCGCCCTTGGCGGAGGCGTAGTCCGGGATGGGCTCGGTAGCGGCTTGCGTAGGCTGCTGATCGGCAGCGAGGGCGGCCGAGGAAACCGGGGCTTGCTGCTCGCTGGAATCGCTGGCGTTGCCGGCATCAACCGAGTCGCCACCCACAAACGGGTTCTTCGGCTCGGCGTTGCCGGTATCGGCAGTACTATTGGGGTTTTCGTTATTCCGCGGGGTCTGGTCGACGCCCTGCGGGTTAAATTCGTCAGCCATTGCTGCTCCTTTTCCTAAATTCCTATCACGTCTGTTCGGCGGCTATTCGGGCACTTGCCCATTGCCACTTCTCGTGTGCTACCTCAGTAGTAAAGGCAGTCAATCTGGAGGTTTTCTGAACGTTGATTGAAAGTCTATGCGTAATCATCGCAGAGTCTTATGGGCATCTCGGCTTCGAGGGGCTGATTTCCTGTTTCGGGAACATCTACTTGCACTTCAAGGGGCTGTTCGCGCGGTCAATTCCGAGTATCAAGGGCCCTCATTTAACGCCATTCCGCCATTTTTGCAGCCGGCCTACTTGACCGGGAGCCCCTTGAAGCGGAAGTAGACGTTCGGGAGCGGCGAAATCCGCCCCTCGAAACCGAGTTCTTCACAATTTCCGGCCCTTTTCTGGCCCTTCTGCCTAAAGTGAACATATGACGATCAGCCTTCTTGAACATCCGTTGGGCGCACAGCCCGGACAGCCCGGCGACCGCAGCGCCTTCCATTTCGAAACGATCACCCGCCTGCCATCCACGGCCAGCGGGCTTGGGCGAGACGGTGCCCGATACGGCCGCACCGGCATCATTCACACGCCCCACGGCGATATTCGCACGCCTGCCTTCGTGCCGGTGGGCACGCAAGCCGCGATGAAGGCCGTGTTGCCCGAGCAGATGAAGGATCTAGGCGCACAGTGCCTGCTGGCCAACGCCTTCCACCTGTTCGAGCGCCCGGGCGAGGACGTGCTGGACGCGGCCGGCGGCTTGGCGCGTTTCATGAACTGGGATGGGCCCACGTTCACCGATTC
>QWCV01002565.1_pt1 | contig 14526 bp, 8 predicted proteins | sample 1972621 | NCBI WGS metagenome assembly QWCV01 (sample SAMN09866699, study PRJNA288562) | Human gut metagenome isolate pre2_stool, whole genome shotgun sequencing... | isolation source: gut | host: Homo sapiens | place: USA: California
TATGAAGATCCTCGAGGAACTGGGTTTGAGCCGTGAGGAATCCAAGCGCAACATCATGCACCTGTCGGGCGGCCAGCGTCAACGGGTGGCGGTCGGCCGCGCGCTGGTCGCCCCGGGCCGCGCGATCCTCGCGGACGAGCCGACGGGCAGCCTCGACCCGGAGATGACCGACGAGGTGATTCATCTGCTGCAGCACGCCGCCCATCAGCTCGGCAAATGCGTGATCGTGGTGACGCATTCCAAGCGCGTCGCCAACTCCGCCGATGTCGTGCTGCGTCTCAGGAGCAAGAAACTGACCCGGGCATGACCCACCTGGGCCGGGCGGCACCCCGGCGACGACCCGCATGGAATCATCGTCATAATGACGCCTGCGATCCCTGGACATGAGAAACCGCACCTCCGATCATCGAATCTGGATTACTCCAGTCCAACAATCGGGGTGCGGTTCAAAAGGCCCTTTTTTTGTGTCGGATTACGAACCGCGCGTCTCACCGCTTGCCGTTGTAGATCTCGTTGTCGATCACATCGGCGAACACGCGATTGACGGCCGGGCGCACCACTTTCAGCGACGGTGTCAGGCACTTGTTCTCCTGCGTGAACTGCGTGTCCAGCACGGCGAACTTGCGTACGGATTCGGCGCGCGAGACCGTCGCATTCGCCTTGTCCACGTACTGCTGAATCTCCTCGCGCACCGCGGCATTCGTGGCGAGCCGGTCGACCGGCGTCTCCGTGGACAGGCCGTGCGCGGGCAGCCACAATGCCAGCGACTCCGGATCGAGCGTCACCAACGCGCCGATGAACGGGCGCTGGTCGCCCACCACCACGCAGTGCTCCACGATCGGGCACTTGGCGATCTCTTCCTCCAGCGGAATGGGGGAGACGTTCTTGCCGCCGGCAGTAATAATAATGTCCTTGATGCGGCCGGTGATGACGATGTGGCCCTCATCATCGATCTCGGCCAAGTCGCCGGTCCTGAGCCAGCCGTCGGCGGTGAACGCCTCGGCCGTCTTCTCCGGCAGATTGTGGTAGCCGCGGAACACGTTCGGGCCCTTGACCTGCAGTTCGCCTTCGTCGGAAATGCGAATCGAGGAGCCGGGCGCGGGCTGGCCTACGGTGCCGATCACATTGTCGGTCACGCGCGTGGCGGCGAACGGGGCGGCGGTTTCGGTCATGCCATAACCCTGAATCATCGGCAGTCCGATGCCGTTGTAGAAATGCGCCAGATCGAGCGACAGTGGTGCGCCGCCGCAGGCCACGTACTTGATCTTCGGGCCCAGAGCACCGCGCACCGTGCGGTAGACGAGCGTTTCGTACTTGGCGCGCTCGGCGATTTCGGCAAACGTGTGCTGCTCGCCGGCCTGCTCCTTGCGGCTCCAGACGCGCGCGGCCTCGGCGGCCTTGACAAACAGGCGGCCCTTCCAGCCGGCACCGGCCTTGTGCGAGGCGGCGTTGTATACCTTCTCGAACACGCGCGGCACGCCCAGCAGGTAGGTCGGTTCAAACGAACGCAGGTCCGGCAGCAGGGTTTTGGTGTCCGGCAGATAACCGACCACGCCGTCATCGGAGGCGATGGAGGCGTACTGGATGAATCGCGCGAAGCAGTGGGCCAGCGGCAGGAAGAGCAGCAGGCGCGGATGGTCGTCAAGCACCACTTCATGCAACGCCTGCGAGGCGGAGATGGTGATGGACACGAAGTTCTTGTGGGTCAGTTCGGCACCCTTCGGGTTGCCGGTGGAGCCCGAAGTGTAGACGATGGTGGCCAGATCGTCGGCGCGCACGGTGGCCACGCGCTCGTTCAGTTCCTCGTCCGAAACAGCCACGCCCAGACCTTCGAGCGCGCCCAGCGCGTTGCCCTCGATCATGAGAATCTGCTTCAAGGCAGGACAGTGGTCCTTGACCGAGTCGAGCCGGTCGAAGCGCTCGCGGTTGTCGGCAAAGGCCAGCTTGACCGCCGAATCGTTCATGATGCGCTGGGCTTGCGGGGCGGAGTCGGTGTCGTAGATCGGCACGCTTACCGCGCCCACTGCGGCCAGTGCGAAATCGAGAATGCCCCATTCGAGACGGGTGGAGGAAAAGATGGTCACCGCGTCGCCCTTGGCGATGCCGAGCGCGATCAGGCCCTTGGCGGCTGAGACCACGCGCTCGTGGAATTCGCCGGTGGTGACGTTCTGCCAGCGGCCGGGGCCGATTTTCTTGGCGGCGATTACCGTGTCCGCGCCGGTGCGGGCCAGTCGTTCGGTGAGCAGTGAATAGATAGTTTGGTCATCGCGGATCTCGATGGATTCGCCGGGCGTGGTGTATTCGGTAAGCATACGGCCGTTTATTCCTTACAAACATGATGGCAAGTTGACAACCCGAGCCATTCTGACGAGTTAGATTACGCTGGCGTAAGGTTGCGCGCGTTGTGGGCAATGGAGAAGTTGTCTGTCTGGTTTTGTGGATTGTATACAACGCCGTGTCTAACCGGTTTGCTCTACGGTTATGACCGTGTCCATTTCGGGAGCCATCGACTTCCTGCAGGACAAGTACGTGCTGAGCCCGGCCCTGCAGGGTCCGGTCATCAGCTCCAGTATCATCGGCGGCGTCGGCATTGGGGAGTCTGTGGCTTCTTATTTGGGAACGAAGCTCAGCGTGACAGTCGTCTCAGCTGAAGGTCTGGCGTGTATGTGCGCTTTCGCCTAAGGTAAATAGGATTGCGCAGTGCACGCCATCGGTATGTGCAGGTATGCGATTGGTGGCACCCGCGACTGATGCATGACGAGACCTACTGCAGTACCACGGCAACCAACACCGCAACAACACGGCAAGGGGAAGCGAACCATGTTCGACAAACGACTGTTCCAATTGGCACCAGGTCTCGGCAAGCTCATAGCCGGCAAAGTGGCTCTGATGTGGGTTGGGCTGCTTGCCAATATCGGCTTCATGCTTTCGCTGGTCATGCTGCTGCAAGGACTGCTCGCCGCAGCCGACCCACACACTTTCTCCTGTAACGCCGCCTCGGCCTCCGAGTGCCCCGCCAATCTGTTCGGCGTTCCGGGCACCACCGTCGCCCCGATGGCCGGCGACCTCATGGTTTACGTGGCCTTGGCGATCGTCTGCATGCTGGTTCGCTACCTGGCCACCACACACGCCACACGCCTCGGCACCGAAGCCGCCGAACGGGTCAAGCTCGCTTTGCGTTCCAAGCTGTACCGCAAAATGGTGGCCCTCGGCCCGTCCTACAGGTCGCGCGTCAAGACCTCGGATGTGGTCCAGTCCGCCGGCGAAGGCGTCGAGCAGATTCAAAGCTTCTTCGAACTGTTCCTGCCGCAGCTCTTCTATGCGATTCTTGCGCCGATCACCCTGTTCGCCGTGATTGCGCCGATCAACATGCCGGCCGCCGTGACCATGCTCGTCTGCGCGCCGCTCATTATTATTGTCACCGGCATCGTATCCATGACCGCCGCCCGCGCCTTCAAAAAATACTGGGGCCGATACACCGACATGGGTGCCGCATTCCTCGACAACCTGCAAGGCCTCGAAACCCTGAAGAACTTCGACGCCGACGACCGTGCCGCCGCCGAAATGGACAAGAAGGCCGAAGGCTTCCGCGTCATGACCATGCGCGTGCTGCAGATCCAGCTGCGCTCGCTGACCGCCATGGATATCGTGGCCTACGGCGGTGCGGCGGCCGGCATTGGTGTGGCTCTATGGCAGTATGCGCATACCGCCGCGGCCGCCGCAGGAGCCAGCGCCGCCGGCTGGTCTCCGATTATGCTCGCCGCCCACCTGCCCGGTGCGTTCGCCTACCTGGCCTACGGCCTGCAATACCTGATGCCATTCGGAGCGGGCTTCCCGCTCACCCTCGCCGGACTGTTGCTGATCGTGCTGCTGTCCGCCGAATTCTTCATCCCCATGCGCCAACTCGGCTCCTACTTCCACGTGGCGATGAACGGCATGACCTCCACCAAACGGATCTTCGCCCTGCTGGACACCCCCGAGCCCGCCCACGGCACTGCCACGCTGCCGGCCACCGCTGGCACCGATGCCGGGACTGATGCCGGTACCAAGGCCGGGGCCAAGGCCGATGGCGGAATCACCGTCAGCTTCGACCACGTCGGCTATTCCTATGACAGCGCCGATTCCGGTGCCGCCATTCAACAAACGAATTCCGCGCCGGCACCTGCGCTCACCGACCTCACCTTCACTGCCTACCCCGGTCAACTCACCGCCATCGTCGGCATCTCCGGTTCCGGCAAATCCACGGCTGCCGCGCTGCTTGCCGGTACGTTGACCGGATACCAAGGCTCGCTTACGCTGAACGGCGTCAAGGTATCCGACCTGTCCGGAGAGACGCTCGCCCGAACCATCACCCTGATCGGTGCCAGTAGCCATCTGTTTGCCGGTACTCTGCGTGAGAACCTTCTGATGGCTTTGCCTGATGACGGCCAGAACGGTGAAGCCGCGTCCGACGCCGTGGATTCCCGTCTCTGGGACACGCTCGAACAGGCCCGTATCGCCGACTTCGTGCGTTCGCAGCAGGACGGCCTTGACATGACGATTGAGCCCGACGCCGCCAACCTGTCCGGTGGCCAGCGCCAGCGCATCGCCATCGCCCGTGCGCTTCTGCACGATTCGCCGGTGTTCGTATTCGACGAGGCCACCAGCAGTGTGGATGTGGAATCCGAGGAACTGATTCTCGCGACCATCCGCGAACTGGTGCAATCCCGCGGCAAGACGGTGATCATGATCACCCATCGCATGGCCAACGCCGAGCACGCCGACCAAGTGGTGGTGCTCGAACACGGCAAGTCGGTGGAAACCGGCACGCATGCCGAACTCATGGCGGCCGGCGGCGTGTACGCCAAATTGTTCACTACTCAGGCGGATATCGAGAACTTTGGGGGTGACAACCCTCAGCCAGCTTCGCTGACGGCTTCCGCCAGCGGGAGCGGGGCGGCTGTGGGCGCAGCTCCGGCTGCAGCTCCGGCCGAGATGAGCACGTTCCAGGTCATCAAGCGACTACTCGGGGAGGCCAAGCCACTGGCCGGGCTTATGGTCGCGGCTTCCACGGCCGGCACCATCGGTCACCTTGCCGCAACCTTCCTACCGGTGTTCGGCATCATCGCCGGATTCGCGCTCGCCGGCAACCCCGTGTGGGGCATGAGTGCGGCCGGTGCAATCACCGCCATGATTGTTTGCGCGGTGTTGCGCGGCCTGACGCGCTACGTTGAGCAATATCTGAACCACAACGTGGCCTTCCACCTGCTCGCGCTCTTCCGCTCCAAGGCTTTCGCCGCCCTTCGCCGCCTCGCTCCGGCCAAGCTCGCCGGCAAGGGCAAGGGCGACCTCATCGCCATGCTCACCACCGACGTGGAACTGCTCGAAATCTTCTTCGCGCATACCATCAGCCCCGTGGCCATAGCCGTGACCACCACCATCGTCTACGCCATCGTGGCGGCCACGCTGAGCCCCTGGATGGCGTTGGCGCTGATCGTCTCCCATCTGATCATCGGCATCATTGTGCCGCGCTTCTTCGCCACCGGCGTGCGCAATCTGGGCCCCGCCATCCGTGGCGCGGCCGGCGAACTCGACAACGTGATGCTCGACGACATGCGCGGTCTCGACGAGATCATCCGATTCGGTCGGGGTGAAGATCGTGCGCAGGCCATCGAAGACCGCACGCGCGCGCTATGGCGTGACCATGCCAAACTCAGCCGTGTCAACGGCCGGTTCGCCGGTGTCGGCGGATTGCTGGTTGCATTGCTTACCTCGGCGGCTGCCGGCATCGCCATCAATCTTGCCGGCGTGAACCTCTACGATATCCCGGCGCTGGTCGCCGCCTTCGCGCTGCTCGCCAGCTCGTTCGGGCCGACGCTGGCGCTCGCCGCCCTGCCCGCGAACCTCACCCAGACCTTCGCCTCCGCCCGTCGTCTGTTCGGCCTGATGGACGAAGCGCCGGCCGTGGTGGAAACTGGCACTGCGAACTCGGATTATGAGGGCATGCGCCTTGACCGCGTCACCTTCGCGTACCCGGGGGAGGGGAGCGAGGCGATTCTCGCCGACTTCTCGCTCGATGTGCCGCAGCACGGCATCCTCGGTATCCAAGGCCCGTCCGGCCGGGGCAAGTCCACTATGCTGAAGCTGCTGATGCGCTATTGGGATCCGCAGCGCGGCCAAGTGACGCTGTCCGGCACGCCGCTACCGCAAATCGATGTGCATGCCCGCCGCCGTATTCAGGCCATGATGAGTCAGGAGACCCACCTGTTCGACGGCACGATTCGAGAGAATCTGCTTATCGCCTTGCCTGAATCGGAGATTCGCAATGGGGGAGCGGCCGGTGTTCTTGACGCCCGACTCCGCGAAGCCCTCGCCAAGGCATCCGTGCTCGACCTGATCGATTCCCTGCCGGATGGGCTCGACACCCAGGTGGGCGAGCTGGGCGACCGACTGTCTGAAGGCGAACGCCAGCGCATCGGCTTGGCCCGTGTATTCCTGCGCAATGCCGACTTGGTGCTCTTCGACGAGCCGACCAGTCGTCTGGATGCCTTGAATGAAGCCATCATTCTGCGTTCCATTCATGAGCTGTCCAAGAGCGAGCAGAATGCGGATAAGGGGCAAGACGTGGCTGTGGTGCTGGTCTCTCACCGTGAATCCGCCATGCGCGTTGCCGATGCGGTGCTGAATCTGTAAAGTCGCACAGTCACAGGCCGCAATACTCTGCAATACAGGATTTCCTTATATATCAGCCTCTGATAAGGGCATCCAGGGAGTCGAGGGCCGCGTCGATGGCCTGAGCCTCGCGGTCGTCATCCGTCTCGGCGAAGGAATGCTCGCTGTAGGAATCCTCGTCGGCACTGGGCAACAACACTCCGCGAGGCGTATCGGCACTGTGCGCGTGCTCAATAGAGGCCATATGTGCCGGCTGCACGGCATTTGTCTGCTTGCGGTTTCGATTCGCGTCATTCGCGGAATCAACGGCATCTGCGGCATCAACGCTATCTGTATCATCCGCACCACTGCGCGTAGTCGGCCGATTCGCCAGCGTGAATGGATCGTCGGGCAGTGAATCGGCCAAGGCCGCGACTGCTGCGCTGGCCGCTGCCTCGGCCGCCGCGCCGTCCAGCATCGCACCATCCGCAGAGTCAGTCACGGAGCCATCCACAGAGCCATCCGCAGGGCCGTTCGCAGAGCCGTCCGTATACTCACCGTCGTGCCGTCTACTGGATGACTTACCAACCAGAACAGCGCCCCTCGTACGCCGCATAAGCGACGGCACGTTCTCATCCGTCGTAACTTCCGAGACGGTCGCTGCCGTGTCTTCTTCTGCAGCCATATTCGCCGCTGCCTTGGCGGCTTCCTCGGCAGCGCGCTGCGCCTCCAGCCGTTCGGCGGTCTCTATGGCGAAAATCTTCTGCTGTGCCGCAGCGCGAGCCCGCTCAGCCGCATCCATAATGCCCAATGCCTGCTGACGTTCGTTTTCAATACGACGCAGCGTGGCTTCCGCGTGGCGGATATTCGCATCAGCCGTGCTCAGCGCGTATTTTGCGTAGGCCAAATCGGTTTTCGGCTGCCATAGATGCTCGATTTCCTCCAGCGTGCGTCCCATTGTCTCCGGCACCAACGCCACGATGCCGAACAGGCAAATCAGATCCAGAACCGCGAAAATCGCGAACGATATGCCGCCGCCCAATCCATCGATCATCATCGGCGTGAATTGTGCGATGATCCAGTTGGCGAACAGCAGACACATCACACACAATCCGGTGGCGCGACCGCGCAGATACGTGGGGAAGAGCTCGGGAATCACAATCCAGGGAATCGGTCCCATCGAAAAGGCGAACGATATGGTGAACGCCATGACGAATATAAGCGTCAGCAGCGAATTGCCCATGAAATACGAGCCCGAAATGCATAGCGCGAACACGCACATCATGCCGGTGCCTATTTCCATAAGACGTTTACGGCCGAACGTGTCGATCAGGTACATGCCTACCACGGTGGCCACCAGCTCCATGCCGCCTACGCTGGCGGCCGCGAGGAACTGAGTGTCCCCGGCGAACCCGAGATCCGAGAACATCACCGGCCCATAGTAGGAAATGGCGTTCATGCCGATGAACTGGTTGAACACGGCGAGAAAGATGCCGATGACGAGTGCCCGTCGCAGGCCTGGACGGAACAAATCATGGAATTCGTGCGACATCTCGGTTTCCAGTTTGACCGAGGCTTGGATGTCATCGGTGCGCAGGCGTGCGCGTTCGGTGCCGAGGATGTGCTCGAGCACCGCGAAACCTTCATCGGTTCTGCCTATCTGAATGAGGAATCGTGGGCTTTCCGGTGCCCTCCGCATAGCCAGCAGGAAGGCGGCGGCCGGAATCGCGCCTAATCCCAGCATCCAGCGCCATCCAGTGGCGATATCCCAGTCGTTTGATCCGTGGGAGGCGATGATGTAGTTGATGACGTTGGTCAGGAAGATACCGCAAACCGCAAGCAGCTGATAAGAGAAGGCGAGCAGACCACGGATGTTGGCCGGAGCCGATTCGGTGATGTATGTGACGGCCAGCGCGGCGGTCAGGCCGATGCCGTAGCCGCCGGCCACGCGCGCCACGATAAGCGCTATGGGACCTATCGTCAGCGCACTCCATACAGCCGCAACGAGGAAGAACGCGCCGCCGATAATAAGGATACGTTTCCTGCCGAATCGGTCGGAAAGGAATCCGGCGGTGGCCGCTCCGATGACGGCACCGAGCATGATGGAGGAAACGACGAGGCCCTCCATGAGAGTACTGAGCCCGTATCTGGCGCGCAGGAATTCGATGGCACCGGAGATGGAGACGGTGTCGTAGCCGTACAGCAATCCGGCAAGACCCGCACTCAAAGCCAGTCCGAATGTATATTTTCCTGATCCGCGGGTGCGTATGGCTGTCCCTAAAGGATTGGGCTGCTTGGAAGCAGTCCGAAACAGTCCCGCCATGTGCTCTTCCTCTCAATACAGCTATGGTGGTGCCTATTCATACTAGCCGAACTGGCTCCGTCTGGCGCTGGACATCCACGAATGTGAACGCTCTCGGAATTGTGGATGTCGGAGGCTGAAGATTCTTCTGTGTGCCCGAGGTGGCGAGTTTTGGCGGGAAATCAGGCGTGTCGCTTGATTTTGACAAATTGGTACACGGGTGTATCATCATAGATATTGGTACACGGGTGTACCAAAGAAAACACCCCAAAAAAGACCGTCAGCGGAGCATATCGCAGGCGAGGAACCCAGGCCCAAGGTAAGTCCAAAGTCCCGAAGCCACGACCAATCCCAACGGCTCAGGAGGAGATAACATGCGCAACACCAAGAAGGTCATCGCAGCAACGGCCGCCGCCAGCAACATAGCATCGGCCATGAGCCGGTACAATAAAGGACTTGATTGATATGACTACTCGTAGAACGTTCAGGTGGCCGTCCCTGCTGACTGAATCCGGTCGTGGCATCGCGTTCGGCGGCGACTACAATCCGGACCAGTGGCCCGAGGAGACACTGGACGAGGACATTCGCCTGATGGTCCAAGCCGGCGTCAACACCGTGGCCCTCGCCATCTTCAGCTGGGACAAGATCGAACCGCGCGAGGGCGAGTTCACGTTCGAGTGGCTTGACCACGTGATCGACAAGCTCGGCGCGGCGAGCATCGCCGTGGACCTGGCATCGGCCACTGCCACGGCCCCGTTGTGGCTGTACGAGCGTCATCCTGAGGTGCTGCCAATCGATCGGTACGGCCATGTGGTCAATGCGGGCTCACGCCAGTCGTGGCAGCCCACAAGCCCGGTGCTCAAGGAATACGCGCTGCGCCTGTGCCGCAAACTTGCCGAACACTACAAGGACAATCCATACGTGACGGCCTGGCACATGGGCAACGAATACGGCTGGAACAACCGCTACGACTACTCCGACAACGCCTTGGCCGCGTTCCGCACGTGGTGCGAGGCCAAATACGGGACCGTCGACGCGTTGAACGAAGCGTGGGGCACGGCCTTCTGGTCCCAGCACGTGAACAGCTTCGACGAGGTGTTGCTGCCTCGCCACATGGGCGGCGACAGCATGGTCAACCCGCCCCAGCAGTTGGATTACGAGCGGTTCGGCAACGACATGCTGCTCGACTTCTACAAGGCCGAACGCGACGCCATCGAAGAAATCTGCCCCGGCAAGCCGTTCACCACGAACTTCATGGTCTCCACCGACCAATGCACCATGGACTACGCGCAATGGGCAAACGAAGTGGACTTCGTGTCCAACGATCACTACTTCCATGAGGGCGAATCCCATCTGGACGAACTCGCCTGCTCGGACGCGCTCATGGACTCGCTCGCGCTCGGCAAGCCGTGGTACGTGATGGAGCACTCCACCTCCGCCGTCCAATGGAAGCCGCTTAACACGCGCAAGCGCGCCGGCGAGCTCATGCGCGACTCCTTGGCCCACGTGGCCATGGGTGCCGACGCCATCAACTTCTTCCAATGGAGACAATCCGCATCGGGTGCCGAGGCGTTCCACTCCGCGATGGTGCCCCACGCGGGCTCCGATACGAAACTGTTTCGAGGAGTGTGCGAACTCGGCGCCGCGCTGAAGACGCTGTCCGACGCGGGTGTGCAAGACACGGAACTGAAGCGCGCGGACACGGCGATTCTGTTTAGTGCGGAATCCGAATGGGCCCCTCGCTCCGAGACCCTGCCCAGCATGAAACTCAATCACTGGCATGACGTACGCGACTGGTATCGCGGATATCTCGATGCCGGAGCGCGCGCGGACGTGGTCCCGCTCGCCTACGATTGGAGCGGCTACCAGACTATCGTGCTGCCCACCGTGATCGCCCTGTCCGACGAGGATACCCGTCGCATCGCGGACTTCGCCGAAAACGGCGGTACGGTCATCGTCGGCTATGCCACCGGCCTGATCGACGAACACTTCCACATCGGTCTCGGCGGATACCCCGGCGCCGGCAACGGACTTCTGCGCGACATGCTCGGCATCCGCTCCGAAGAATTCAACATCCTCGGAGAAGAAGCCGAAGACGAACCGGCCGAAATCGGTTTGTCGAATGGACTCACGACACGTCTGTGGCAGAATGACGTGACCTCGGTCGCTCCAGACACTCGCGTGCTTGCCACGTACGTGGGTACAGCCGCTGCTGACTGGGAGCTCGACGGCGTCCCCGCCATCACCAGTCACCCCCACGGCCAAGGCGCCGCCATCTACGTGGGCTGCGATCTTGGCCGCCACGACATTGCCCGCCTGCTTAAGGAGTTCGGTTCCTGCTGGCGGGAGCTGTCGGCGCAGCCGACTGAGGGTGGTCAAACTCCAACCTATCCCACCACAGATCCCCGCATCCTGCACACCATCCGCCGATCCGCAGATGGCTCCACTCGCTTCGATTTCTACCTCAACCGCTCAAACCAGCCCGTTGCCGTCAACGGCATTGAGGGAGAACCAATCATCGCCTACCGTTGCGAGGCCGACACCACCGGCTATACGCTGAATCGCAATGCCATTCTTATTGCTAAAGCGTCCTGCTAGACCGCGCTAGAATGGCAATGTTGTCCAGATAGAGGAGTGCGGCATGAGCGACGAGAAAACAGCCAAGCGTCGAGTGACGCTACGCGATGTCGCTCAGGCCGCCGGTGTATCGCTCAAAACTGCGTCGAACGTGATCAATGGCTCTGGGCGTATGACCGATGAGACCCGTGCCAAGGTCGAGTCGGTCATTAAGGACCTCGACTACCGAGTCAACGTGGCCGCCCGCAACCTGAATCGCGATCACACCGGTTTCATCACCCTTGCCGTGCCTTCGCTGATTCCGCCATATCTGGCCGAGTTGGCCAATCGCACCATTGACGCCGCCCGTCAGCGCGACTACTCCGTATACGTCACCACGTATGCAGAAGGCTCGGCCAAAGGAGCGCGCGACCTGCTCAAGAACTTCAACTCCACCGTGTCAGACGGCATGATTCTCTCCATGAGCGAGGTGGAGGATATTTCGCCCGAAGACCTGAAGGTCGATTTCCCGCTGGTTATTGTCGGTGCCCGAACCACATGGGGTGTTGCCGACCACGTGACTCCGGACGATGTTGCCGCCGCAGCAACAGCGGCAGGCTACCTATACGATCGAGGTTCTTCTCGCCTCGCTGTAGTGGGTGCACGAGACGACTATGACGCGGCCGCTTTGTTGCAGGCTGTGGAAGGCAACGCACAACTGCGTTTGCGTGGTGTCATTGAAGAAACGCGCCGCCGTGGGCTCTCCTTGGATCCGCAGCTGATTGGCAACACCGGTCAGGATTGGACCATCGGAGCCGGTGCCCGTGTGATCCAGCGGCTCATTGATTCCGGCGTGCCATTCGACGGTGTGATCGCCCTGAACGATCAGTTGGCCATCGGCGCATTGACCGCTCTGCGCACCGCTGGTTATGAGGTGCCCGCGCAGGTGCAGGTCATCGGCTTCGACAACAACGAGGAAGCCCCCTACCTGCAGATTCCGCTGACCACCATGGATTCCCGCCTTGACTGGACAGCTCCCACGGCAGTGAATCGCATCCTCGGACGCATCGACGGCAGCATCACCAAACCCGAACTGCTCACCACCGAATCCCAAGTCATCGCCCGCGCCTCCACACGCTGACGCTAATCTGGCTCCCCTCCCTGAGGGGAGCTGTCGCCGAAGGTGACTGAGGGGAGTCTTGCGGAACATTGTCATCTCCCGTCGTAACTCGTAATTGTCACTCGTTTGAGTGGCCCCATGTGTCATCGGAGGTAGCCGTTCACTCCGTTCCGAGTTCGTGCATCTCCCCCCCCCCACGATAAGAGACGCCGTTCAATCGTTTAGTGACTTTTTGTTAATTTCTGTGCTTAAGTAGCAACTTTATGTGTGTTTTCTCTACGGTCTGGTGTACATTATTTTTGGTTTACCGGTGTATCGCACGCACGATGTGTGAATTGCCGCAACATCGCTGATATGCGTACATGGAATCTGGAGGAATGTATCTGATGACGGCATCAACTGAATCGTCTACGCAATCCCATCATGATGAGAAAGAGGCCATTGCTCCCGCGCGACTTGTGGCCTACGCGCTCGGCAACTTCGGCCAGTCGGCGTTCTACAACGCGCTAAGCACCTACTTCGTGGTCTATGTGACCAACTCGCTGTTCTCCGGAGTGGACAAGGCCGTGGCGGGCAAGCTCATCGGCATCATCACCTCGCTGATCGTGATCATTCGTATCGCGGAAATCTTCGTGGACCCGCTGCTGGGCAACCTGGTGGATAACACCACCACCAAACTCGGGCGATTCCGCCCTTGGCAGCTCATCGGCGGTCTGGTGTCCGCCGTGCTGATCGTCATGGTCTACACTGGCCTGTTCGGCTTGGTCAACGTCAACACCACGCTGTTCATCGTCCTGTTCGTGGTGGTGTTCGTGGTGCTCGATGTGTTCTACTCCCTGCGCGATATCTCCTACTGGGGAATGATCCCCTCCATCTCTTCCGACTCCCATCAGCGCGGCATCTACACCGCAGCCGGCACCTTCACCGGATCGCTCGGGTACAACGGTCTGACTATCGCCGTGATGCCCATCGTCACCTTCTTCAGCTTCGATGCCGGCCAGCAGGACCAGAATGGTTGGACCGCGTTCATCATCATCGTGGCCCTGCTCGGCGCTCTCACGGCTCTGAGTGTAGTGTTCGGTGTCAAGGAAAAACAGAGCACGCTGCGCACCAAGGCCCAGGAGAACGGTAACCCGATTGAAGCGTTCCGCGCCCTGATTCACAACGACCAGCTCATGTGGACCGCTTTGTCTTATGTGTTCTACGCCGTCGCCAACGTGGCCACCGGTGGCGTGATGGTCTACCTGTTCAAATACGTGATTGGTCGCATGGACCTTTTCCCGGTCACCGGCGTCATCCCTATTGTGTGCGGTCTGATTATGTCGGTACTGTTCCCGGTCCTCACTAGGTGGGTGCCCCGCCGTTATCTGTTCCTCATCGGCATGTCCGTGATGGTCGTGGCCTACCTGCTGCTGATTGTCGCCTCCACGAATATACCGCTGCTGCTGGTGGCACTAGTGCTGTTCTACCTGCCGCAGACCCAGATTCAGATGACCGTGATCGTGTGCCTTGAGGACTCCATTGAATACGGCCAGCTGAAAACAGGCAAACGCAACGAAGCCGTGACGCTGTCCGTGCGTCCGATGCTCGACAAGATCGCCGGCGCATTCTCCAACGGCTTCGTCGGCTTCGTGGCCGTGGCCGCCGGCATGATCGGTTCCGCCACCGCCGCCGACATGACGGCCAAGGACATCACCATCTTCAAGACCTTCGCCTTCATGATTCCGCTGGTGTGCATTGTGCTTGGCCTGATTGTGTTCGCGATTTTCGTGAAGATCGACGAAAAGGCCCATGCGCGTCTGGTCGCCAAGGGGTATATCTCGGAGGACGAGTAGTACCGGGCACCAGGACGCAGTAGTCCCCGGAGCTACCACTGTGAACGGAGTTGTTAAGCGACTAGCAGCGTGGGGCCGCGTCA
>QWCV01002569.1_pt1 | contig 14517 bp, 8 predicted proteins | sample 1972621 | NCBI WGS metagenome assembly QWCV01 (sample SAMN09866699, study PRJNA288562) | Human gut metagenome isolate pre2_stool, whole genome shotgun sequencing... | isolation source: gut | host: Homo sapiens | place: USA: California
GAAATTTATTGACTTTGAGAAAAAAATTTGATATATCAGAAGCGAATAAAAGAGAAAGGAAATAGCAAACTATGCCGTCAAAGAAAAATATGATGAAAAAGAACTTGGAAAATTTACATCTGAAGGAAAGGATAAACTATGGCTACAGAAAAGTCATTATTATGATGCTAGTCTCAGGTCTGTTTTCTATTGTGGTTATAGGTATGCTATTTGCCAATACGATGCATTATGTACAAAATGTTACTGTTGCAGACCGGGCGGTGAAAATCTGCAGGATAAATGTTAACTCATCAGCGAGAAATATCAGGGAAATGGCATTAAATAATGATACATCCTCTTATGACGGTTATGAGCAGACGGTAGAAAGACTGCTTGCAGAAGTTAATACCCAACTGAAAAATTTAAAGAACTCCGGAGTTATTCCGGATGCGGATTGTGAAGAATACGCATCTGCCCTTACAGACTGGGGAAACATTGGTTATTCCATCATGAAAGAAATCAAAAGCGGTGACAAGGATAAGGCAGTTGATTCAATTCTGAATGATTGTACCCCGGCATTAAATAAAGCCGTAAAAATTGCAACAAGATTAGATGAAATGACCGATGAGGTAAGCAGCCAGGCAGTCAGAATTACGGTTATTTCTGCAGTGGCAGGAATTGTGTGTATTATTATTTGTCTGGTTTTGGCATGGAAACTGGCAATAAAAACAGGCAAAAAAGTACTTGAGTCAATTTTAGTACCATTACGTGAAGTGGAAGCCGTTGCACAGGAATTAACAGATGGAAACCTGCACAGCACGCTGGACTACCATTCAGATGATGAGATTGGAATACTGGCACACAATATGCGCAAATCCATCCGCATTCTGGGAAGCTATGTAGATGATATTGGACGTTCAATGAAGATGTTTGCAGAAGGAAATTTTGATGTGCAGCCGGAAGTAGAGTGGAAAGGGGATTTCGTTGGAATTCTAAACTCCTTTATGTTGTTTGAAGAAAGCATGGCAGAGACAATAAAGGGAATCCAACATGTTTCAGATGAAGTTTCGGGTGCCGCAGATCAGGTAGCATCAAGTTCCAATGACCTTGCGGATGGAGCAACAAATCAGGCAGCAGTTGTAGAAGAACTGACCGCAACAGTCGCAGGTGTTTCTGAACAGGTAGGAAAAAATTCACAATCCGCAAAAGAAATCAGTGGAAGAGTAGACGAACTTGGAAATGCCATTCTGGAAAGCAATGGTAAAATGAGGGATATGGTTGATTCCATGAATGAGATCAATGGGGCATCAAAAGAGATTGACAAGATCATTGCAACAATCAATGAAATTGCGTCCCAGACGAATCTGCTTGCATTGAATGCTTCCATTGAGGCTGCAAGAGCAGGGGAGGCAGGAAAGGGATTTGCAGTGGTAGCGAATCAGGTCAATGTGCTGGCAGACCAGAGTGCCCAGGCAGCAAAGGAATCCGCAACATTGATTGAAACCTCTGTGAAAGCCGTGGAAAAAGGTATGGTGATTGCAGGGCAGACGGCATCACAATTGCAGGAGGTCGCTGAGAATTCCCAGATCATTACAAAAGAAGTCACAAATATTGCAGATACGTTAGAGACACAGACAACAGAAATCCAACAGATTAATGATGGAATTGAACAGATCAATGATGTCGTACAGACGAATTCGGCAACATCTGAAGAATGTGCAGCAGCCGGTCAGGAGATGAGCAGTGAAGCAGAAAATCTGCGTGAAATGATCCGGAAATTTAAAGTTGCAGAAAATAAAAATTAAAAACGGTGCAAAAAATTATTGATGTTGAATTTACATATAAAGTTGTCGCAGGTAGGAACTATAATTTGACTTGTGACATATATAAATGCGGGAAAAGGATGCAATGAGGAAATGTGCGTTATTGGTTTTAAACTGATAACGCACATTTTAAATTATATGAACAGTAATATCATCGCAAAAAAGCATAAAAGTAGAAAAAGTTAAAAATATCGTGGATATAGTGCTAGAATTGTTGAAAAAAGTAAGTTAAAATACAGGAAAACAACAAGTGTAAAGGGGAAATTTTATGGAATATTCAGCAATTTTTCATGATATGGATAAAAGGTTTAGCTATGCGGTTGATAAGGATTTATTCGTGATACGCGTGCAGGTAAAAAAGGATGATATGAAGGAGGTAATCCTTCACTATGAGGACAAGTATATACCTATGGAGCGTAAGGATACCAGAAAGACAGTTCCGATGAAGAAGGTTGCTGTCTCACAGTTTCATGATTATTATGAAGCACAGATAAAGATGCATTTGATCTGTCTGCGTTACTTTTTCGAATTTACGGACACACAGGGAGAAAAGGTATATTATGGAAATTATGAGTTTGATAAGGAATGCATTACAAACAGGGATAGAATGTTTGACTGTCCGCAGAACCTCCGGGAGGAAGAGATGTTTGAGGTGCCGGAGTGGGCAGCAAACAAGGTCGTGTATCAGATTTTCCCATCCCGTTTTGCAGCTACGGAGCCGGTAGACAAAGAACTGTGGTATAAAGCACCGATTACGCCTATGGATGATCTGCATGGAAATCTCAGGGGAATCATCGAACATATGGATGATATTCAGAATCTGGGAATCGATGTGCTGTATATGACACCTATCTTTCAATCAAATTCGTGCCATAAGTATGATACCACGGATTACTACCAGATAGACCCGTCCTTTGGAACAACAGAGGATCTCAAAGAGCTGGTACAAAAAGCGCATGAGCGTGGTATGAAGGTAGTCCTGGATGCGGTATACAATCATACGGGAAGAGAATTTTTTGCGTTTGCGGATATTCTGGAAAATGGTGAAAAATCCAAATACCGGGACTGGTATTTTATTGATGGATTCCCGCTTAAAAGCGAATGGGGAGAGATCCCAAACTTCAAATGTTTTGGTTATTATGGCGGAATGCCAAAGTTAAACCTGAAAAATCCTGAAGTTGAAAAATACATTACGGATGTTGCATGCTACTGGATTAAGGAATGCGATATTGACGGATGGAGACTGGATGTAGGAGACGAAATCAGCCATTTCTTCTGGAAGAATTTCAGAAAGGCAGTAAAGGCTGTGAAGAAAGATATGCTGATCATTGGGGAAATCTGGCATTATGCAGGAGATTTCCTTGAGGGGGATGAATGGGATACAGTCATGAATTATCCATTTTACCTGAACCTGATCGATCTGCTTGCAGACGAAAAGATTACGGTCAGCCAGTTCGTACAAAATCTTGGATATTTGAAGGGACGCTTACACAAAAACTGCTATCCCCTTATGTGGAATCTGATTGACAGCCATGATACCGCAAGATTTTTACATCTGTGTAACGACAATAAGAAAAAGCAGCATCTGGCAGCCGCTTTTCAGTTGTTACTGCCGGGAATGCCGATGATTTATTATGGAGATGAGTATGCGATGCCGGGAGCAAACGATCCGGACTGCAGACGGGGCATGTACTGGGATGAAGAATACCAGGACAAAGAGATGTATGAATGGTACAAGCGGCTGATTCAGGTCCGGAAAAGCCATGCATGCATTGTAGAAGGCGAACTGGCTGGGATCGTTACGGAAGATGAGGAAGGGACAATTGTCCTGATCAGAAAAAATGGCGAGGAGACCATTGCCATGATTTTCAACTGCAGCAGCAGTGCAAAAAAATTTAATGAGTACACGCAGAAGTACAATCTGCTTACCGAAAACACCTTTGATGGAAATGTAGAGGGGTTTGATGCTGCGGTAATCGTGCTTTAAGAAGCCTTACGGCAGATGGTTTCCCGGGAGTTTGTCTGTGGGAAGAAGAGGGAAAGCACCAATATTTCTGGTAATGTAAAGTACGGAGGATGATATGACGAATGTAAAAAAGAAGGATGGAAAACGGTTTGGGGCAATCATACTTAGCCTGATATTATTGCTTTCCCTGGTGTTTCCGTATCCTGTGATGGCAGACCAGACAGCGGCAGACCAGACAACGGCAGCTTCCGTTTATGCCATTCACAAGACAGGTGATGATAAGGAAAATTTTGTGATTGTTATCATGGGTGAGGGCTATACCCGGGAACAACAGGAACAATTTTTGAAGGATGCAACGGCAAAAGCACAGGGGCTGCTAAAGTGGTCCCCTTATAAAGAGTATTCCGACAGGATCAATATTTATGCAGTACAGACGGTATCCAGTGAAACTGGTGTGGGCGTGATGTATGGGGAGTCGAACCCGGACACATATTTTCATGTGCAGGCATTCGGAAAATCCTGCTATTTTGCAAAGGACGGGGAAGATAAAGCCAGGGCACTGAGGGCAGAGCTGGAGAGCAGATATCTGGATACCGGTGCAGCCGTTGGAACCATCCATATCATTTGTAATACGTCTGCGAATATTGGATCTTCTTCCAATGCACTCTTTTCTTTTTCCGCAAATTCGGGTGAGAATGCGCAGGGGGATGTCATGACCCATGAAATTTCCCACAGCATCGGAAGATTAGGCGATGAATACGATAAAAAGATGCAGGGAGAAAATATTTCCGATACCTCGGACCCGGATAAAATTAAATGGCATAAGATGCTGGGATTCCGTGGAATCGGAATAACGGCAGCAGGAACAGAAACGGTATTTGCACCGAGCCGCGTCTGCATGATGCGGGATCTTGGGAATCCTTTCTGTGAAGTGTGCAAAATGGAACTGGCGCGGAGATTAAATAACCGTGATTATGTCAGCAGGCAGGCATCTGTTTATGTGTGCGATCCTGAAATTACAATTCCACATACCAGGACAGGAACACTTGACAGGGATAGTGACCAATACCGGATCGATGAGACAAATATCACAAAAGCAAATGGAAAGGATCTGGAATTCCGTACAGTCGTACAAAATATAGTGGATGCCAAACAGCATTTGAAGATTACTTTCCGCATTATTGGAGCAGACCATACAGTCAAATATGAAAAAGAAGAAACATATACCGTTCCGCCACACAGTAACTGGTATGATCCGGATGCTGCCAGAGAGTCCCTTTCTGTCACACTTCCTGCGGTAACTGGTCTGGTTTCCGGGGACAGACTGGAAGGAAAGATCATAGATGAGGACACTGGGAAAATTCTGGCTGACAATCAGACGGCAGGACAGGCGTGGAGTACCGTAACGATTCGTTATATGCTGCAAAACGAAGACGGAACCGAAACAACAGTGCCTGATACGGCACCCGCGACAGTATATGTACCAAAGAATTCTGCGTATACGTTAAGAAGTCCGGATTTATATGGATATACATGTGTAGGAAACAGTGCAAATCAGGGAGAAATAAACATCACAGAGGATCGCCAGGAGATCACTTATTATTACCGGAGAAACAGTGAGATGCCGGAAATACAAACCGTACCTGTCCGCGTAACTTATGATGGAAAACCCCATACATTTGATATCAAACAGGAAGATGGTGTACAAATCAGTTACAGTTTGACAGAAAACGGATCGTATACACAAACGGAGATGCCATTTTACACAGAAGCAGGCCAGTATAAGATTTATTTTAAAGCGGAAAAGGCATCTTTTATTCCAACATACGGGGAGGCTGTCCTGGAAATCGAAAAGGCTTCCACCAGCATGCAGCTGACTGCAAAAAACGATACGGTCAAAGGTGCGGGGACAGTAGAATTACAGCTTTGCAGACAGGGGATTCCGGAAGATGCCGGGATAAAAGTAACCTGTGATGTTTCCGGGATCACATTAGAAGAAAAGGGAACGGATCACTGGATGGCAACGCTTCCGAATGAAACGAAAACATATACGTTCACCGCATGTTATAATGGGAATGGCAACTATACAGGAAGTAAGGCAGATTGTCAGGTCCGTGTAACGGCGGATCATTCCCAGACCGGGGGCGGTTCTGGTGGAAGTTCCGGAGGCAGTTCAAGTGGAGGTTCCGGTGGAATATCCGGAGGAGGTTCTGGCGGAAGTTCTGGTGGAAGTTCCGGAGGCAGCTCCGGTGGAGGTTCCGGAGAAAATGCCGGTGGAAGCACGGACGGATCATCTGGCAATGTTTCACCGGATTCCGGCACATTACCGGCACCGGATCATGCAAAAGAAGAACCGGGGAATGTGACACCGCCACCCGCAGCAGATACGTCCGTTTCTGTTAAGGATATTAATGTCAAAGCAAAAACTGCAGTTAAAAATAATACGGTCAAAGTGAAGAATATTGCAGCAGTTTTGAAAAAAGAAATTACAAAGGCAGAAAAAGAACAGGGTGGCAGGATAAAAGACCTGTCTGTTGAAATAACTTTTGATACAGGAAAAGCTAAAAACTGGAAGAATCTACATCTTGAAATGGATAAGCAGGCGGTAAATTTACTTGTCAAAAAGAATGTAAAAGAATGGAAGGTCAATGGTGGCAATGTAAATCTTACCTTTGATTCGAAGGCATTAAAAGAATTAAAGAAAGAGATGAATACAGCTGTGGTTATCAAAATGAAACAGGCTGACAAGAAAAATCTTTCTGCCAGGGCAGGGAAAATTATTGGAAAACGTCCGGTTTATGATTTTTCCGTCACAGGAATCAAGAAAAAGCAGTCGTCTGTCCTGAAAAAGGGACGGATCAGGGTCGCTGTTTCCTATAATGCTTCGAAAAAGGAAAAAGACAAAAAGATTTTTGCATATAAAATTGATAAATACGGTGCAGCAGTTAAGATACCGGGATCTTATTATGATTCCGATACAAAGACCGTTAACTTTGTAAGCCGTGGGTTTTTCACAGTTGCAGTAGGCTGTGAAAAGTGATGAAACATAAAAAATCATCGTTCACGTTAAAAAAACTGTAATTCATGTCGAAAAATACAAAAACCGGTTTTGATTTGGTATAATAATAGAACTCATTTTAGTAAAAATGAGTTCATACCGTGAATGATGGAGGGGATAACAATCATCGTTTTAGAAGAAATATTAATGGCAAACGGCTTGACCGTGTTAATGATGTGGTTCCTTTTGTTTTGCAGACGAAAGAACAGAGAGAGCCTTCATGTGGGAGATAAAATATATGATGGAATAGCGATCGTAAATTTAGTGGGGGCATTGTCTGAAACCATTGCTTTTCTCGTAGATGGAAAACAGTTTACTGGCAGCCGGCAGATTAATTATATCTCTAACAGCATATGCTTTATAGGGACAGTCAGTATGGGTATGCTTTGGTGTATGTACGTGGAATTGCGTATCTATCGAAATTATAAAAGAATGGTTCAAAAAGCAGGAGTGGAGATATTTCCCTGGCTGGTAGAAGTAATTATGGTTTTATGTAATCTGTTTGGAACAGGGATTATGTTTAAAATATCCGGGGAGAATGTATACCAGAGAACTGCCGGTGCGCTGGTGGGATATATTTCGCTTGTCATATATTTTGCTTACAGTATCTATCTGGTGTATCATTCCAAAAAACAAGGGGTTAACCTGAATTTTTTCCCGGTGATCTATTTCGTTGGTCCTTGTTTTGCAGGTGTAGTTATCCAGTTCCTTTTTTATGGAATTACATCATCATGGGTGCTGGTTGCGGTCGCATTGATATTTGTGCAGATGCAGTCATACGCAGAGAGTTTGTATATGGATGAGCTTTCCGGATTATACAACCGGAGATATTTTAATGCGGTGCTTGCGGAAAAGAAAATTGCAAGCCATAAATCCTTATATGGAATCATGATGGATGTAAACGATTTCAAGTGTATTAATGACAATTTAGGTCATAGTACGGGCGATAAGGCTATTTGTACGTTGGGAAATATACTCATCAGATCCATACCGGATGATGGTATGGCAATCCGGTATGCGGGAGATGAGTTTATTGTGCTGCTGTCAGGTGTTGATACGGAGCGTGTCTTAGCGACAATGGAGGAGATTAACCATAATCTGTCCCGGTTTAATGAATCCGGGATAGAACCGTTTCGTTTAAGTGTTTCCATGGGATACACGGAATTTGGGACAGAAGATGATGCAGAAACTTTTTTAATGCATATGGATGAGAAAATGTATGAGGAAAAACGGAAATATCATATGCGAAAGAAATCAGCCGGTTTGGAAAATAAAGTATAGCATTACGTTCCTGCCATTTGTCTGATAACTGGTTGCAATGGCATAAGAAAAGAAAATATTATAATCATCAAACGAGTAGCAGACTGGTGTAAATCCGGTTTTGCTGCTCGTTTTTATATTTATGGTTATAGGCAGGGATGCTCCGGATTTCAAGACAGCAAATAACCGTGTTATGGTAAAAAATAACGGTTTTTCTCAAAAATATACAATTTAGACTTGAAAAATATAAAAATATATGCTAATTTATACAAAAAGAAATTTCGTAAAATTTCGTAATGAAGGGAGAAGCGAAAATGACAAGAAAACGTATAAGCGCATTGGGGATGGCAATTCTTATGCTTATCATGACAATCAGTACGGTAATACTGGATACCGTACCGGTCAAAGCGGATGGAGGACCTGTGATAGAATTTCATTATCACAGGGCAGATGGTGATTATGATCCATGGTCTGTATGGATGTGGGCCGAGGGACAGGAAGGAAATGACTATCCTTTAGAGGCTAAGGATGGGGATGCAGTTGCCAGAATTGAAATTCCAGCCGGTGTGACTTCCGTAGGATTTGTCGTAAGAACACAGGATTGGGCGAAGGATTATGAAGAAGATCAGTTCATTGACATATCAGAAATGATATCAGGAACAGTGATCGTTAAAGTCGAATCAGGTGTTGAGGGTTATACAAAGGAATACGGTGATGATGCGGTAAGGGGAATAAAGCTTAATACTGCAAAGTACAATGGGGATAAGACGATCACAGCCACAATGACTGGTGATATTGAAGGAGAACTTAAAAATGCCTTTAAGGTAGAAGGTAAAGATGGGGAAATTCAGATAGCAGATGTAAAAGAGGGAGATGATTCTACCTATACACTTACTCTGAAAGAGGAACTGGACAGTTCAAAGAGTTACCAGATTACATATGATGGTACCGTAAGTGATATCAGAATGCCAATCATATATTCAACAAAAGAATTTGAAGATGAGTATACATATGATGGAGATGATCTTGGTGCTACATGGAGTAAGGACAGCACAACATTTAGGGTGTGGGCACCTACTTCTGAAAAAGTTGTGCTTAATTTATACGAGACAGGAGATCCGGACGATAAAGAGCCGAAAGAAAGCATTGAGATGAATGCCGATAAGAATGGAACATGGGTTGCAAAAGTGGATGGGGACTTAAATGGAACCTACTACACATACAGTTCAACAATCGACGGTTCAACAAAAGAAGCCTGTGATCCATATGCCAGAACGACTGGTGTAAATGGACAGCGTGCCATGGTAATCAATCTTGAAGAGACAAATCCTGACGGTTGGGATAAGGATACCAATCCACATGCAGGAGAGAGCATTAATGATGCGATCATCTACGAATTACAGATGCGTGATTTATCAGCAGACAAAAGTTCCGGCATAAAAAATGTTGGTAAATTCCTTGAAATGACAGAGACAGGAACAAAGACCAAAGATGGTATTTCAACTGGAATCGATCATATTAAGGAACTTGGTGTTACTCACGTGCATTTACTTCCAATCTATGATTTTGGTTCCGTAGATGAAGGAAACGATCAGTCGAATTCATATAACTGGGGATATGATCCGGTTAACTACAATGTACCGGAGGGTTCCTATTCTACAGATCCACACAATGGGGATGTGCGTGTAAAAGAGGCAAAACAGATGATTAAGTCTATGCATGATAACGGACTTAGCGTTGTAATGGATGTGGTATACAATCATGTTATGAGTGCAGATGATTTCTGTATCAATAAACTTGTTCCGGGTTATTTTTCCCGTATCAATGAAGACGGTTCGTATTCAAACGGCTCAGGATGTGGAAATGATACAGCATCCGAGAGAAACATGGTACGGAAATATATTGTGGATTCCGTATGCTACTGGGCAGATGAATATCATATGGATGGTTTTAGATTTGACCTGGTTGGACTTTTAGATACCGATACAATTAATGAGATTGTAGAGGAAGTACACAAGACACATCCGGATGTCATTTTCTATGGGGAAGGATGGACAATGGAGACCGGTGTCACAAAAGATAATGTGACATTGGCTACACAGAGAAATTCCGCTTCCACTCCGGATTTCGCATTTTTCAACGACAATATGCGTGATGGATTAAAAGGAAGCGTATTTGATACTGCAACATTCGGATTCGTATCAGGAGCAACGAATGCAGAGAAGAAAATGGCAGATTCATTCATGGCAAACGAGTCATGGTGCAAAGAGCCAAGCCAGATTATCAACTATGCATCATGCCATGACAATAACACACTTTTTGACAGAATTGCAGGTTCTAAAACAACTTCAAGTGAAGAGGACATCATAAAGATGAATAATCTTGCAGCAGCATTTTATATGACTGCAGAAGGTGTGCCATTTTTGCAGGCAGGAGAGGAAATGCTTCGCACAAAGGTCAATGATGATGGAACATTCAATTCAAACTCATACAATGCAGGAGACGAAGTAAACAGCATTAAGTGGGATACATTATCCGACAAGAAATACGCAGATGTATTTGAATACTATAAGGGACTTATTAAGTTCAGAAAGGCACATCCGGCACTTCGATTATCTACATCAGAGGATGTGAAAAAATATGTAAAATCCGTAGAAGGACTTGGGGATAATATTGTAGGAATTAATATAAAGGGCGGTCAGAAAGATGAAAGTGCAAAAGAGATGTATCTTCTTTTTAATGCAAACACTGACAAGGCAAAAGTTACAATTCCGGAAGGAAAATGGAAAGTCTGCATAAACGGACAGAAAGCTGGCGTTGAGACAATCGAGACAATCAAGGGTGGCGAGTATACAATGGATGGTATCAGTGCACTTGTACTTGTAAAACAGGATGGTGCGGCCATGACGATTGTTATTGTTCTGATTGCAGCAGCGGTAGTTGTTGCGGCAGGAGTTGTTATTGTTGTAATGAAAAAGAAAAAAGTAAATAAATAATGAAGTTTATAATTAGTGTCTGCTTACTCAGCAGGCACTAATTATTTTGTATGGAATATCTGCATGGCCCCATAAGTATGTGGCAAATGCGGAGCCGTGGCCTTTCTCGACGGGCAGGAAAAATTCCGGCAGGTTGCGCACGTATTACACAATTGCTTGAGATTGGCGTGTGTTGTTGTATCCAGATGCAGGATCAGCGTTGCTGTCTTAAGCGGCCGGAGCATCTGCCCCTCGGTAAGCCGGATGCCATCCGGGGCAAGCCGCCCATAAATCTGTGGGAGCAGGTCAAGGGAATAGGTATCTCCCAGAAAAGATAATTCTGCAAGATACAGGCGGCTCTGACGTTCTACCACATGTGCAAACTCTTCATAAGCCTTTGACAAAAGCATCAGGCTGATGCAGTCCACAATGTAAGCCTCCTGGATCTGTTCATGGTTCAGATATAATTCCGACAGTTCATCCACTCCGTTTCCAAGCGTCACAAACCCATAGGCATAGTGAGGCAGAGAAACCCCGTCTAAATCCTGATCCAGAGAGTAATACGCATAGGATTCAACCAGGGGAAGAAGTGCCGTATAAATTGCCTGAATATGAGGCAGGTCATCCGGAGGGAAATGGAAACGGCTGCAAAATTCGTTCCAGTCACCGGAGGATAATCCGGGAGTAAGTTTACATTTCATGGGATGCATCCTCCTTATCGGAAGCAGCCATAACGGCTGCAATTTCCTGAAAGCGGCCCGTGACCTTATCATAGTTCTTTCGGTGATGGGGAAAGCCACAGTTTATGCAGGATTTGATACCATTTTTTAAATATTCACAGTTTCCACCACAGGATTTCCCGAGTGTATAGAGGGGACAATAACAAAACAGACAGTTAAAGTCCTCCTCCGGAATTCCTTTATGGCATGGAAAATATTCACATTTTTTATTTTGAAAAAACTTATAATATTCGCTCAAAATGGTTTCCTCCAATCAAAGCACAATCATAGCATAATTATATCGGAACAACAAGCGGATCGCAAGAAATGCGAATGACATAAAAATTGCATTTCAGTGGGAAATGATACCTTTTGCCCCTTTTATCATTACATTATTTACATCTTTTTAAGAGCGAAGGTATAGTGGCTCAGGCAATTGAGGGTTTGAAGCAAAAAGTTGAAAATTAAATAAAAAATACTTGACTTAAAGTTAACTTTAAGTGGTATATTATGATAGATAAAATCGGAAGGAGAATTTATTATATGTATATCGAAAAGATTAACGGACCGGAAGATGTGAAGAAATTAAATATAGAAGAGATGACAGCTCTCGCAGAAGAAATGCGTCATGCATTATTAAAGAGGGCAAGTATTCACGGCGGGCATTTTGGCCCGAATTTTGGCATGGTAGAGGCAATCATTGCACTGCATTATGTTTTTGAGTCCCCAAAGGACAAAATGGTATTTGATGTTTCCCATCAGACCTATCCGCACAAGATGCTGACCGGTCGAAAAGATGCCTATTTATATGAAGAACATTACGACGACGTGACGGGATACAGCTGTCCGCAGGAAAGTGAACATGACCATTTTACGGTCGGACATACCTCTACATCCATCAGTCTGGCATGCGGTCTGGCAAAGGCAAGGGATCTTCGTGGGGAAAGTGCAAATGTGATCGCAATTATCGGAGACGGTTCTTTAAGCGGAGGAGAAGCCTTAGAAGGAATGGATTTTGCAGCAGAATTAGACAGCAACATGATCATTGTAGTAAATGACAATGATATGTCAATTGCAGAAAACCATGGAGGACTTTATTCAAATCTGAAATTACTCCGCGAGACAAACGGACAGGCAGAGTGCAATTTATTTAAAGCCATGGGACTAGATTATGTCTATGTGGATCATGGAAATGACTTAAGGGAGCTGATCGGGGCTTTCAAACAGGTAAAAGACAGTAAGAAACCGGTTGTTGTCCACATTAATACATTAAAGGGAAAAGGTTATAAACCGGCAGAAGAGCATAAGGAAGAATGGCACTGGCATCTTCCGTTTGATATTGAGACTGGAAAATCCCATTTTCCGGAAGTGGAAGATTATTCTTCGGTGACCTGTGAATATCTGATCGAAAAGATGAAACAGGATCCGACAGTTGTTGCAATTACATCCGGAACCCCGACGATTCTCGGATTTACGCAGGAGAAAAGGAAACAGGCCGGCCGGCAGTTTGTAGATGTGGGAATCGCGGAGGAGACAGCGGTAGCACTTGCTTCCGGAATTGCCAAAGGTGGCGGAAAGCCGGTATATGGTGTGTATTCCAGCTTTATCCAGAGGACGTATGACCAGATTTCACAGGATCTGTGTATTGACGGGAATCCGGCAACGATTGTTGTGTATACGGGATCGGTATTTGGCATGACGGATGTTACCCATCTGGGACTGCAGGATATTCCGATGCTTTCCAATATTCCGGGACTGGTTTATCTGGCACCGGCAACAAAGGAAGAATATCTGTCAATGCTTGATTGGAGTGTGGAGCAGAAGGAAATGCCGGTTGCGATCAAACTTCCGGGCGGAGATATGATTTCGGATGGCAGAGAAGTCAAAAAAGACTGGAGTCAGCTCAACACCTATGAGGTAACGGAAAAGGGAAGCAAAATTGCACTGATCGGACTCGGAACATTTTATTTCCTGGCACTGCAGACCGCAGAAATGCTGGAGAAAAAAGGTATTCATGCAACGGTAATCAACCCGTATTATATTACCGGACTGGATAAGGGACTGCTGGAGAAGCTGAAGGCAGACCATGACACGGTAGTTACACTGGAAGATGGCATCCTGAATGGTGGTTTCGGAGAAAAAATCGCAAGATTTTATGGAAGCAGTGATATGAAAGTCTATAATTACGGATTGAAAAAAGAATTCCTTGACCGGTATGATGTAAATGAGGTATTAAAAGAGAATCATCTGACAGCAGAGCAGATTGTAAATGACGTATTATAGAAGGCAGAAATAAACAACAAACCTTGTGAGAATCGACACAATATGGTAAAATATAACATACTAGAGCTTATTTTGCATAGTGGTTAGAATAGCGGGCTCATGGAAGGAGCGGTATCATATGAAGAATAAAGATTCGAAAGCAAGGATGCAGATGATTTTCGGGATACTTTTGTTTGCGTTTATTTTTATGGCAGAGTTGTATGCCATAGTCAATTTCCCGAAGATGTTTATTGTTCTGGTTGTTTTGGCAGCAGCAGATCTGATATGCCTGTATGTTGCAATCAGAGGCGTGATTTCAGTATATGAGACAAAATATGCCCGGAGAGAGGAACAGTATGAGAGTATTTTCAAGTCGGAAAAGGCATCATATCTCATGCTGAAAAAATATTTTGAGGAAATATCGGTGAAGCTTGCATATATGGAAGAGGCATCTAAGATTCCGACAGAGGAAATT
>QWCV01002575.1_pt1 | contig 14493 bp, 10 predicted proteins | sample 1972621 | NCBI WGS metagenome assembly QWCV01 (sample SAMN09866699, study PRJNA288562) | Human gut metagenome isolate pre2_stool, whole genome shotgun sequencing... | isolation source: gut | host: Homo sapiens | place: USA: California
CGTACCCAATCGTTCAAACAGTTTCTCCAAAATAAGTCGTCCCGGTTTTTGTGCTCCATTTTCAATTCTCGACAAAGACGCAGGTGTACAGATTCCGTAACTAACTTCTTCCTGTGTATATCCTTTTCTCAACCTGGTTTCTCTCAAAAAATCACCGACAACATATACTGCCATATTGTATTTCACCCGTTTCTCTTTTTTGTATTGGATACTTATAATATAGCGAGTTTTCAGTTATAACACAACTTTTTTATTAACAAATCTTGCAATTCATATATTTTTTCTTAGTATTCAAGAATTTCATTCAAAAATTCTTAAAATCAGTATTAGAATCCCAGAATTTTTTAGTATACTATTTATTTAGTACTTTTCAAATAAAGTCATCCTTGTCTTCTTTTATAAAATATCATCCGTCCATCCAATATCTTCCCCATCACCACCGGAAGATCCTGAACCAGAGTTTCCCGAATCACTTCCGCTGTTTCCTCCACTGGAATCTGTAGATCCACCAGAGGATGAACCACTGTCCGGTGCACTACTTCCTGAATCTGTTCCTGTTGATGGTGCGCCTGCTGTTCCACCAGACGGATTTGAACTACCATTCCCACCCGAAGGTGTTGTATTCCCAGCCGGCGCTCCTCCGCCAGAGGATGAACTACTGCCTGCCGATGAACCTCCACCAGAAGACGAACCTCCGCTCGATGCATTATTGCCGGTGGATGCATTTCCTTCTGCCGGAGTACTGCCTGCGGATGTTCCTGATGCCGGCTGCTGCATGGAAGTATCTGCCCCAGGTTGTGTTTCTGCCGGAGTTGCTGTCCCTGCGGCATTCTGTCCCGATACTGTATTCCCTTTGCCAGCCTGATTTTTTCCATTCTCCTTAGATGCCGTATTTTTTCCATTATCTTTTTTCTTATTAGGATTATTGGTCGTATTCTTCGCATTGTCTGTTTCCATTTTCCAGCTTACTTCTGTCTGCGGCTCCATAATAACCTCTCTTGTAGCAGCTTTCTCTAACATTGCAAACTCGGAATTCACATCTTCTAACAAAGTTCCTGCATTGACCGCATCCTGATTGCTCTTTATAAGATCTGACATTTTCTGTTTTCCAGCCTCAACAGGATCTGACTGCGTAAATTCTTCAATGGTACAATAGTCAACCCATTCATTATCTTTTTGAACCTGCACCATGCCATCCATCAATCTCACAGAATCAGCGCTGGCGTTTACGTCCTGTTGTTCCTGCACTGTTACACTTTCAGCCACGGTCTGTTGCATTTCCTTTATCACTTTTTCTGATCGATACAATAATATGCCAAATACAATCGATACCGTAAAAAAAGTTATTGTCATGACAATCCAGATGTTCTTTGTATCTTTTTGTTCCTCCATAAATGTCTCCTTCACTTATCTTGTTGTCTCTACGCTATCCGTAATGTTTTTCAAAAAAACATATCCGGCAGATCCCTGTTTAAAATCTCCTCTGTCCAATATCTGTTTGCATACGGTATACATACTGCGTGACATTTCCGGTCCATAAATCACAACCTGTGTACCATTGTGTTCCATCACCGCATATGCACGGAATACATAATTTGTCGCATAGCGGCTCGGCGGCAGACCAACTAAGACATTTGCAAACTGCTCTCTTCCATTTACGGTACGGATCACTTTATTATAGGTTTTTCCATTTTCTATGTAGAACGTTCTTCCACCCGCTACTTTGTCTCCTCCATAAACCATTGGATAGTTGTTGCGATTGTCCGGATTCATGATGAGAGTTCCCATCTCTGTTAACCGATATCCTCCCATTCCGCCTGTGCTGATCAACTGGCTTTTCTTTGTTGTATCAATTCCAAAACTGCACCTCAATCCTGTATTTCCGGTATATCTGACTGAAAAACCATGATACGAAAATAAATCCTGCAGTTCCGGCACCGCCTGCGCAGTGTAATAAGTTCCGTTATATTCTAACAGCCACACATACATCCCAACCGGTATACCAGAAGCATTATATTGATATATCACTGCCGTTTTCGCACCCTGCTTTCCTATGGATACTAATCTGGCAGACGTATTCTGGTTCCATGAAGCAGATGTATATGCCACACCATCAATATAAATCTTCGCACCTGCATCATATCCAGCCGGCAATTGGATCAACACTTCATTGCTGCCTGGCACAGCAGCTGGCGGCGATGGTATCTCCGGTGTTCCTTCTACCGTTTTCATTTTTCTTAATGTGACGCCTGACGTCAATGATGAGTTTCCTACATAAAGCACATTCTTGATCACAACCGTGTCAAATACATATGCATCTGAGCAGATCTGCGTCGACATATCTGTCCAGATACCATTTTTCTGATATCTGGCTCTCAATGTAGCATTATCACACCAGATCACATACGCTACCCCATCTTTCCATTGAAGCTGTACCCGGTTACTTGCACTGATACCACTCAGTTTTTCCTCTGTGAAACCGCTTTCCGGGGTTCCCGAAATAAGCAGTGGTTCTTCCGACGCATCATTTGACGCCACAATATTTATCTTATTCGCCTGCACTTTCACATCAGATACTTTTACCGTAGAAATCCCATTAATGGTATAAATATCCTGCCATTTCTGCTGATCTTCTGAATATTTTGCTATCTTTCCTTTTTTTGCTGTCGGATCCTTTGCAAAATAATCTGCATATACGGCATATAATTCTCCTTCATAGTTAAAAACCGATGGATTTCCAATAGATAAACTGGAAACCTTAAGCATGGCTTTCTGCCTTCCAGACTGAAAATCCCATATCTTTAAAATATTAGCCGATGAATACGCAAGCCAGAGTTTTCCCTGATTTTCTACAAACTGGTAATTCTCCCAGTATGTATTATCATTACAGATGATCGGTGCACTCCATCCATTTGCCTGAAGCTTTGACACACAGGTCTGATACTGTCTGTTCTGATATGCAAGATACAATACACCTCCATAAAAATACACTTTCGGAGAAGTTCCTGCAGCTGCTTCCAGTTCCTGCCCGGTCTGCTTCCATCCTGTTCCATCCAGAAGATTGGCATATACTTTCACAAAACTGTTACCGTTCTGCCCCTGAGCTCCGGCCAGATACATCATCCCTTTATCCGCATCCTCTGTCATGGATAACGACTGCATGTCTGCAAGCGTGGTGTCCTGCTTTATCCAGTAGTTCTCTTCACTCAACGCTGGAAATTCCACATGAAAAGTTGCTGTTCCGTTCTCCTGAAAACGGATATTATCGATCACAATTCCACTGTTAGATCCATCGGAATAAAAAATAGTGTCCTGCGTACATGGAGCTGACATATCGCTGCTGCCAAGTGAAGTGCGGTTTCCGACTCCAATGGCCGCATCATATACCGCATTTCTCAGACCGGAACTGCCATTTGATACCTGTTCTTTAGCTGCCTCGTGATCTTCTGACGTCCCCGGACGATAAACATAGATATAGTTTTTTCCGGCTTTATTTGTCTGATTTTCCACTGCCTCATTGACACGGTAAACGATCAGTCCTTTTTCAACCGGCAAAAAATTATCATATTCTTTTTCCTGCTGTTTCTTCTGCCTGTACTCAATGACAAAATACTCGCTCTCTGACATGGAAGTTTTTAAAATATATGCTCTGTTCCCTGCCTTTGCACTTGCAGGTTCAAGCGTATAATCTCCGCTCTCTGTCACTTCCTGAATATCCATCCAGCCCATCTGGCTTCGTATATAAGCCAGTGGATATTGTGCTATCCGGGGCACCTGTGCCATCTGATCCCAGATACCGACCGGAATCCCATCATCCCCGGTTGTCCGGTACAGGTCCGGTGCTCCGAGCGTATGCAGAAACTCATGGCTTACCAGCGAATATGCTGTTGATGTTGCCTGCGACCGGAGTGCTTCTGTAGAAATAACATTGTATGCTCCTACCTGTAATCCGAAGCATACCTTCTCTGTTCCGCCATACTCACTTTTGTGTGAGCCAAAAGATCCTGTGTTCTTCCCCTGCACTAGAATCGTAAGATTATCAATACACCCATCCTGATTCCAAGAATCAAGTTCGGCTGCTGACAGGTTTTGTGAAAACGTTGTCTTCTTAAGCGTCTCTATTACTGCTCCGACAAATCTGCTATCCTCCACGCTGTCCGGATTCAGATAATCGGATGCCTTTCCGCTAAGTCTGATCGTTGTCACCTTCCCCACACTGTCCTCCTGTGGAAAATAACAATTCACCTGCACTTTTCCATCCGATATCGTGTTGATATAATGGGGCAGACTTCCGGTCTCCTTTGTATAGATGTCTTTAAAATAGCTGACTCCTGCTTCCGATCCCTTCCCTGACTTCTGATTCCAGCAATAATACTTTCCAGTCTGCGGATATCCATCAGCAAATTCGTCCGTCAGATTATTTCCGTCATCATCCTTTTCAAAAGTAACCATAATGACCATATTTCCGACAGTCTGTTCTGCTGCCTTTACTCTTTGCGGCATGGACTGTACCGTAAATAACAGCGTAATTATCATCATCCATATGATACTTTTTTTCTTATTCACTAATCTCTTTTCTCTCATATTTTTATTCCCACATTGTATACACGCCAAACTGTTCTGCATTCACTGCCGTTTCACTGTCTCCGTCAATTTCTCCCTCATATACCTGCAGATCTGTATTCCGCATCTGCCACGCCTGCAATGCTCCTGCACTCATATCTAGTGTTCCACTGCTTACCCGCATGCTGCCCTGCACCTTGCCATCCGCAGAGATTATTCCCTCATACTTTCGATATGCACCATCTTCCATTCTTAATATCTCACTGGAAAATGTTCCCTGAAGCTTTTCATCCTGCCACTCGCAGACAAAAGAATGGATCTCTGCCGGGGTTATCTCAAGATAAATAGCCTTTCCGTCTTCTGTTCCACATTCCAATGCCGTGTACTGCTGCCCCAATTCATCTGATATAACAGTAATTCTTTCAGGTATTTCCGCAGAATCTGTCCTATAATTCCTCTGACCGATCACAAGTTTTGGCAGCATAACAGACATCCAGGACGCATCCGTAACCGTTGCCACTGCACTGTCTACATCGCCTGCCTTTAAATAATCCAGAACCGTCTGTCCCATCATCCGGATTTCTTCTGCATCATCATTTAAATTTACCTGCAGTTCCGAAAGATTTCTCTGTCTGTCAGAATCGTAATCCAACAACTGCTCCCACTCAAGTTCATTGCGCTGCTCGATTGCGGTTGTTTCTTTTTTCTCACTTTCCGCGGTTCTGTCAGAAAGTATCTCTGTAGTCTCTGTGTTACTTTTTGCTGTGTCTTCGACTCCACAGGAAGCCAGCAGTAAAAAACTGAGGCATCCTATTAATATGGCTGGTTTTTTCATCAAATTTTCTCCTTCGTTTATCGGGGGATCACGTTCACCTTTCAACAAAATCATCGACAGTAATGTGTTTTTTCATTATACATAGATGCCCTTATTTCTTCAACCTGTTTATAATCTGTTTTTCATATTTATTTGAAATTCATGTTTTTTGTTATTATGAGTAACTTTATATTGTATTTTTTGATTCTACACGTTATAATAATTGCAAAAGCAAGTTGTTTTAAGTAACATTTATACAAAATATGTTATTTTAAATATCATTTTTACAGGAGGTCGCACATGAAAAAACTTTCCACCACCCTTTTGGCTGATATTGTCCAGTCCAAAAGGAAATCTTTAAAAATGACGCAGGCTCAATTATCAGAACTGACCGGTATCAACCGCGCACAGTTGTCCCGTCTGGAACAGGAAGATTACTGTCCGCTGATCCCTCAGTTAGAAAAACTGGGCGATGTGCTGGATTTTGATATTGATGATGTCTTCGTGAATACCGCAGCATCCAAACTTCCATCCCCTTCCCCACTTCGCATCGCAGTGGCTGGAACCGGATACGTAGGATTATCAATCTCCGTCCTGCTTGCCCAGCATAACATTGTCACCGCCGTTGACATCATCCCTGAAAAGGTAGACCTGATCAATCAGCGTAAATCGCCAATTCAGGACGAATACATTGAAAAATATCTGAAAGAAAAAGATTTGCATTTAACCGCCACTTTGGACGGCGAATCCGCTTATAAGAATGCCGACTTTGTAGTGATCGCAGCTCCAACCAACTACGACAGCAAAAAGAACTATTTCGACACATCTGCTGTAGAAGCTGTGGTCGAACTTGTTCTGAAAGTAAATCCGGATGCGGTCATGGTCATTAAATCCACAATTCCGGTTGGCTACACAGAATCGGTGCGCAGGAAATACAACACGGAAAACATTATTTTCAGTCCGGAATTTTTACGGGAATCCAAAGCTTTGTATGACAATCTATACCCAAGCCGTATCATTGTCTCAACAGATAAAAATAATGAGAAACTGGTAGATGCCTCCAGAAAATTTGCTGCTTTACTACAGGAAGGTGCCATCAAAGAAAACATCGACACTCTGTTTATGGGATTTACAGAGGCCGAGGCAGTCAAATTATTTGCAAACACATACCTCGCCTTAAGAGTTTCTTATTTTAATGAATTAGATACTTATGCTGAAATAAAAGGTCTGAACACAGAAGATATTATCAATGGCGTGTGTCTGGATCCACGAATCGGAACACACTACAACAACCCTTCCTTCGGCTATGGCGGCTATTGCCTTCCAAAAGACACGAAGCAATTGCTGGCAAACTACAGCGATGTTCCTCAGAACATGATCAGCGCCATTGTGGAAAGCAACCGCACAAGAAAAGATTTTATTGCAGACCGTGTCTTAAAGCTTGCCGGATATTATGACTATTATAATCAGAACGATTATTCCACCAATCAGGAAAAAGAATGTGTCATCGGTATTTACCGGCTTACCATGAAGAGCAATTCCGACAACTTCCGCCAGAGCAGTATCCAGGGCGTCATGAAACGGATCAAAGCCAAAGGCGCAACTGTTATCGTTTATGAACCTACGCTCGAAAATGGAAGTACATTTTTCGGCAGCAAAATCGTAAATGACCTTGCCAAATTCAAGAAATCAGCAGATGCCATCCTTGCAAACCGCTATGATTCCTGTCTGGATGATGTGAAAGAGAAAGTGTATACAAGAGATTTGTTCCGGAGAGATTAGGCTTATGCCGTAAACTGGCAGAAGCCGGAACTCTTTGTCATAAAGAATTCCGGCTTCTGATTTATACATTACATATTCTTTTGTACCTCTTTTTGGTAATCTTCATAGTATTGGTTCCATTCTGAGTATGTCTTGTCATCTCTATGGTCTTCCACTTCATAATTTTCTGAAATATATGCACCAAGATAATCTGACACCTTTTCTGCTCCATAGACATTCAAGTGTTCTGCACCATCCAGAACATCCAGATTCCAGTCAATCCCTATCTCCTCTGTCAAAAGATTCAGATCTAAATATTCCACTCCATATTTATCTGCAAGGCTCTGTGCCGAATTGTGATTTTCATACCGATAATCTTTCGGTGACGGTACACTGACCATCATAAATTGACTCCCATTCTTCCTGCATAGCTGAATCATGCGTCCTAACAGGAAACGTTCTACATGCGGCACCTCCCTGGCAGCCATCGTCTCTATCATATATTCTCCACCGGCATACGGAATACAATCTTTCTTCAAACGAAATCCCTTATATTGATCCTGTTTTTCATAAACAGCATCCTGAAGATCACTGGGATCTAACTTTTTCCATTGATTGTGATATTCAAAAACCGGCAGATAATACTCTGCTGCCTCAAAAAGTGTCTTATTGATCTGTTCTTCGGTATCAGAAGGCCAAAACAACATATTTGTTTCGAATACAACCACTTTCGGACTCTGTACTTCAAAAACTCGCTTTAACATGTAATAGGTTTCTGACATTCTCTGGGCAGTTCTGGAACAATTATATGAGGTAAACCCATTTTCATGCCACATTTTCAATGGAGAAATACTCGTATATGCCAGACTGTCTCCAATGATAACAGCATCCATAGAATTCCGGGGTTCCGCATAAACAGCATAAGCACTCTCATCCCGCTCATCTATTCCTGCCTTAACGGTATCATTCTTTGGAACAAACAATGCAGAAGCCCCATATAATAAAACGAGAAAAAAAGCAATAAAAATAATCCCATTTCTAACTTTCACTTCTGACCTCCTAAAATCCTGCATAAATCAAGTCAACCACCTGATATCCTGCTCCATATGCCCCAAAAATAATCACTGCAAAAATTGCAGCATAATAAATCATCCAACGAACCGGTAGTCTCAGCTCTGATATTCTCAATCGCAGATTTACGCCTTTCTCCTTTAAAATATCTGCAACAATGACCACTATAGTTCCTGCTATGACAACAGCAAAATCCCAGATGTCTAACCCAAGTGACAACAATGTTCCATCCCACAGCTGTGCCGGATCAAACTTTGTAAAAATGCTTATGAACATTGCTTTTCCCTGTGCCACACTTGCAGACCGGAAAAACATCTCCCCAGTAAAAATAATGATCCATGTTTTTGCAATCTGCAATCCGTGATAAAAACGGTTCTCTTTTTTGATGTTCCATTTACGAAGCCAGAACTCTACTGGCGGCTCTAATACATTTTCCAGGGAAATGATAACAAAATAATACATGCCATAGAAAAGATAAGTCCAATTGGCGCCATGCCATAATCCATTACAAAACCAGACAGGAAATAATGCAACAACAGTTAATACAATTTTGGTCACATACTCTCCAACATGCGCCCGGCCAAACTTATTCCATTTCTTCATGATTTTTGACATGGATACCGGATAAAAAATGTAATCCCGGAACCATGCACCCAATGAAATGTGCCATCTGCGCCAGAATTCAGATGCATTTCTGGAAAAAAACGGCTGTCTGAAATTTTCCGGCATCTGAACTCCGAAAATCTGGGCACTGCCAATTACAATATCGATTGCTCCGGAAAATTCCATATAAAGCTGTATCGTATAAGAAACAGCTGCTGCAATCACTACGATTCCACCAAAATCTTCCGACACTCCATATACAGCTGCCACCAGAGTGTTCAGCCTATCTGCGATCACAATCTTTTTGAACATTCCCCAGATAATCCTCTGGATTCCAAACAGCAGATTTTCTCTGTTTATCTGTTCTCCTGCATACAATGCAGCCGCTGTTTCTCCATATCTGCAGATAGGACCTTCCATGATCTGAGGAAAGAACCCTAGAAAAAGTCCAAGTTTTCCTATATTCTTCTCTGCCGGAATTGTTCCTCTATATACATCAATCATATATCCCAGTGACTGAAGCGTATAAAAAGAAACTCCAAGTGGAACTAAAATCGCACGTGGCTGAATATAAAAACCTATTCCATGCTGCTGGCAAAACTGATCCACCACTGCTGCACTGAAATTGAAATATTTCAAATACCACAAAATTCCTATCATTGCAGCAATTCCGCAGAACAGCACGCCACGTTCTTTTCGGATATATTGTGCTTTTACCTCTTTCTTTTCCCCGCGTTCCAGACTCTTAATCCTGCCCTTACATTCTGTCTGCAATGTTTCCAGCCAGATTCCGATGTAATGTGTTAAAACTGTTGCTCCTAACAGATACACGAGCAGCTTTCTGCTCACACTATAAAAAAATAAATAGCTAAATAATAGCAGCACCTTCCAGCGATGTTTTTTCGGACAAATGGCATAACATAGAATTGCCAGCGGTAAAAATAAAAACAAATAAATCGGTGTATGATATGCCATTACTATTCATTCTCCTGCATTTTCTGAATCATCGCCCAGATTGCTTTTGCCGAATTAAAATTTGCCGGAACGATCTCTCCCGGTAATACCGACACATCAAAGGTATCCTCAATATCTGAGATCAATGACAAAATTGCAAACGAATCCAAAAGATGATCATCAATCAATGTATCACATGTCTCATAATCTACATCCGGGTTAATGTTCTCCAAAATTTCTAATAATTCTTCCATTTTCTAATTTCTCCTTTTTATATAATCAGACAATTGCGAAACTTTTCATAATATTTCTTTCAATTCACACTTTCATGAGTTTCACAATTGTATTTATAAATATCCTGTTTTTTTCTTACTTCCACCATGCCTTGTTCCTCAGAGTACATAACAACTCCCGGCAGATCCCTGCTCAGGAAAAGTGCCATTCCTTCCATTGCCGCATATGCGCCTGTTCGTTCAAATACAAGCACATCACCAGCCTGTGGGGGCATAAGTAAAGCCTGTCTGCACAAAACGTCATTGACGGTACACAGTGCGCCGCATACGTTCCATATGTTCTGCGCTTCCTCTGTTTTCTGTGCCGGTATCTCATATACTTTGTGTGCAGACAACTGTTTCATATAAGGAAGATACATTCCTTTCAGCTGTCCATCATAATTAATCTGATGAATTCCACCATCTACAATGACATAATTTTCATTTCCATTGCTTTTTATATCGCAAATTGTCGTAAAATACTGCCCACACAAAGCTGCAATAAATCTTCCCATTTCCAATGTAATTGTACCTTCAAACTTCATCTGGTCAATGCAATCCCTGATTCCGCAAACCATTTCTTCCAAAGACAGTACATTCTTATCAGACGGGAAATAACTGATTCCTGCGCCCGGTCCATACTCCAGCTGTTCTACTTTAAATCCATACTCCTGCAATAGTTTTCCACAAAACGCATCCAGATACAACAGTTCTTTTTCTATCTTCTGAACCTTTTTCTTCTGTGTGCCCGAAAAATAATGAATTCCAACAATCTCAAGAAATGGATATCTCTCCCTATCCCTGACAATCCCACAGACTGTCTCCTCATCCATTCCAAACTGATTTCCACTTGTCAGCCGCAACAGAATCTGCACCTGCTTTTTATTTTCCGCTGTCCACTCATCCAGATAGCGCAGATGCCTCTCTGACTCAACTGTGAACAGGCTGTCGTGGGCATGCTTTTCCAATGCTTCCCATAATGTTTTCCTATCCTTGTATACACCGGAATAAATCATCCCCTGATCATACATATCACACTTTTCAAAAATATGATATTCTCCGGGAGAGCAGATTTCAAACCGATCCACAAGATTTCTAAGGCTTCTGAGCAAAAAGGGATTTGCTTTCATTGCAAAGCACAAAGAAGCTCGTCCTTCTAAAAGCTCTGTGATTTTTTTCACCCTGTCCTGCAATGCATCTGTATCAAACAGGTAAAATGGAGTCGGAAAAGAATCCGCTGCCCGTATTATCAATTCATCTTTCATTTTGTTATCCCTCTGTCTAAAAAATATTTCCTGTCAATCTTACCATTCTTTGTCATCGGGATTTCATCCACCTGTTTTATAAATGTTGGAATCATATATACCGGCAATTTTTTCTTCAATGCATCTCTTAATTCTTTCTTGTCACATACTCCAACATAATAAGACGCTATTCTGTTCCGCTCCTGATCAAATACACAGAATGCCCGCTCTACTCCCGGTGCCGCATTCATTGCCAGTTCAATCTCTTCTAATTCAATCCGGTGTCCCATATGTTTAATCTGAAAATCCTTCCTTCCACAAAAAACGAGATTTTTATCCTCATCATAAAATGCGAGATCACCTGTTTTGTAAATCATTTCCGTATAATCTGTCTGAAAAGGATTACGGACAAAACTTTTTTTGGTCTGTTCCGGATTCTTATAATATCCGTGTGCAAGCGATGATCCTGCAACACAGATTTCTCCTGTTTCCCCAGGCTTTGTTACATTTTCACCAGCTTCATTGACCAGATAAATTCTGCGATTGGGGAATGCCCTTCCGATTGGAATCTTCTCTTCCTTTGAAAATTCTCTCTCAATGCGATAATAGGTACAATTACATGTAATCTCTGTCGGACCATATAAATTAATGAACTTCGCATGCGGAAGATACTGTCTCCAGATATTCAGATGTTTAACCGGCATCGCTTCTCCACTGAACAATATTTTATCCACCATTTCCGGCACTCTGTAATCAAGACCTTTCATGCCGGACACAAGACAAAGTGCAGATACTGCCCAGATCAAAGTCGTTACTTTCTTCTCACACAGATAATCTAACAAGATCGGCGGTGTGGAAAAATATGCGGTGGGAATAATCACCATAGATGCCCCTGTCTTCAATGTCGAATAAATATCTTTCACTGAGACATCAAAATCAAATGGTGCCTGATTTCCGATCACATCCCGTTCCGTAATATGAAACATTTCTGTAAAATATCCAATAAAATCCAGAACTGCCCGATGACTGACCAATACACCTTTAGGTGTTCCCGTAGAGCCAGACGTAAACATCGCATATAAAATATCGGTGTCGATCATCTGCTCTCTTATCGCTGTAAGCTTTTTCTCTTCAATCTCATGTTCTCTCAACTCCTCCATGTAACAGATCTGACCTTCATAACCAATTGCATTGATACGATCCATAAGTTCCGGATCCGTCACAAGGAACTGCACATCTAGCGTATTTAAAATCTGCCCTATACGTATATCCGGCTGCACCGGATTTACCGGAACATAAAAACATCCTGCCTCAACAATCCCAAGATATATTGCAAGCGTTTCTGCGCTCTTATCCATCACTACAGGAACCGGTGTCCCCGGTTTCGTATGTCCGGCAATTGCACTTCCAATCCTCCTTGCCAGTTCATGCAGCTGACGATACGTATAAACAGTTGTCCCATCATCTACTGCAATTTTATCCTGAAACTCTTCCGCAGAATGTTCCAGATATTCTAGTACATTTTTCATAGCTGTCCTCTTGAATTTATTTTCTTTCTATAAACCTTATTGTGAAATAGCAATCCACTTACAATCGAATATAGAATAGCATATATTTCTATTTTTGTTCCTTAAAAAATGTTTAAGAAACGCTTAATTTTGTACTGTAGATTGCTTTTTCTTCACCATGTTCTTTGTTCGAATCCACCATATATCCTTCGTACTTTCCAATATTCCAAATATTAACTCAAAAAATGTGTTTCGATTTTTTTCCCTATTTCGACCAATTTCAACATTTTAAACAAAAAGAGCCGAATCATATCCGCCAATGAACAGGCAATATATATCAATACTGCTTTTCCTATAACTATTCCAACCAGAACAACCGGTGTTTTACCTGCTGCAAAAGCATAGCGTCCAGACAACCAATAATCCCATACTAACGGATTCGTGTGAATAATATATACACTGAATGCCAATGGTGAAGCTGCTTTTATCAGTTTCTTCACACCCTCTGTTCTGAATTCTGTCCTTGCAAACAACAATACTAACGAAACTGCACATATTAACATTGTAGGCGATGTATAATTAATAAGAAAATTAGAACTGACCAAGCTGATTGGATGTCTTTCCAAAATAAACTTTATTCCCCAGGAAAGAACCACCGCTCCTATATAAATCAAAAACAATGTAATTTTCCTTATTTCTTTTCCAAATTCCAGTCTTTGAATCACACCTCCCAGAAGATAAAGCATTGCAAGCCATATAAATGTATATCCTCCGTGCAACGTATATAAATCATGCATTACACACGTCGGAAAAAAGCTCACTCCTGCTACAATTGTAATTCCAAGTACTTTTAACTCAGTTCTGTTTAAATGAATAAAAAGCTTATTCATAAACGGAATAAATAAAAACATACAAAAATAAGAAGTAACATACCAATACTCCTGCATAGAAACCGGCAACACTGCCTTGATCCACTGCCTGATTCCTACTACTTCTGGTTTTGTAATTTCATAAATAACCGTTATGCTGACTGTCCAAAAAACAACCTGTAACCATAAAATTACACCTTTATAATAATGAAACTGTGACTTAACTCCTACATATCCGCTGATCAAAGCAAAACAATTTACCGCACAAAAAGCCATCGTCTCTAAAAACCATGCCACCTGATAATTGACACTATAAGGTGACTCACCCACATTCGAAAGAATACTTCCTTGTGCCAATACATGTAATACAACTACCATAAACATAGAACACATGCGTAATGCGTCTATCCCCTCATTTCGTCTCATTTGTATACTCCTAACATTGCTATTTCTGATTATTAAAATATTGTATTTCCATTAATAAACTCATTATAGCAACTTTATTTTTTTGCTTCAAGACACTCTTTCTGTTCATAAACTCTAATAACATTGTCTTTTTCCGTTTTCATGCATTTAAATGTCAATCCTTACTAATAGTTAAAAAAATTTATATTAGTATATTTCTCACACAACTCATACGCAGTTGAAAAGTACGGCTTTGAAGCCCATTTATCAGCATCTCCAACAATATACAGATTATTTTTTGCTCTAGTCACTGCCACATTAAGTATATTGGGTCTGCCGCATGCCCATTCTACTGCTCCATTTTCTTTTTCTCCTGAATCTACTCCAAGACATATGATTACGGTATCTGCTTCTTTTCCCTGAAATGTA
>QWCV01002597.1_pt1 | contig 14416 bp, 15 predicted proteins | sample 1972621 | NCBI WGS metagenome assembly QWCV01 (sample SAMN09866699, study PRJNA288562) | Human gut metagenome isolate pre2_stool, whole genome shotgun sequencing... | isolation source: gut | host: Homo sapiens | place: USA: California
CCTAGAAACTTTTTAATCGTCTTCACCTTTGCAGGAGACTCCACGATTACAAGATAATGTGCCATAAAAACTATACTCCTATTTTATTCTGATATAATAATTCTTTGTTATTTCACGAATGTATCCCTGCAGTTCCAGTGTAACAAGAATGCTCATCAATTTTCTGATCTCCACCCGAGATTCCTGCGCAATCTGATCCACATTCTTGGGATACAAACCGACACAACTATACACCAAATCATCTGTACTTTCAAGCACTTTTTTATTTTTCTCGTTTTTTATCTCCGTGTTTCTGCACAAAACATTTGTTTCAATCCCCCATTCTTCCAGCAGATTTTTAGGATTCAGAAGGATTCCGGCACCCTGTTGGATCAGGTGATTACACCCGGCACTCAAAGGACTGTCCAGCGGTCCCGGAAGGGCATAAACATCCTTTCCCTGCTCCAGTGCCATATCTGCTGTAATCAAAGAACCACTTCTCACCCTTGCCTCCATTACCAGAACTGCATCTGACAGTCCGCTGATGATCCGGTTCCTCATTGGAAAATTCATTGCAAGCGGAGGGGTTCCCGGTGGAAATTCCGAAAGGATTCCGCCTCCGTGTTCTATGATATCCATATATAAACCGATATGATCTCTTGGATAACAGACATCCACTCCGCTCCCTAAAACAGCATAAGATTTTCCGCCTGCATTCAACGCTGCTCTTTGTCCTGTTCCATCGATCCCTTTCGCCATGCCACTGATGATATCAACACCTGCTGCCGCCAGTACTTCCGCAAATTCTCTTGTATAATGTTCTCCATACCCACTACACCCCCTTGCTCCGACAATTGCTGCCTTCTTCTTGGCTCCCGGACATGTTCCTTTCACAAAAAGAGCAAACGGGGGATCTGGTATCTCAGCCAGCCCCGGAGGATATTCTTTTGAAAAAAATGGAATAAATTCGATTCCATGTTCCTGCATTTTGTAAAACTCTTCTTTTAATTGTTCTTTCGTTTTCTCTTTCCGGGCTTTTTTTAATCCCTCTTTTTCTTCCTCTGTAAGGAATTCAATTCCTGTAATTTCAGTTTCTTCTATATAATATATCTTCTTTCCACTTCCTATGAGTTCTCGGAGCAGATACTTTTTTCTTGCAGATAGTTTTCGAATCGTAGAAAACCAGTATTCAAAAATCATCTCTTCACACATCATACATACCTCCCCCAATATTTCCTGTCCAATGTCCGATAACCGATCGCCTCCTGTAAATGTTCCAGTTTTATCTCCTCACTGTAATCTAAATCCGCAATCGTTCTCGCAACCTTTAAGATTCGGTGATAAGATCTCGCCGTCAGATTCAGTACATCATAAGCCTGCCCCATCAGTCGCATTTCTTCTCCGTTTAATCTGCAATACTTACTCAATTCTGCACCATGAAGCATTGCGTTACACTGGATTTTCGTGTTTTGGTAGCGAATCTTCTGTCTCTTTCTTGCTTCACATACCCGCGCTTTAATCACCGCCGAAGACTCCGGACAGGAAACAGACTCTTTCACCAGATCCCGATATTCCACTTTAGAAGCTTCAACACTAAGGTCAATCCGATCGAGAAACGGTTGACTGATCTTACTTAAATACGCCTGAATCTGTGCCGGCGTACAAGTACAGGCTGTCGATGGAAATTTCCCACACGGACACGTATTCATGGCAGACACAAGCATAAAATCGGCCGGAAAGATATAATTTCCACTAGTTCTTGTGATCTGTATGCTGCGTTGTTCCAATGGCTGCCTGAGCACTTCAAGAACACTTCTCTTAAATTCAGGAAGTTCATCCAAAAATAAAATACCACTATGCGCCAGGCTGATCTCTCCTGGTCTTGGAACAATCCCACCACCAATCAGCGCTGCTCTCGTTGCAGTATGATGTACCTCTCGAAAAGGTCTTCTGGAAATCAGTGGTTCCTTTCCATCCAGCATTCCCATGACACTATAAAGCTTTGTAAGCTCCATACTTTCTTCATAATTCATCGGCGGCAGAATTCCTGCCATACATTTTGCGGTCATTGTCTTCCCGCTTCCGGGTGGTCCGACCATAAGCAGATTATGCCCTCCCGCCACAGCAATTTCCGCTGCCCGACGAACATTCTCCTGACCATATAAGTCTGCGAAATCAGGTACTTCTTCTCCCACTTTTCCTCTGTCTTCTATTTTATCAGCCTCTTTTTCACCAAGATATCTCTGTTCTCCACCTGTTCTGTCTCCATCTTCCAAATAACTGATACATTCCCTGAGACTTCCAACTGCAATGATCCGAACCCCTTCTACAAGTTCTGCCTCCTTTTTATTTTCTCTCGGAACAATACAGCTTGTAACTTTTTGTACCTTTGCCTCTGATACCATAGAAAGAATCCCGGGAACTTTTCTGACTTGTCCATCCAATCCCAGTTCTCCGATGATCATACAGTCTTTCATTCTTCTATTCTGTTGTAAAACGCCAAGTGACGTCAGAATCGCCACTGCGATTGGAAGATCAAATGACGCTCCTCTTTTCCTCATAGTTGCCGGCGAAAGATTGATCACCACACGTTTTGCCGGAAATTCAAGACCTGAATTCCGGACTGCAGACCGTACGCGTTCTGCTGCTTCTTTCACCTCTGATGACAGATATCCCACCATGTGAAAAATCGGAAGTCCATTGCTGACATCCGCCTCCACATAGACCATTTCTACCGCAAGCCCTTCCATTGCCGCGGATTTTACTGTACTAAAACTCATATGCGCTCCTTCCTTTTCCCAGTCACAAGCGCACCTGTTCTTCTTACACCCCATTGTAAGCTGCTGAAATTCTGGCTGAATCAGCCGGATTTGATTTTCGGAACTGACATTCCGAGAATGTATAGATATCATAACTTCCGAATATCGATTTGTCAATCAGTTTCCGAGAACTTGAGCATATGGAAAAGCACAATTTCCACATTTTTTCATAAACTATATTAAATGCATCCAGAGGTGCTGTCTTGAAAGCATTTCCTAATCCCCTCACACCGGCGGAAGAGAAAAAATACATTCAGAGATACACCGAGGGCGATCTGGAAGCCAAGCATATTTTAATTGAACGCAATCTCCGTCTCGTTGCCCATGTTATACGGAAATACCAAAATACCAGTGAAGATCCGGAAGATCTGATTTCCATCGGCACGATTGGCCTGATTAAAGCTATAATTACGTTCGATCCTGAAAAGGGAAATCGTCTGGCTGCCTATGCATCCCGTTGTGTAGAAAATGAAGTCCTGATGTATCTGCGCGCCAGAAAAAAATGCAGCCATGAAATCTCTCTTTATGAACCGATTGGCACAGATCGGGAAGGAAATGAAGTCAACCTCTACGATATCATCGAATCTACAGAAACAGATATTCCAGAGCGGATTCATCTGAAGGACAATATTCAAAAGCTTTATGAAAAACTGGAAAATGAACTTTCTCCAAGAGAAAAACTTGTACTGAAAATGCGATACGGACTGTATCAGGGAGAAGAATACACGCAGCGGGAGATTGCCGCACAACTGGGCATCTCCCGCTCCTATGTATCCCGTATCGAAAAAAGTGCTATCGGAAAACTCCGACAATATTTTTGAAATTTCTAAGACTCTTCTATGAATTAACTTCTTTATCCTCTTCCTGTCTTCTGAGAAGATCGTACTGAGCTGGTGTCTCGCTCAGTTCTACATGAAGAACCTGCTTTGAATGCGGTGCACTTTCCTGTTCCTCTCCATCCTCATTCAGGATCCGGAGAACCTTTGCCTCAACATTACTTCCGTCCGGCTTCATGATCTCAATTGTCTCACCTACAGAAAACTTATTGCGCTGTTCAATTCTTGCAAGCCCATTCTCAACGGCCCCGACAATTCCAAGATAAGTATACTCTCGGATATATGTGTTATTGTCATAAATCTGTGTCTCATGATCTGGTTTTCCAAAGAAAAATCCAGTCGTAAACTGACGATAAGTACAGTTTGAAATCTGATCCAGATACCACGGCATGTTCTTCTTGTAAAGCTCTGGATCTTTCTGATAATCATCAATTGCTTTGCGGTAAGTCCTCGCCACTGTTGCAACATAAAGTGCTGTTTTCATTCGTCCTTCGATCTTAAAACTGTCAATTCCCGCATCAATCAATTCCGGAATATGCTCAATCATACAAAGATCTTTTGAATTAAAGATGTAAGTTCCGCGTTCATTCTCGTAGACCGGCAGATATTCTCCCGGTCTCTTTTCCTCGACTACTGCATACTTCCAACGGCATGGATGTGTACATGCCCCCTGGTTTGCGTCCCTTCCTGTAAAATAATTACTCAAAAGGCAGCGTCCGGAATAAGAGATACACATTGCTCCATGAACAAATGTCTCAATTTCAAGATCTTCCGGAATTCTTTCTCTGATCTCCTTAATCTCTTTCAAAGACAATTCTCTTGCTGAAACCACACGACTTGCACCCTGGCGATACCAAAAGTTATAAGTTGCATAGTTTGTATTATTCGCCTGTGTACTGATATGACGCTCAATCTCAGGACATACCTCTTTTGCAATCTCAAACACCCCCGGATCTGCAATGATCAGTGCATCAGGTTTAATCTCTCTCAACTCTTCAAAATATTCTCTTACCCCTTCAAGATCATCGTTGTGGGCAAGAATATTTGCTGTAACATACACTTTTACATCATGTGCATGTGCGAATTCTATTCCCTCTTTCATTTCTTCCATAGAGAAATTTTTTGCTTTCGCACGCAACCCAAATGCTTCTCCTCCGATATATACTGCATCAGCACCGAAAATTACAGCTGTTTTTAACACTTCCAGGCTGCTCGCCGGGATCAATAGTTCGATCGGTCTACTCATTTTTCTACTCCTTGTTTTATGCTCACTGCCACACCATCTCCAAGCGGAATAATAGATGTGACTAGATCCTCTCTGTGTTTCAATTCATACAGATATTCCCGCATTCTCGCATGTATTGTACGATTTCTGCGTTCTACCGCAAAACGGGATTCTATGATATCCCCATCCTGCATCACATTGTCAGACACAAGACAGCCTCCATCCGAAAGCAGTCGCAACACATTCGGAAGATAATGAATATATTGCCCTTTCGCGGCATCCATAAAGATAAAATCAAAAGTTCCTTCCATTTCCGCAAGTACTTCTGTCGCATCTCCTTCAATCAGAGTAATCTTATCTCCCTTTCCCGCTCTGCGAAAATTCTCCCTCGCAATCGGGATTCTCTTCTCATAATTCTCTATTGTTGTTATATGTCCACCTTCCGGCAGGTAATCACTCATCAATAACGCAGAGAAACCTACGGCAGTTCCGACTTCCAGAACGCGCATAGGTTTTTTCATCAAAAGGAGAACCTCCAGGAAGCTCTGCATCTCTCGTCGGATGATCGGTACATCCGCCGCCAGAGCTTCCTGTTCAATTGTCTCCAGTATTTCACTGTTCTCTGTATCCATAGAATTGATGAATGTAATAATACGTTCATCTACTATCATATCTTACACATCCACATCCATGATGATCGGGATCACCATTGGTCTTCTCTTTGTCTTCTTCCAGATATAGTCATTCATTGCATCACGGATCACAAGCTTGATCTTATTCCAGTCTGTATGTCTTCCTTTCAGGCATTTCTCAAGTGCTTCTGAAACAGCCTTTCTTGCATCATCCATCAGCTCCTCTGACTCTCTGACATAGACAAATCCTCTTGATACTATATCCGGTCCTGCAAGCAGGCGGTTCGTTCTTCTCTCTAATGTAAGAACTACAATAATGATACCATCTTCTGCAAGATGCTGTCTGTCTCGAAGAACGATATTTCCAACATCTCCAACACCAAGTCCGTCTACCAGGATTGCTCCTGTATGAACCTTATCTACAACCTTAGCGTAATCATCACACAATTCAAGTACTTCACCGGACTGCATAATAAATACATTCTCCTTCGGAATTCCAAGGCTCTTCGCAACACCTGCGTTTGCTTTCAGATGGCGGTATTCACCATGCACCGGAATCGCATATTTCGGTTTTACGAGAGAATAGATCAACTTCAATTCTTCCTGACAGGCATGTCCTGATACATGGGCATCCTGGAAAATAACTTCTGCTCCCTTTGCAGAGAGTTCATTGATCACACGTGAAACCGATTTCTCATTTCCAGGAATCGGGTTGGAGCTGAAAATGATCGTATCATTCGGCTGAATTGTAACCTTGCGGTGTACGTCAGCTGCCATTCTTGACAGTGCAGCCATAGATTCTCCCTGGCTTCCTGTTGTGATCAGAACCATCTTCTCCGGTGGATAATTCTTCATCTGATCGATCTCGATCAGTGTATTCTCCGGTACATTCAGATATCCTAATTCAGATGCTGTAGAAATGATATTCACCATACTACGACCTTCTACAACAACCTTTCTGCCATACTTATAAGCAGAGTTGATGATCTGCTGTACACGGTCAACATTCGAAGCAAATGTCGCAATGATCAGTCTTGTATTCTGATGCTCTGCAAAAATGTGATCAAATGTGATACCTACTGTACGTTCTGACTGCGTAAATCCTTTTCGCTCTGCATTCGTACTGTCAGACATCAGTGCCAGCACGCCTTTCTTACCGATCTCAGCAAAACGCTGCAGGTCGATCGCATCTCCAAATACCGGAGTATAATCAACCTTGAAGTCTCCTGTGTGGACAACAACACCTGCCGGTGAATAGATTGCCAGTGCGGACGCATCCTGGATACTGTGGTTCGTCTTGATAAATTCAATCCGGAACTTTCCAAGATTGATTGACTGACCGTGACGTACAACCTTTCTCTTCGTTCCACGAAGCAGATTATGCTCCTTCAGCTTGTTCTCAATGATTCCCATTGTAAGCTTGGTTGTATAAATCGGAATGTTGATCTCTTTGAGTACATACGGCAATGCACCGATATGGTCCTCATGACCGTGCGTGATAACAAATCCCTTTACCTTGGAAATATTATCTTTCAGGTAGGTTACATCCGGAATTACAAGGTCGATTCCAAGCATATCATCTTCCGGGAACGCAAGACCACAATCTACAACAACAATACTGTCTTCATACTCAAACGCAGTAATGTTCATACCAATCTGTTCCAGACCTCCAAGCGGTATGATACGCAATTTTCCATTATTCTGTTTTTTCAAAAATTATACACCTCCACTATCTCTGTTTCTTCATACAGTCTTTACACAGTCCGTAGAATTTCAGTTCGTGGTCCAGGACATGGAAGCCGGTTGCCTTCTCGATATGATCTTCCAGACTCTCCAGAAGGTCATCATCAAACGGCATCACCTTGTTACATCTCTTACAAATCAGGTGATGATGATTGTGCTTTGTCTCCCCATTCAGTAAATGTCCGATCTCATAGCGCACACACCCATCCCCAAAATTAATCCTGTCTACCAGCTGCATATCCCACAAAAGCTGTAATGTTCTGTATACTGTAGCAAGCCCAATCTCCGGATAATCCTCTGATACCAGATCATAGATATCTTCCGCTGTCATATGACTCCCACTGTTCTCTTCAAGTACGGACAGAACAAGCAGTCTCTGGTGAGTCACCTTCAGCCCCTTTTCCTTTAACTTCTCTTTCAGAAGCTTCTGTGTCTTATCTGCTTCCATCTGTCTGCCTCCTATCTATATTGTAAAAAGAACTCCAGACTTTTTTCTGACACTTCTGCAAAAGTGAGAAAAGTATTCCTGTCTGCAGTTTCTCTTACATTCGTATTTCTTTCATGTAATTACATCTCAATATCGACGTCTTCCAGCAATTCCTCAAATACTTTGGAAACTGCCATCAGCTCTGTATCGTCTTCCACGATCTCATACGTCTTCTCTGCGTCTTTTGATTCTTCAACTTCTCTGAGAATCAGGCATTCTGCGTCATCTTCTTCTGAATCAACTACAAGAATATACGCGGAACCATTGATCTTTGTCTCTTCAAGTACAAAGAACTCATCTGCTCCACTTCCATCACTGAAAGTAAACTTTGCCTTTTCCATATGATTTTCCTCTATTCTGCTGTTTTCTGCATATAAATCGAATCTAAATATCCCTGGAGAATGAACACAGCAGCAATCTTATCGACATATTGCTTTCTGTTTTCTCTTCTCACACCACTCTCGATCAGTGTCTGCTCTGCCGCTACTGTCGTAAGTCTCTCGTCCCACATGATCACTTCCAGTCCTGTACGACGAACCAGCATGTCACGAAATTCCAATGACTTCTGTGCACGCTCCCCGATATCATTATTCATATGTTTTGGAAATCCAAGCACGATCTTCTCTACCTGATATTCTTTGATCAATTCTTCAATCCTCGCACAGGTACGACGCAGCTTGTTCTCCTCTTTCCGTTGTATTGTCTCAATTCCCTGGGCCGTAAGTCCGAGCGGGTCGCTGATAGCAACACCTACAGTCTTCGTCCCATAGTCCAATCCCATTACTCTCATTGTCTGATTATTCCCACGCATTATGCTCAATATACGCTTTCAACAGTTCTTCTACCAGTTCATCACGTTCCACCTTCATGATCAGGCTTCTTGCTCCGTTAAAGCTTGTAATGTATGTCGGATCTCCTGACATGATATATCCAACGATCTGATTCACCGGATTGTATCCTTTTTCTTTCAGAGCCTTGTATACGATCTCAAAAATATCCTTCGCAGAAATCTGCGGACCCGGCTCTACCTGAAAGAACTGAGTACTACTTAAATCACTCATCTTTCTTCCTCCTTCTCTTTCTTGTATCTATTTCCTTCTTCCGAAGGGCTTTGCTGTTGTTCTGTCAAACAGCGCAAAACGCTCTGGAAACCCAGAAACCCTACTTATAATTCTAATATAACCGAATTCAAAATTCAATGTATAATTTGCGAATCCTTCCCAATTTGAACTTTTACGATACTATTCTTGAGATTTTCATTTGTCTCTAGTGCAATTTTCATATATTCTTTCGTATGACCTGTCTGTACTTCTTTTCCATTCAGTTCCAGATTCTCTTCCACAAGTACTTCCACTTCTTTTCCCTGGAAACTCTGTTCATATGCTGCACGCTTTTTCTCACCAAGTTCAATTAATTGTGCGCTTCTCTTCGCCTTGATCTGTTCATCTACCTGATCTGGCATCACAGCTGCTTTTGTCCCCTCACGGCGGGAGTATTTAAAAATATGTGTCTCATAGAAATCTATGCTGTCTACAAAATCATATGACTCTTTGAACTCTTCTTCTGTCTCTCCTGGGAACCCCACAATCACATCGGTTGTCAATGCCGGATTCGGAAAGTATTTTCTGAGAAGTTCACATTTTTCCGCATATTCACCGCTTGTATATCTACGGTTCATACGCTTTAATGTTGCATCACATCCGCTCTGCAGAGACAGGTGGAAATGCGGACACATCTTCGGAAGCTTTGCAATCCCTTCTGCAAATTCTTCTGTGATGATCCCCGGTTCCAAAGAGCCAAGACGAATTCTTTCAATTCCATCAATCTCATGGACTGCCCGGATCAATTCCAGAAGGTGATATTCTTTATCAAAATCAATTCCATATGAGCTCAGATGAATTCCTGTCAGTACAACCTCCTTATATCCGTTATCTGCCAGTGTACGTACTTCATCAAGCACATCTTCCATGGAACGGCTACGGACTCTTCCACGGGCATATGGAATGATACAATATGTGCAGAACTGATTACATCCATCCTGAACTTTAATATAAGCTCTTGTATGATCTCCCGGCTTCGTCAGGTGAAGATTCTCGTACTCTTTTGTCTTTCCGATCTCTTCCATCTTGATCTCTGCTTTTCTGTCGTTTTCCTGGTTCTTTGCATTCTTTTCATTTTCTGTTACGTTACAATCTGCATTGTGTGTTCTTTCATACTCTTCCAATGCTTCGATCAGATTCTGCTTCTTATTATTACCAAGCACAATGTCAATGCAATCATCCACCTGAATCTCTTTTTCCTTCGCCTGGACATAACATCCTGCAGCGACAACAACTGCATCCGGATTCATTTTTCTCGCCCGGTGCAGCATCTGTCTCGACTTGCGGTCCGCGATATTTGTAACAGTACATGTATTGATTACATAAAGGTCTGCCCCTTCCTTGAAAGGAACGATCTCATACCCTGCTTTTTCAAGCATTTCCTGCATGGCTTCCGTCTCATAGGCATTTACTTTGCATCCCAAATTGTGCAGTGCTGCTTTCTTCATTTATTTCTACCTCTTTTTTCCTTTTATCTCGTTAATTTCTTGACTTTTGAACCTGCATCCCGTAGAATATACCTAGGCTTAGAAGCCAACTTTATTGTATAATTCAAGGAGGGATTTCAAATGAAAACAGTACAGATTTCATTAAACTCAATCGACAAAGTCAAATCATTCGTTAACACTATCACAAAATATGATAATGATTTCGATTTAGTATCCGGAAGATATGTTATAGATGCCAAATCAATCATGGGTATTTTCAGCCTTGATCTTTCCAAACCGATCGACCTGAACATCCACGCTGACAGCAATGTTGATGATATTCTTGCTGCACTTGATGCTTACATCATCAAATAATTCTATCTGAATACGATTCATGCGGACTTTGTTTTTGTAGCTTGTCCGCATATTTTTTAGAGTAAAGAAAAGCTGTTCCATTGGAGCAGCTTTTCTTTTTCCTATTATTCTCCCTGCTTCACTTCAATGATCTCAGCAGTATCAATTGCTGTCTGCATCAGTTCGTCAATCTTTTCTGCAAGGTTCAACTCAGACTTCTCAATTCGTTCAATATTCGGCTTTGTCACCGGATGTTTTGCAACGAAAATTGTACAACAATCCTCAAATGGCTGGATTGAAGTTTCATAGGTATTGATCTTCTCAGAAATTTCTACAATATCCTTCTTATCAAATCCGATCAGCGGACGATAAACCGGAAGTGTACATACTGCATTCGTCGCTGCAAGACTCTGCATTGTCTGGCTTGCTACCTGACCGATACTCTCTCCTGTGATCAGACCAAGGCATCCGTCTTTCTTTGCAAAATGTTCTGCGATCTTCATCATGTAGCGACGCATAATGATCGTCAGTTCATCATGTGGACACTTCTCATAGATATAAAGCTGAATATCTGTAAAGTTGACAACATGAAGCTTAATCGGTCCTGAATAAGCAGAAACGAGTCTTGCAAGATCAACTACCTTCTCTTTTGCTCTTTCACTTGTGTACGGTGGTGCATGGAAATAAGTTGCCTCGAGTTCAACACCACGCTTGGATACCATATATCCGGCAACCGGACTGTCAATTCCTCCTGACAGAAGCAGCATCGCGCTTCCGTTTGTCCCGATTGGCATGCCTCCAGGTCCCGGAATGATTCTGGAATAGATATAAACTTCTTCACGGATCTCCACATTGATACGAAGTTCCGGCTTATGAACATCTACTTTCATTTCCGGAAATGCCTCCAGGATTGCTTCTCCGACTTCACAGTTGATCTCCATAGAGTTCGCAGGATAACTCTTCTTTGCTCTTCTTGCATCAACTTTAAATGTCATGTTCTTCTCTTCGTAAGCTTCATCTACATAAGCTACAACATCTTTTCTCAGCTGTTCCAGCTCTGCAACCGGCACACGGACTACCGGACAGATTCCAACAATACCGAATACCTTCTGAAGGCTTTCTACTGTCTCATCAAAATCATAATCTCCATCACAATCCACGTAAACTCTTCCGTGACATTTGTATACAAGGAATTCTCCGTCTACGCCCTGCAGAGCATAACGAATCTGACGTACCAGTGCATCTTCAAAGATATAACGGTTCTTTCCCTTAATTCCGATCTCGCCGTATTTTATCAGAAATGAATGAAATTTCATGCTTTTTCTCCTTTATGAATCGCCGTCAATTAATGACGCGTATATTTTCTCAGCATCGGTATACAATTATATAGTGTTTCCAGCGTATAGTCAATTTCTTCTTTTGTAGTAAATTCTGACATACTGAAACGAATCGTTGCATCCAGATATTCCTGTGCCGCCCCAATGCTTCTGAGAACACCGCTTACTGCCGGATGATTCGATGCACATGCAGATCCTGATGAGACATAAATTCCCTTATCTTCCAGTGTATGAAGAAGAACCTCACTTCGGATTCCTGCAATTCCAAGACTGATGATATGTGGTGCACTTCCTTCATCTTTCAGGCCATGAACTGTTGTATTCTCCATCTTTTCTGCCTGCTCAATAAAATAATCCTTCAGTTCACGCATCAGAGCTACTTTCATATCCAGATCATTGTAGATCATCTTTGTTGCAAGTCCAAGTCCTGCGATTCCCGGAACATTTTCTGTACCCGAACGGAGATCCTTCTGCTGTCCTCCTCCGAAAAGAATCGGTTTAATCTTCACCTTTTCACCTACATAGAGGAAGCCGGTTCCCTTCGGTCCATGAATCTTATGTCCACTCGCACTTAACAGGTCAATCTTCTGACGTTTTGGATAAATGTGATATTTCCCAAATCCCTGCACTGCATCTGAATGGAAAAGAATAGAAGAATTATACTCTTTTACAATCTTTACTGCTTCATCAATCGGCTGAAGTGTTCCAACCTCATTGTTTACATACATAACTGATACGAGAATTGTCTCCGGACAAAGTGCTTCTTTCAATGCATCCAGATTCACTCTTCCACTCGCATCTACCGGAAGATATGTCACACGGAAGCCTTCCTCTTCTTCCAGATAACGCATTGTATTTAAGATTGCAGGATGCTCGATCGAAGTTGTGATCAGGTGATTTCCTGCTCTTCTGTTCGCTCTTGCACATCCGATCAGTGCAAGATTATCACTCTCTGTTCCTCCTGATGTAAAGTAAATATCTTTCGCATTTACCTTAAGAACCTTTGCGATCGTTTCCTTGGCTTCCTTTACATAGTGCTCCGCATCTACACCTTTTCGGTGCATGGAGGATGGATTGCCATAATCCTGACACATTACTTTATATACAAGATCTCCCACTTCCGGATATGCTCTGGTTGTGGCTGAATTATCCAAATATGCTTCCATTTCATCTTCCCTTTTCTAACTCTGTTACCATTCACAGAAGTCTGTAACCGGCAACGTCTTTCTATTATTTTATGTTTTTATCTTCCAACTGTTCCCGGCATTCTAAATGATACATCAGAATTGACAATGTTGTAAGTCCTGCTGTCTCTGTTCTTAAAATACGCTTTCCAAGTGTGATTGGGATCGCTCCGGTCTCTTTCGCCTGATCGATCTCACTCTCATCAAACCCGCCTTCCGGTCCGATAAAGATACCGACAGACTGCCCCGGCTCAATCTTACTTATGACAGCTTCTGTTGCTTTCATCCCTTCCTGCAGTTCGTATGGAACAAGCACTACATCCAGCTCTTTCGCGTAATTCATTGCTTCCCGAAAGCTCATCACATTCCGCACTTGTGGCACAATTCCTCTCTTCGACTGTTCCGCAGCCCCCTTGGCGATCGCCTGCCAGCGTTCTCTCTTCTTTCCGGCTTTCTTCTGATCCAGCTTTACAACCGAACGCTTTGCCGCAAACGGAACAATACAATAAGCTCCAAGCTCTACTGCCTTCTGCACAATCCATTCCATCTTTTCCCCTTTCGGAAGTCCCTGGAATAAGATCAGACGGGAAGCCAGTTCTGTCTGAGACACTTCTTTTTTCACAACGCGAAGGACTGCTTCCTTCTCCTCATAACCTTCCACTTTGCAGAAGTAATCCGTTCCTTCTCCATCACTGATCCACAGTTCTTCTCCGGGTTTCATTCGGAGTACATTCTTCATATGATTCACATCACTTCCTGCCAGACGGATCTGTTCTCCGTCCACGCAGGATGGATCTGCAAAAAAATGTTGCATCTTGTTTCTCCTTATGCGTTCTTGCGCGCTGTTACACATACCCATTCACCCTGATATGTGACCTCTAGAAGTTCCAGTCCGGCTTTTGCAACAGCTTCTTTTACCATCTCTTCTTTATCATCGATAATTCCACTTGTAATGTAGATTCCACCCGGTTTCAGCTGGTTCACAATTACCGGTGTAAGTTCTACAAGAACCGGCGCAAGAATATTCGCTGCCACAACATCATAGCACTCATATCCAACCTTATCCTGAACTTCTTTGTCATCGATAATATTTCCGATCATCACTTCATATTTATCTCCGGAAATTCCGTTGTTCTCCATGTTCTCATAAGTTGCATCGATTGCACATGGATCGAGATCTGTTCCAACAGAATGCTCTGCTCCGAACTTCAGCGCAAGCATTCCAAGAATTCCGCTTCCGCATCCCACGTCAAGAATCTTTGTCGTCTCTGTTGTATACTTTCTGATCTGACG
>QWCV01002601.1_pt1 | contig 14392 bp, 15 predicted proteins | sample 1972621 | NCBI WGS metagenome assembly QWCV01 (sample SAMN09866699, study PRJNA288562) | Human gut metagenome isolate pre2_stool, whole genome shotgun sequencing... | isolation source: gut | host: Homo sapiens | place: USA: California
GCTTATTCTGGAGAAATTGTTATTTTGCAAAATGAGTTTTTGAAGTTAAATAGTGTTCTTGGAGATACAAAACTATTGCCACAGAGAAAAAAGATTGAAAATCCGCACCCTCTACTACAAACAACTGTTGAACCGAGTAAACCTGAACAGAGAGAAATGTTGCTTGATGCCCTTTTGGAAATCTCAGATAGTGATCCGCTTCTACGATATTACGTGGATTCTACGACACATGAAATTATACTTTCTTTCTTAGGGAAAGTACAAATGGAAGTGATTAGTGCACTGTTGCAAGAAAAGTATCATGTGGAGATAGAACTAAAAGAGCCTACAGTCATTTATATGGAGAGACCGTTAAAAAATGCAGAATATACCATTCACATCGAAGTGCCGCCAAATCCTTTCTGGGCTTCCATTGGTTTATCTGTATCACCGCTTCCGTTGGGAAGTGGAATGCAGTATGAGAGCTCGGTTTCTCTTGGATACTTAAATCAATCATTTCAAAATGCAGTTATGGAAGGGATACGCTATGGTTGCGAACAAGGATTATATGGTTGGAATGTGACGGACTGTAAAATCTGTTTTAAGTATGGCTTATACTATAGCCCTGTTAGTACCCCAGCAGATTTTCGGATGCTTGCTCCTATTGTATTGGAACAAGTCTTAAAAAAAGCTGGAACAGAATTGTTAGAGCCATATCTTAGTTTTAAAATTTATGCGCCACAGGAATATCTTTCACGAGCATACAACGATGCTCCTAAATATTGTGCGAACATCGTAGACACTCAATTGAAAAATAATGAGGTCATTCTTAGTGGAGAAATCCCTGCTCGGTGTATTCAAGAATATCGTAGTGATTTAACTTTCTTTACAAATGGACGTAGTGTTTGTTTAACAGAGTTAAAAGGGTACCATGTTACTACCGGTGAACCTGTTTGCCAGCCCCGTCGTCCAAATAGTCGGATAGATAAAGTACGATATATGTTCAATAAAATAACTTAGTGTATTTTATGTTGTTATATAAATATGGTTTCTTGTTAAATAAGATGAAATATTTTTTAATAAAGATTTGAATTAAAGTGTAAAGGAGGAGATAGTTATTATAAACTACAAGTGGATATTGTGTCCTGTATGTGGAAATAAAACACGATTAAAGATAAGGGAAGATACTGAATTAAAAAAATTCCCCCTCTATTGTCCGAAATGCAGACAAGAAAATTTAATTGAAATAAAGCAGTTCAAAGTAACTGTGATTACAGAGCCAGACGCAAAGACGCAGAGCCGATAAAATGAGATTAATACAATCTCATTTTATCGGCTCTTTCCGTTATGTATGGATTCTTTTAATTAGTCTTCGATGTTTCTTGCTTCGTTGATACCGCTGGCTAAAGATTCCATTAAGGATAGTTCTTTGTCTGTAAAGCTATCCATGTATTTCTCTATCTGTAATCGTCGGGTGCTTTTTACCAAGTTATTAGCAGGTAAGAAAAATTCATCAACGGAAACATGAAGTAACGATACAAGGTCATAAAGAACTTGTATGCTGGGGTGTTGCCCTTTATTTTCAATATTAGTTAAGTACCGTGGGTCAATTTCAATCAATGCTCCCACTTGTTCACGAGTTAAACCTCGTTTCAATCGAGCTTCTTTAATGGCTAAACCAAAGGCTCTAAAATCATATTTATCTTCTTTTTTACGCATAGTAGACCACCTCTATACATTTTATTGTTCCTACTGAATTAAAAACAGGTATAGAAAAACGTGTTATATGGTTTATAGGTTTATATTTAATAAAAAGCACTACTAAACGCCAATAAAAAAAACCGTTATATGGTAGTGCTATTTACGCTGTTAAAATATTGTATATTACTTCCAAATGGCGGTTTGTTGGAGGTCAACGTCGCCATGAAGTACATCATATACAATAAATTTCCTTACATTGGGTTCTTGTCAAAAAAAGTCGTCTATCTGCAATAGATAAGTACGTCCACCAATGTGGTTTTATAAATCATATAGATAGAATAACAGAAGCATGTAAACAGAGAAATAAATCTGTTTATATGCTTTTTTGGCTATTCAGAACTTTTTTACAAAGTTTATTTATCAGTAATGCAACAAATCCCCCTTTCACATTGGGACTAAGAGTGAAAGGAGATAAACGAGCAAGGCTCACTTCCTTTCCTAGACAGAAAGGGGGTGAGAAACATGAAACCATCTTCTTTTCAGACCACAATAGAAAATCAGTTTGACTATATCTGTAAACGTGCTATGGAAGACGAGCGAAAGAATTATATGCTTTATCTTTCAAGGATTGCAAAGCGTGAGGTGTCCTTTTCGGATGTTGGCGATTATCTTGTTAGCCAGTTTGCGACAACAGATAACTATTCAACTGACTTTCAGATTTTTACACTCAATGGGTTATCAGTAGGCGTTGAAAATGATTTGTTGAGTGAAGCATTACGTGAGTTGCCAGACAAGAAACGTGAAATTCTACTGCTGTTTTACTTTATGGACATGAGCGATTCAGAAATTGCAGACCTGTTGAAATTGAACCGTTCTACTGTCTATCGGCATAGAACCAGTGGACTAGCCTTAATTAAAAAGTTTATGGAGGAATTTGAAGAATGAAAACACAATATCCTATGATTCCCTTTCCTCTCATTGTAAAGGCAACAGATGGCGATACCGAAGCGATTAACCAGATTCTACATCATTACAGAGGGTACATAACGAAGCGTTCCCTACGACTTATGAAAGATGAATATGGCAATCAAAGTATGGTCGTTGATGAAGTCTTACGTGGAAGAATGGAAACCAGACTGATTACAAAGATTTTGTCATTTGAAATTAAGTAATATCCTCTCTCCTTTCGTGGAAGCGTGCTAAACCATTCCACGCTTCCCGAACAGGGAGGTTTGTTATTCCACCAAAGCATATTGAGCTTTCAATGTGTTTTGATAGGCTAACGAGCCATTGTTCTTTGAAAACTGAATAAAAGTAATCGAATACGTTTCGATAAGAAAAGAGCCAACGGAACTAACCGCCATGACCTATCTTATAAAGATAGCGAGCGATTCATGTTAGTGATCCGAGAAGCAATCTTTAGCAGGATTGCCTGCAACGACATTCTTATCGTGATAATGATACTCCCATACAGTCAATAGTCCGAGCGTGATAAAACCGTCGCAGGCAATGAGTATGGCTACATGAGAACCATGCAGGGGTGGAACTCCCGTGAGCTTTGCTAAAGCTGTTCGATTGCTGGTAAAACAACTTTTATGAAATCCAAATAAGTGATTTGGAAAGGAGGATTTTATGAAGCAGACTGACATTCCTATTTGGGAACGTTATACCCTAACCATTGAAGAAGCGTCAAAATATTTTCGTATTGGCGAAAACAAGCTACGACGCTTGGCAGAGGAAAATAAAAATGCAAATTGGCTGATTATGAATGGCAATCGTATTCAGATTAAACGAAAACAATTTGAAAAAATTATAGATACATTGGACGCAATCTAGCGTCGCCAAAGGGTCTTGTATATGATAAAATAGTATTAAGTCGTATCAAGGCTCTTTCCATAAAGGAAAGGAGCAAATGCCATGTCAGAAAAAAGACGTGACAATAAAGGTCGAATCTTAAAGACTGGAGAGAGCCAACGAAAAGACGGAAGATACTTATACAAATATATAGATTCATTTGGAGAACCGCAATTTGTTTACTCGTGGAAACTTGTGGCTACAGACCGAGTACCAGCAGGAAAGCGTGATTGTATCTCACTTAGAGAGAAAATCGCAGAGTTACAGAAAGACATTCATGATGGTATTGATGTTGTAGGAAAGAAAATGACACTCTGCCAGCTTTACGCAAAACAGAACGCTCAAAGACCAAAGGTTAGAAAAAACACTGAAACTGGACGCAAATATCTTATGGATATTTTGAAGAAAGACAAGTTAGGTGTAAGAAGTATTGACAGTATTAAGCCATCAGACGCTAAAGAATGGGCTATTAGAATGAGTGAAAATGGTTATGCTTATCAAACCATCAATAACTACAAACGTTCTTTAAAGGCTTCATTCTATATTGCTATACAAGATGATTGTGTTCGGAAGAATCCATTTGACTTTCAACTGAAAGCAGTTCTTGATGATGATACTGTCCCTAAGACCGTACTAACAGAAGAACAGGAAGAAAAACTGTTAGCCTTTGCAAAAGCTGATAAAACCTACAGCAAAAATTATGATGAAATTCTGATACTCTTAAAAACAGGTCTTCGTATTTCAGAGTTTGGTGGTTTGACACTTCCAGATTTAGATTTTGAGAATCGTCTTGTCAATATAGACCATCAGCTATTGAGAGATACTGAAATTGGGTACTACATTGAAACACCAAAGACCAAAAGTGGCGAACGTCAAGTTCCTATGGTTGAAGAAGCCTATCAAGCATTTAAGCGAGTGTTAGCGAATCGAAAGAATGATAAGCGTGTTGAGATTGATGGATATAGTGATTTCCTCTTTCTTAATAGAAAGAACTATCCAAAAGTGGCAAGTGATTACAACGGCATGATGAAAGGTCTTGTTAAGAAATACAATAAGTATAACGAGGATAAATTGCCACACATCACTCCACATAGTTTGCGACATACATTCTGTACCAACTATGCAAATGCAGGAATGAATCCAAAGGCATTACAGTACATTATGGGACATGCTAATATAGCCATGACGCTGAACTATTACGCACATGCAACATTCGATTCTGCAATGGCAGAAATGAAACGCTTGAATAAAGAGAAGCAACAGGAGCGTCTTGTTGCTTAGTAGTACAAATGAATTTACTACTTATTTACCACTTCTGACAGCTAAGACATGAGGAAATATGCAAAGAAACGTGAAGTATCTTCCTACAGTAAAAATACTCGAAAGCACATAGAATAAGGCTTTACGAGCATTTAAGAAAATATAAAAAGATAATTAGAAATTTATACTTTGTTTATAGAAAAAAACAATGGTATGCTGGTCAATTTGTAAGAAAAATAATCCCGCTATTTAATGTAAAAAGTAGTACTGTACCATTTTTTACAACAGCTTTAAATTCATTAAAACCAATTTTATTAAATGTTTTAGTTAGAGATGTAAATGACACTTTTTTGAATTCACAAATTTTACTTCCTCAAAAAAACAATGAAATAGATTTTGAGTTTATAGAATCCTTTGTCGCCGAACTGGAAGCTCAGCGTTTCTCCGAGCTAGAAGCTTATCTAAATGTTACAGGATTAAAAGATTATAAACTAAAGGATGTAGAAATAAGTGCAATAGATAATTTAAAGAAAGTTAAGTGGCAAGAACTTAAAATAGGAGATTATTTTGAAAGAGTAAAAACAAAGAAATTACCATATAAAGCAAAGAAATTGCCTAAAGAACCTACAGGAGAGTATATTCTTCCCGTTTTAACTTCAAGCTTTATGAATCAAGGCTTAAATTATTTTGCACCTAAGACAGGTGCCACTATAATAAAAAATGTTATTTCTATCCCATCTAATAGCGATGTATATAGATCGTACTATCAGTCTAGAGAATTTTCAGTATTGTCAGATGCCTATGCTATTGAATGGAAAGATAAAAATAAAAATTTAAGCCCTAATGTTTATTTGTTTTTTGTATCTTGTATAAATAAAGTTACTGATTTGCCTATATATTCATATAAAAACAAATTAGGTGGTTGGGATGTAGTTAAAAATAAATATATCAAATTTCCAGTAGATAAAAATGGAGAAATTGACTTTACATTTATGGAAAATTTAATGCAAGCTCTAAAAAAACTATCTATGAAAGATATTATAATATATTTAGATCAAAAAATTAACGATATGAAATTAGATATAGCTAGGTGATAAATATGAAAAAAAATAAAGTGTTTAGTATTATACAAGCTGATATAGAAGTAATTGAACAACAATTAGAGCATAGAAACGGTTCTCAAGATTTGTGGAATAGTTTGAGTACGAAATATGTACTAATTTTACCAAAGATAATTTCAGTTATTAAAGTTGAAGGAAAAGCAGCATTACTTGGAGAAGAATATGATTACAGGCCAGAATTAAAAAAATTAAAAGCCGCATTATTAACATGGGTATTAATGAATGAGGATGAATTAGAAATTGAAGGAAATAACATTAGTAATGATTCAAAAGAATTGCTAAATTTATGTACAACATCTTCAGCAGAAGAAGAATTAAAAAATTTGATTCTTGAGTCTAAAATATATATTAGTAAAAAAGGATCTAGAGAAAAGAAAATAGGACTTGAAAAAATATGGGATGCGTTTGAACGACTTAAGACTTTAGAGTGTGCAAATAAAAAATCTTCCGTAGATAAAATTATAAAAAAGATTTCAAGTAATCAAGAAGAAATTGAAGAACTAATAAATAAAGAATTTATTGAATTAACAGAAATTGGTAATTCATACAATATAAGACATTCAGAAACAACACAAAAGAAATTACCAAATAGTTCTTTTATCGAATATTTATATTTTAGAATGCTATCGTTAGTATCACTTGTATTAGAATTGATTAAGTGTGAATAAATGTCTGGTACTGGTACTGGAATGGGTATAAAAATAATAAAATGTGGTATAATTAAGCGGATTTATTAATATTTATAAAAATAAAATGGCTTGATTTAAATGCTTTTAGATACAGCGTATGATTGATAATGAAGAATGGGAGTAAAATTTATGGCTAAAATTGCGGCTTTTTGCAGTGTTCGATTTTTTCCTCCTTGCGCGTACCATTAGTACAGCTCAGTCGTAAAAAATCTCAAGCTACAAAAATCCACTAATTTTATCTCATAAATTTGCTTAAGGCATGAGAGGATGCATAAGCTCATCATGCCTATAAATTTTGCACATTCAAAACTTTAAATAAAACTTTTACATGTAATTTGTCTATAGGGTTAAACAAATGAGCACATTGACTAGGAGTGATATTATTGAAGTATGAAAGATTTGAAAGATTAGAAGAAGTTAATATTAGAGACCTTTGGAAGCATGAGCAATATGACTTTTCTGATTGGTTATCAAAAGAAGAAAACATTGAAATGCTCGGTGATGAAGTTGGTTTGACACTAACTGATATAAATAGGGAAGTATATGTTGGTTCATACAGATGTGATTTAGTTGCAAAAGATGAGGCTACTGGCATAAAAGTAGTTATAGAAAATCAATTGGAAGCAACAAACCACGATCACTTAGGAAAAATAATAACATACGCTTCTGGCTTAGATGCAAATGTTGTTATATGGATTGTAAAAGAAGCTAGAGAAGAACATAGAAGTGCCATTGAGTGGCTTAACAACAATATGAGCAAAAATATCTCTTTCTTTCTAATTGAAATTCGTGCATATAGGATAGGAAACTCGTTGCCAGCTCCTAAATTTGTTATCATAGAAAAACCAAATGATTTTGTTAAAACTGTAAATCTTGGTATGGATAGTGGCGAGCTAAGCAAGGCTCAATCTGAGAGACTAAATTTTTGGAATAAATTTAATGAGACGCTAGTAGCAAGAGGAAAACCTTTTAACGTTCGCAAAGCAAGTACCGACCATTATTATGATGTAGCAATCGGAACAAGTGATGCACATATTTGTATAACTTTGGTCAATAAAACCAACAGTATTGGCGTTGAAATTTATATAAATGACAATAAAGAGTTATTCGATAAGTTAAATGCTATATCTGATATAATTGAAAATGAATTAGGATTTACTATGGATTGGCAACGACTTGATAATAAGAAAGCGTCTAGGATTATTTATAATATAGAGGGATTGGATTTTGATAACCATGCCAACTATAATGAATTAATAAATGAAACAATAGATAAAGTAATGTGTGTAAAGGATACTTTCAAAAAGTATATATAGCTGGAACTGGGATCGACAAATTAATTCAAAAACAAGCTAAAATTGAACGAATTACCCAATATGCAATAAACGAAAACCCCTGTTTTGAATACAGTGAGCAGTATAAAAAGAAGAGGAATAATATTTTGAGATGAGGATTATTAATTGGATCGATATTATTTTAAGAAATATAAGAATCCAGATAATGTTAACTAGACAATACAATTAGTATTGAAGCAGGCAGAGCATTGGGATTTGATTAGGGAGAGCGAAGGGCAGAGAGGAGATTAGTTTAAATGAGAAATGATAAGAAGATTATGGAATTATTTACATCATACAAACAACTAGAAAAGTTCATTGTGGCATTAGTTAGAGAACAAGTTGAATTAAATATTGTAGAAAAATCAAAGTCTAATCAGATAGAAGAAGAGATTCAGCTTGAAAAATTAATCTCCACTAACAATAAATACTCATTTAGGGCTGATATATTTATCGAAAAAACTAAGTTTCTGGGCAACAAGTTAATTGGTTTAGGGTTATCTAATACACCTTTAAGGCATGATATACCAACTGTTGTAGAGATTAAAAAGAACATTGGTTCCTTAAATCCCATACTTAATACATTGAATAAAATCAAAAATATAAATTTCTTTAATGTAATTCTTGTTTCAGAGGCTGTATTAGATAAAGAAGATAGAGATAAACTTTATCAAGCTTATCCCAATTTAGCTATTTGGGACGGCAATGAAATTCAGAAACTTGTAGAGAATAATCCTATTATTTATTTAAAGTCATTAAATGCAGATAAAATCTATAACAATAAAATAGTGAATTCAATAAGTAAAGAAGATTTTCAAATTCAAAAAGAAAATTTAGTTAAAAGACTTAAAGGTGCAATAGAAGATCCTTTTTTCTCTATCATTTTAGGAGCGGGAGTGTCTTGTTCTGAGAAAGCCAAAGGTTGGGATGATTTATTAAAAGAATTCAAGATAAGATTAAGTAAAAAATTAGGTGTTACGGTTCTATCTTTGGCATTAGAAGAGAAAGTAGGTAACTCAGGCTTAGTTGTTGCTCAGTTGTATAGAGAACAATTAAGTAATTTCGAGTACTTTGATACGATTTATCAGTCAATTTATAATGGAGTGGCTATCCCTTCGAGAGGTGATACCTTAGCGAGAGCTGCTTCTGACTTAATTTATAAGAATTTTAAAAAAAGAAATTTTAGGGTGATGACTTATAATTATGATAATTACATAGAACTATATTTAGATGGAAGAATGAATTATGATGTGGTATTTAACATGCACCAGAATAGAAACGATGAATTTTTAATATATCATGTTCATGGTTATTTACCATATGAAACTAGAAGATACAAAAGTTATGATAAGTATGAAAAATCAATAATTCTAACTGAGGATGAGTATAACAATCTATATAATGACGCTTATGCATGGCAGATAGGGACACAATTATCTTTTTTTAGAGAAAACTTATGTTTATTTATTGGTTGCAGTCTAACAGACCCCAATATAAGAAGACTACTTAGAATGGTTGCTAAAGAAAAAGGCAACTATCAAACAAAACATTTTGCAATAATTAACCGTGGTAAATTGTCAGGGATTGAACTTCATATTGCAACAAATCACTTTTTTAAAATGGGTGTAGAAGTTATTTGGACTGATTCACATTCTGAAACTAAAGATATAGTTAAAGATCTAAGCAGATTATAGTAAGAATTTATAATTTAGTTGGAAATGATGAATAAGATTTTCTAACTATCTGGAACTGGGACTGGGATGGGTAAAATAATCCAAAAACAAGCTAAAATGGAACGAATTTCGCAATATTTAATAAATGAAAAGCCTGTATTTTGAATACTTTTGAATGTAGTGAACAGTATAAGAAGAATGGGAATAAAATTTTGCATTAAATTTGCGATAAAGGTTTGTTTTGAATTTTTGCTCGTTGCGACGTATTATCTATACGACTCACTCGCAAAAATTCTGCACATCGCCTTTCTCATCAAATTTTCCAGCGAAATTTGAGTAGATGAATAAATAATAGAAATTCAATTGAGGCGTAGATAATACTACGCCTCATTCCTAAACATTCTCCACTACGCGAAATAATTCCGTTTTATCTCACAAATTGAATAAACGAAATTTGGCGGAGAGCACAATCTCAAGCTATAAAAATCCACTAATTTTATCTCATAAATTTTGAACAAATAAACTTTGGCATTGATAGAGTTTTAAATAAACCGTTCTATCTCGTGACTCACGGCATTGATGTGGATAAAATTTTCTAAAATAGCTTAATTTCAAGCTATAAAGAGAATGAAAAATGGCTACTGGTACTCAAATGGTACTGGAAGTAAAAAAGAATAAATTGAATAATAGTTCCAAGTGGTTTGCATTTGGATAAAAAATTAGACCGTAGTTTTAAGCTGCGGTCTTTTGCTTATATATTATGAGGATTAATTTATTAGACATCTTCAATGATTACTTTCAAATTCAACAAATAATATAAACCAGATTGCAAAAGCAACTAATACGACTGGTGTTATTTACAATAAAGATATTGATTATATGAGAGAAAAAAATAGAGAAATTGGTAAAAGAGATAGGGTATATACATTCCCTGTTATTAAGAAAATAATTATTAAATTAGTTCGAGATAAGAGAATAAAAGCCTATTAAAATAATGGGTTTTATGGTATAATAAAAATGAAATAGATAAATATAGGGATTGGTTTCAAATATATAATGTTTAAATTTAGTTATAAAAAATTGTTTAAAAAACTTATAGATTTAGAAATGAAAAGTACTGAACTTATGGACAAAGCACAAATAAGTAAAAGTACATTTTATAAAATAAAAAATGGACAAATGTGATGGAATGTGTACAGTTTGAAACAAAGGAGATAAAAGATGAAATTGATTAGTTTGTTTTCAGGAGCAGGTGGACTTGATTTAGGATTTCAAAAGGCCGGTTATGAGATAGTCGCAGCAAATGAATTTGATAAAACTATTTGGGAAACATATGAGAAAAATCATGAAGCAAAATTGATAAAAGGTGATATATGCAAAATACCTTCAGATGAATTTCCAGAATGTGATGGAATAATAGGAGGACCACCTTGTCAATCATGGAGTGAAGCAGGCTCGCTTAAGGGAATTGACGATCCCAGAGGACAACTATTTTATCAATATATCAGAATTTTAAAAGATAAAAAGCCTAAATTTTTTCTTGCTGAAAATGTAAAAGGAATGATGGCAAAAAGACACAACTCTGCAGTAGAAAATATAGTTTCACAGTTTGAAGAGGCTGGATATGATGTATTTATACACTTATTAAATGCAAGTGATTATGGAGTGCCACAAGATAGAAAAAGAGTCTTTTATGTTGGATTTAGAAAAGATTTAAATATTAGTTTTGACTTACCACCTAAACCATACGATTATAAGTTGACATTTAGAGACGCCATTTACGACTTAAGAGATAATGCAATTCCGGCCTTAGAAAAGAATAAAACTAATGGTAATAATTGCAATTTTTCAAATCATGAATATTTTATAGGAGCATACTCTTCAATATTTATGAGCAGAAATAGAGTGCGCGATTGGGACGAACAAGCTTTTACTGTTCAGGCTTCTGGTAGACAATGCCAATTGCACCCACAAGCCCCTAAAATGATTAAAAAAGATAAGAATAAGCAAATATTTGAACCAGGTAAGGAAGAGTTATATAGAAGATTATCTGTTAGAGAATGTGCAAGGATACAAGGATTTCCAGATGATTTTAAATTCTATTATATAAATCTAAATGATGCCTATAAGATGATAGGCAACGCTGTTCCAGTAAACCTTGCTTTTGAAATGGCTAAAGCCATTGACTTAGCACTGAATAAACCTAGCATATTTTCTTATCCTAAACAATTAAAAATGATTTAGAGGTGTGTTATGAGTAAAAAAAGTAATAATCAAGGCAGAGCTTATGAATTTGCATGTCTGAACACTTTACATGAAGAAATATCAAAATACAGGGTCTCAAAAATTGAGGAAAACTCAAGCTACAAAGCTGCTGAAAAGGCGTGGAATACTTTAGAAGAATCTGAAAAAGATATGTATAAAGTAAGTGCTTTAGCAGGAACTAACGCTATTTTAGAATTAGAACCCTTAATTTTAGACGATGGAGATGATGAGTTAGAATTAAAAATTCAGACTGATGATAAGGGCAAAGATGGAGATGTAAGGGACGTTCTAATCATTAGAAAAGGCATAGAATGGGAGATCGGTCTAAGTGTAAAGCATAATCATTTTGCAGTTAAGCACAGTAGATTATCTAAAGGCTTAGACTTTGGAAAAAAATGGTACGGCATAAAATGCTCTGATAAATATTGGGAAGATATAAAGCCTATTTTTGATTATTTAGAAGATGAAAAGGCAAAAGGATCAAAATGGAGAGATCTTCCTAGCAAAGAAGATGATGTTTACTTACCTATTCTAAATGCTTTTAAGGCTGAAATAGATAGGCAAAATAATGTTTATGGTAAAGATATTCCAAAATTAATAGTTGAGTATCTTCTTGGAGAGTTTGATTTTTATAAAGTAATTGGTATTGACTGTAAACAAATGACACAAGTACAAAGCTATAACCTAAGAGGTACTTTGAATAAAGAAGGTAATGTACGAAAAAGAAGTGTCAAACTACCAATAGCTTCGTTACCAACAAGAATTGTAAGCTTAGAATTTAGGCCAGGAAGCAAAAATACTTTGGAACTATACCTTGATAGAGGTTGGCAATTTAGCTTTAGAATACACAATGCAGCAACCAAAGTAGAAACAAGTTTGAAGTTTGATATACAAATAATAGGAATGCCTACAACTATTATTTCTATAGATTGTAAGTGGAATTAAATAGTTATTATTAAATGCTAAAAATATGTGTACGTTTTATTGATATATAAGGAGGAACCTATGAAGTATGGAGCTATTGACTTATTTTGCGGCGTAGGAGGGTTAACATGTGGTCTTGAAAAATCTGGAATTAGCGTAGTTGCTGGCTTTGATTTAGATAAAACATGTGAATATTCGTATACTTATAATAACAACGCAAAATTTATTAATAAAAATATAGAAGATGTAACTGCTAAAGAAATAGATGAATTATTTACTGGATATGATATAAAAATATTGGCGGGGTGTGCTCCTTGTCAACCTTTTTCTATGCATCAAAAAGATAAACATAATAGAAAAAAACATAAGGATTGGAGTTTATTATATCAATTTGGGCGCTTAATTAATGAATTAAAGCCAGATATAGTTTCTATGGAAAACGTACCTGAATTAGTAAAAGAAACAGTTTTTAATGATTTTCTAGATATTTTAAAAAATTGCAATTATGAGATCAATTATAAAATTATTAATGCAGCTGATTATGGTGTTCCTCAACGAAGAAAAAGATTATTGCTTATAGCTTCCAGAGATATGAAAATTGAATTTATTACTCCTACTCATACAAGACCTGTTACAGTGAGAGACGCAATATATAAATTGCCTAAAATTAGTGCTGGCGAAAAAAATGACGATGATAGTTTGCATACAACATCTGCACTATCTAAAAAAAACTTACAAAGAATTCAGCACTCTATTCCCGGTGGAACTTGGAGAGACTGGCCTAAAGATTTAATTTTAGATTGTCATAAAAAAGAAACTGGTCATTCTTATTCTTCTGTCTATGGTAGGATGAAATGGGATGAAGTATCACCGACTATTACAACACAATTTACAGGATATGGTACTGGAAGATTTGGCCATCCGGAGCAAGATAGAGCATTAACACTTAGAGAGGGATCAATATTACAAACTTTTCCTAATTCATATTCATTTGTCCCAAAAGATGGTAAGGTTATATTGAAAAATATAGCTAGACAAATAGGAAACGCTGTTCCACCAAGATTAGGAGAAATTATAGGTTTGAGTATAATATCAAGTTATGAAAAAAAGAAAGTGAGAATATCAAATGGAAAATAATTTGTTGCCAATGCCAATCATCACAGAAAAAACAACTGCAAAAGTCGATATACCAAAAGACACATTGATTACTTACGATATGGTTAATCTGGATGAAGATCATATAATTACAAAGCTTCGTAAGAGACAAGATGAATTGGGATTATAAAATTACAAACTAAATTTATTATCAGTCGATAAAAAGTTTTTCAAACTTTGAAATTTCGGCTGATTTTTATTTTAAAATCAATTTTTATAAAATTTTGACAATGGATTTTAAAAGTGTTAATATCAATTTGTAATGTAATAAATAGAAAAAATAGGTGTTACACCTCGTGTTACACTCGCCTAGACGCTGTGCAAAAACCTCCATTTCCAGGCGCTTCTGAGTGTAAATACGGGGTTCGAACCACTGATCGCGCACTAACAATCACTGTTTTTACAGACATAGGAGCTGTGGGGACGGTGATTTTTTT
>QWCV01004917.1_pt1 | contig 14379 bp, 14 predicted proteins | sample 1972621 | NCBI WGS metagenome assembly QWCV01 (sample SAMN09866699, study PRJNA288562) | Human gut metagenome isolate pre2_stool, whole genome shotgun sequencing... | isolation source: gut | host: Homo sapiens | place: USA: California
GCGGCAGCAACGCTGGCCATGGCATTGCCGGCCTTGTCCGGCAGAATTTTCACCGAAGTGATCTCGATTCCCGGTACGGAAGCGGCATTCAACCGCTGCTTTACATCCTCACAGGAGGTCAGGGAATGCACTTCCAGGTCCATATATTCTCCGTTGCTGGTCAGTCCCACACCCAAAGGTGCGGCAAAGGACATGATCTGATGCGGGCTGAAGCCCCCGGTATAAGCAACATCCAGCTCCGCTCTGCGGTTGGCTTTCTGGAAAAAGCGCATCACATCCAGATGTCCGATAAAACGAATGGGACCATATTTTCTAAACTTGATTCTTAATTTCATAATGTTTCTTCTTAACTCCGTAATCTATACTTCCGATGTCTGTTGTGGCAATCATCCTCTGGGCTCCACACAGATACCGCAGCCGAATCTGGCGGCACCGCAGCCCTGACATGCCTGTTTGCAGTTCGGTGAAATCGTCTCGTTTTTCGCTTTCTGCCATTCTCTCTCCAGAAAGGCTCTGGATACACCGCAGTCCAGGAAATCCCAGGGCAGGATCTCGTCCAGAGGCCGTGGCTTCAAAAGCTTCCATCCAGACATCGTTGTGGAAATACTCACTCCAGGCATCGTAGAAGCAGCCCTTGTTATAGACATATAAAAGCACCTGGGACAATTTTCTGTCACCTCTGGCCAGAACACCCTCCAGAACGCTGACATCCGCTTCGTGCCAGTTGTACTTGATGCTCTTCTGGTTCAGCTGCTCGGAAATGGACTTTCTGGTCAGATATGCCTTTTCCACGAACTCTTCCTTGGTACACTGGGGCGCCCACTGGAATGGCGTAAAGGGCTTCGGCACGAAGAAGGAGGTACTGGTAACAATCTGCACTCTGCCGTTGACACGTTTCTCCTTCGGCACCGTATCGAAGAAAGTGGCCGCAATTTTGTTGGAAAGCTCAGCGATTCCCCGGATATCCTCTTCGGTTTCCGTGGGATGTCCCAGCATGAAGTACAGTTTGACCCTGGTCCAGCCGCCTTCGAAGGCAAGGGCGGAACCCTGTAAGATCACTTCTTCAGTGAGTCCTTTATTGATGACATCCCGCAGTCTCTGGCTGCCGGCTTCCGGAGCAAAGGTCAGACTGGATTTCTTCACATCCTGTACTTTGCTCATGACATCCAGAGAAAAGGCATCGATACGTAAAGACGGCAGGGAGATATTGATATGTCTCTTATCACACTCTTCAATCAGGAAGTCAATCAGCTCTGGCAGCTTGCTGTAATCGCTGGAACTTAAGGAGCTTAAGGAAATCTCCTCATGACCGGTGTTTTTCAACATTTCCATGGCGTACTTTTTCAGAACTTCCACATCCCTTTCTCTGACGGGACGATACAGCTGTCCTGCCTGACAGAAACGACAGCCACGGATACAGCCTCTCTGAATCTCCAGAACGACTCTGTCCTGTGTGACTTTGATATAAGGAACTACCGGCTTCATAGGATAAAAGCTGTCGGTCATATCCGTTACCAGCTCTTTGCGGATCCTTGCGGGAATTCCCTCTTCCGTAGGTCGAAAAGAAGCAATGGTGCCATTTTCATGGTAAGTGGTCTCATAGAACCGGGGCACATACATTCCCGGCAGCTTTGCCGCCCGGCGTAAGAATTCTTCTCTGCCTGTCTTCTCCGTCCGGCATTTCTTATAGAGATCAATCAGCGGCCGGTACTGGGTCTCGCCTTCTCCGATATAGAAAATATCAAAGAAATCGGCAATGGGCTCAGGATTATAGGTGCAGGGACCGCCGCCGATAACGATGGGACAGTCCTCTCCACGTTCGGTGGCAAGCAACGGGATCCCCGCCAGATCCAGAACCTGCAGAATATTCGTATAACACATTTCGTACTGAATGGTGATTCCCAAAAAGTCGAAGTCTTTTATCGGATCCTGACTCTCCAGGGCAAACAGCGGAATGTTCTCCTTACGCATAATTTCATCCAGATCCACCCAGGGAGAATACACACGCTCACACCAGACATCATCCCAGGAATTGAGCATGCCATACAGGATCTGGATTCCCAGGTGGGACATACCGATCTCGTAGACATCCGGGAAGCACATACAGAAACGGACATCAATGCTGTCCCTGTCCTTCACTACGGCATTAACTTCGTTGCCGATGTAGCGGGCCGGTTTTTCGATCTTCATCAGAATATCATCATTTAACGCTAACTTTTCGTTCATATTTACCTCAGGATATTGATTTTTACATATATTTTTTCATCTGCCGGACATCTCCGTCTGTGCAGGGAACATCGGAATAACGGGCTTTTTCATAGATTTCAGCCATTCCTTCCACATCCAGCGATTTTTCGGCATCTCTAGCAGTATAAAATGGCAGGCTCATCTTTGCAAGCCCGCTGGCATTTATTTTTTTCTGATACATCCGCCTTATCTTCTGGCCGGCATCTAAGAAAGCAAAAGAAAACCATTTCTGCTTCTGCTTTGCGGCAGTATTTTCCGGGGCAGCCTCCAGGTGTTCCCGCTTGTCCATGCTCTCCGGCTGTTCAGAAACTGTGCCGGGGAGGGAAAACTGCATTCTGTCCCTGAGAAATGTGATCAGCTTTCGAATTCCGCGGTACAGCAGAAATACGCAGACGATCAGAAGTGCGATCATGGCCACATATTCCAGAATGACCCATAAAATAAAAGGATCTTCCGCTTCCATGGGAGGCATATCGCCACCGCCTGCCTGCTGTTCCACCACTACCGCTTCTGTCCCGGAATCCATGGGAAGCAGTCCGAACAGGAAACGAAGAATCGCAGCCAGACCGTTTCGCAGTAACCGCAAAAAGGGCTTTAACCAGGCAAACTGTGACACTGCCAGGAGCAGAAGCCCCGATAACAGCACGAAGGCTGCGGTGCTGTGGAGACCGGAACGAAAAATCTCCTGAAACGGGATCTTGCCGGTACTCAGCCTGTTTACCGTAAGGAAATCCTCATAGGACTGCAAAAACAAAATGACAGCATACAATAAAAACACCAGGATCAGACTCATACGATAATAGAGATCCCAGACGTTGTTTCCCTGATAATGCTGCAGAAAAAGACACAAAAAGGCAATTCCGGCGGCTAACGGCAGAGGCAGCGGATCGGAAGCAAAGTTCTCCGTCCGAAAACGCAGCCAGAGGGAATAGATCACAAAGCCTGCACCTACCAACAGCCGGATACCACGGTTTACGCCGTTGGCTGCCGGAATGATATAAAAACATGCCAGTACCAGTCCGTGCAGAAGGAGCAATACCGACAGATGCTTACAGCGTTTTCTGGCGTAATACAGAAAAAACACCGGCAGCGCCCCGAGCATCCACAAAGCCAAGGACGGACGGCTCGCCGGAGCCAGCGCGGCCAACAACGTGGACGCAGTCAGCGCCAGGGGATAAAAACATAATTGATTCATTAGATCAGTCAAAATTTCTTTCACATTCAGACGCTTTCTTCCCGTAGGGAGATAAAAGTGATCAAAGACTTTAACGCTTCCCCGGGATCAGGAGGTGTACTTTCGGAATAAGGATAAAACCATTTCATATCCGGGTGTTTTTCCTGATATTGCAGAAGTAATGCTGCAAAGTCTTCATAGGCATTGGGTGATACAAAGCAGGTATAGAGCGCATTGGACGCATCGGACATACGGGCGGCAAACAGCTCGGAAAAAGACTGTACCGGTTTAGCCGTATCGATTCTTGCAAGCGTCTGCAGACAGACATTCCGCTGTCTGACTCCGCCGCCGGCTTCCAGAATACAGGGGTCTCCACTGATTGTGTCAATACCGTTGCAATACAGGGCAACCTGCATCCCCTGTTCCAGAAACAGCAATAACAGTGCCGTGGCAATCTGCAGGCAGGCTTCCACGCAGTCCTCTTTTTTCAGAATACCGGTGTCCTCTAAGTTCACAAAAATCCGAACGGATTTCTGGGAGGTATAATTTTTCTGGTTTACCTTCAGATCCCCGGTACGGGCCGTGGCTTTCCAGTTGATGCTTTTTAAGTCATCCTGTGGTTGGTAATCCCGAATGCCCCGGTATTCGAAAGGGTCTTCCAAAAGATGTCGTTTTGTCAGAACTTCTCCGTTTAACTGTTTTAAAGACCGTTTAAAATCCGGATGGGAAAAGGGCTTCGGGTACACATAGAGACTGCAGTGTTCGATGGGTGTCGTAGCCGTATACTGTGCTGTCAGGAACAGATCGGACGCGACAAGATCCGCCTCCTGTATGGTGTAATAACCTCTTCTTCCGCCGGTAAAGTGCAGCGCTCTGGTGACCTTCTCCAGACGTCCGATCTGGAAAATATCATTGCGGTAATAGCGATCCGTGGTCCGGGAGCCTTTGGTATCGGCAAACACCAGATGTCTGTCAGTCTGGAATTTGACCTTCAACATGGTAAGGGGCAGCCGTTTGCGATTCTCAATGATCTCCGACAGCTCGCTCTCCTGTCCTTCCCAGATGCCATCCTCCCGGAAAGAAAGGGAAACCTTCAGATCCCGCTGCCATATTTTGGCGTATACATATTTCTGCCCCAGATACAGAAGCAGGGCAAAGACAATGATTCCCAGCAGTTGTATCATGGCTCAAACCTTTCTGTGGGAACAGGAACGGTGGAAAGGATGTTTTCCATTCTGCCTGCTGCGGAGCCGGTATCGGAACCGAAGCTGCATACCAGTCTGTGGGCCAGCACCGGAACAGCCAGGGTACGAACGTCATCCGGGATCACATAGGAACGTCCCTGCAGATAAGCATAGGCCTTGACACAGCGTAAAAGCCCAAGGGTTCCTCTGGGACTGACGCCTGCCAGAATACCGTCTGCCCGTCTGGTGGCTTCTGCAATCTGTACCATATATTCCCGGATGCAGGGATGAACAAAAATCTTCGCAGCCTCTGCCCGGGCAGCCAGAAGTTCCTCCAGAGAGACCACGGCAGTCAGGCTTTTCAGGGGATCTTCCTCCATGTACAATTCCAGAATCCTCAGTTCCTCTTCTTTGGTGGGAAGGTTCATGGACAGTTTTATAAGGAAACGGTCTAACTGCGCTTCCGGCAGAGGAAATACGCCGGCACTTTCGATGGGATTCTCTGTGGCAATGACAAAGAAGGGTTCGCCCGGTGTATAAGAGACCCCCTCGATGGTTACCTGGCGCTCTTCCATACATTCCAACAGTCCTGCCTGGGTTCTGGGGGTGGCACGGTTCAATTCGTCTGCCAGTAAAATATTGGTAAATACCGGCCCCTTTCGCAGGGTGAATTCATTCTTCTGTCTGTCATAGACATTGATGCCGGTAATGTCACCGGGCAACAGATCCGGGGTAAACTGCACCCGGGAAAACTGGGCATTTAAAGATTTTGCCAGTGCCTTGGCCAGCTTCGTTTTGCCGGTGCCGGGGACATCCTCTAATAGTACATGTCCGTCAGCGATTAGGGCCGTCAGAAGAAGTTCTGTCACTTCCTCTTTTCCGACCAGGACTTTTTGAATATTGTTTTGTATTCTGGATGCTAATTCTTTTCCGTTTTGTTCAGCCATAATTGTTACCTTTTTGCTCATGAAGTTTACTCGCCCTATAAGCATTCCAAAATATTCTTACGAATACAAGTATTCGACGAATATTTACGAAATGCTTACATGGCTCTGAATAGTTATCATTATACCTTATAAAATTAAGTTCTGCCAGTACCAAAAGGCACATAAATATGAACTGCGAAGATTGCAGATACCAGAAAGGAATGTAAAAGAGCATGGAAAAACATGATCACAGACATAAGGAAGAACTCTTACAGCAGATGCGCAGACAGGCAGAAATACGGCCAGAGCAAAACGATTCGGAACCTGCCGCATCTTCCGATACCGGTACGTTCAAAATCCGCCTTGCTCTGGCCGGAGTATTATTATTGACGATCATATTGCTGGATCAAAAAGGCAAATGCTTTGCCGGGATCTCCATGGATCAGGTGCTGCACTATATCACTGACGCAGATTACGGCACTTATCTTAAGACCTGGGTGGAAACAGCGGTTAACGGTTCGCAAGCTCTGTAGTGATTTCTTCCCAGGTGACATCTTTTTCTGCCATCAGGACCATCATATGATACAGGAAATCACTGATCTCATATTTGACCTCATTGAACCCTCCTTGGGGTGGACCTTGCGGTCCTTGATCACATCGAAGACTTCCTCGAATACCTGTAAGGGATTGTTGCTTTCCTCATAATCCTTTTTCGTGATCTCATTGAAGAAGCAGCTTCTGCTTCCGGTATGGCAGGCAGCGCCCACTTGAGATACCTTCGCAAGGATTGTATCCATATCACAGTCCGCCACCAGTTCCTTCACATACTGGTAATGACCGCTGGTCAGACCTTTCAGCCATAATTCCTGACGGCTTCTGCTGTAGTAGGTCATCTTGCCCAGCTTCAGGGTCTGCTCATAGGATTCCTCATTCATATAAGCCATCATCAGAACTTCCTGTGTCCGGTAATCCTGTACGATAACGGGTACCATGCCATCACTGTTCTTTTTGAAATCTTCCCACTTGTAGGCAGCCTGGAAGGATTCAATGGGAATATCGTTCTCCCGGCACAGATCCTTCAGGGCTACGATCTCTTTCACATTGTCATTTATCGTATTGCCGGTGACACCACAGACATTCTCATAAGCAAAAATCTCCAGCAATTTATTCAATGCCACCTGATTGATCTGCACGAAAAACGGAAGGGAAAGAATGGCCTGAGTCTCCCGGATCTGATGAGGGTTCATCAGGATCATGGCAGAGATATATTTCTCAATCTTCTCCTTATGTAATTCCAGAACGGACGGGTCGTTGTAAGAGATCAGAATCTTGTCCTTACCGAATTTCAGAGAGACCTCTTCGGTAATCTCAATATTACTCTCTTTCTCATAGTCGAGAACTGCTTTTTTACATCCGGCATAAAGTAATTTCTTAATGTCCTCCATACGCTTGACATTGCCGGCACCGATGACATCCACTTCCGCCTTGGTACAAATCTCCTTGATGATATCCAGTGCGGCATCATGCTCCGCGTCACCTTCGGACATATCGAAAACGATCAGCTCATCCGCATTGTGCTCACAGTAATAATCTGCCAGACGGACGGGATCCGTATCCACGATGGTGGTATCCGTAAGATTCCGCACCGCATGCTCATGATATAAATAAATGCAGGGAACAAATTTCTTGATGATCATAGTAATCCTCACGTCTTTCTATACCTGCAAAGCCTATGCCGCAGGCACGTATTTTTTACAGACTTCCTTTGGTACTTAAAACATCCGTTACCTTCGGATTATAGGAAACGGCCTGATCCAGCGCCTTGGCAAATGCCTTGAACATGGCTTCGATCATATGGTGATTATTGCCCGGAGACAACATTTTGATATGTAAGTTCATTCCGGCACTGTAGGATACGGCATAGAAAAATTCCTTTACCAGCTCCGTATCCAGTTCACCTACCTTCGGTACAGTAAATTCACATTCAAAATTAAGATAAGGCCGGCCGCTTAAGTCAACGGCGCACAAAGCAAGTACCTCATCCATAGGCAGAATAAAATAGCCGTAACGATTGATGCCCTTCTTGTCTCCTACCGCTTTTTTGATAGCTTCACCGAAGACAATGCCGGTATCCTCCACCGTGTGGTGACCGTCCACCTGCAGATCGCCCTTCACCTTGCATTCCAGGTCAAAAAAGCCGTGCCTCGCAAAGCCGTCCAGCATATGGTCAAAAAATCCGATGCCGGTAGACAGATCCGCTTTTCCGGTGCCGTCCAGATTTAAGGTGATGGCAATGTCGGTCTCTTTCGTTGTACGGGTCACAGTTGCAATTCGTTCCATAATATCCGATGACTCCCTTCCCAGAGGAAATGATTAATCTTCAAATCTAACTTTAATACTGTTTGCATGTGCGGTCAAGCCTTCACTCTTGGCGAAGGTCTCGATCTGGTTGTGCACCTTTTCCAGTGCCTGCCTGGAATAAGAGATAATACTGGTCTTCTTGATGAAGTCGTCCACGTTTACCGGGGAGAAGAACCGTGCGGTACCGTTGGTGGGCAGAATGTGGTTCGGACCTGCAAAATAATCACCCAAGGGTTCGGAAGCATACTCTCCCAGGAAAATCGCACCGGCATTGCGGATACGGGTCATGGTATCAAAAGGATTCTTTGTAATGATCTCCAGATGCTCGGAAGCAATGGCGTTGGCGGCATCAATAGCATCTTCCATGTTGTCGGCTAACAGAATGTAGCCGTAATTGTCCAGAGACTTCTGGATAATGGGAGCACGCTCCAGTACTTTTACGAAGCCGTCCACTTCCTCGGAGACTTTCTCCGCCAGTTCCTTCGAAGTGGTAATCAGAATGGCACTTGCCAGTTCGTCATGCTCTGCCTGAGACAGCAGATCTGCTGCAACGTATCTGGGGGTAGCGGTCTCATCTGCCAGTACCAGGATCTCGCTGGGGCCCGCAATGGAATCAATGCTGACATAGCCATAAACAGCTTTTTTGGCAAGAGCTACGAAAATGTTACCGGGACCGGTGATCTTGTCGACCTTAGGTACCGACTGGGTTCCGAAAGCCATGGCTGCGATAGCCTGGGCACCGCCGACCTTATAGATGGTATCCACGCCTGCAATATCAGCGGCTACCAGAGTTCCGGGATTGACCTTACCGTCTTTTCCGGGAGGGGTGGTCATAATGATCTCATCCACACCGGCTACCTTGGCGGGGATCACATTCATCAGTACGCTGGAAGGGTAAGCGGCTTTACCGCCGGGGACATAGACACCGGCTCTTTCGATGGCGGTGATCTTCATGCCTAAGATCGTACCGTCGGGCTTGGCATCGAACCAGCTGTTACGAAGCTGCTTCTGGTGAAAAGCGCGGATGTTTTCCGCAGACTGTCTGATCACATCGATCAGATTCTCATCCATCTGTGCATAGGCTTCGGCGATCTCTTCCTTTGTGACACGGATATTCTCTGCGCTTAAAGCGAACTTATCAAACTGTAAGGTATAATCGAACAATGCCTTGTCACCCTCGGCACGGACTTTTTCGATGATCTGGTTTACAGTGCTCTCATACTGGGAATAATTGTTCGGACTTCTCTTTAAAAGGTCGTTCAAAATACTCTGCTTTGATTCTTTATCCAATGCTACGATTCTCATGACGGTACTCTCCTTTAAATACTTTTTATGACGATGCTTACGTCTCGGTCAGGCCTGTATTTTTAACTGCTCCCGGATCGCACCCACCAGCTTGCGGATACGGTCGGCTTCCATCTGCATACTCACCGGATTGACGATCATACGGGCGGACAGAGGACATACCTCTTCCAGAACCTCCAGCCCGTTTTCCCTTAAGGTGGAACCGGTCTCAACGATATCCACGATGACGTCAGACAGCTCTACCAGCGGCCCTAATTCTACAGAACCGTTTAATTTGATGATATCTACGGTCTGATGCTTTTTATTATAGAAATACTCTCGGGCGATATTGGGGTATTTGCTGGCTACCCGGATCCGCTCATGGTGTTTCAACAACTCTCTGGCGGAAGCAGGACCGCAGACACACATCCGGCATTTGCCGAAGCCAAGGTCCAGCACTTCGTAGACATTCCGGTTTTCTTCCAGAATGGTGTCCTTGCCGACCACACCGATATCAGCAGCACCATACTCTACATAGGTGGGAACGTCGGGACCCTTTGCCAGGAAAAAGCGTAATTTGTATTCTTCATTGACGAAGATCAGCTTTCTGGTATCTTTATCCTTCATTTCTTCACAGGTAATGCCGATCTGTTCGAAAAGCTCCAGTGTCTTTTTGGCAAGTCTGCCCTTTCCCAGAGCAAACGTAAGATATCTTTCTTCACTCATTACTGATCTGCCTCCTCGTTCTCTGTGATCTCGGGGGAAAGCACGGTGGGAATCCCTTCTTTCCTCAGGGTTATGACTTCGGAAAGCTTCGCCAGATAATCTGCCTCGTCTCCTGCCCGGTAATACACGGTTTTGCCGGAAGCGGGAATATCGATATTCACTTTCTGGCGGGATAATGCTTCCAACAGGTCGTCAATGACGATGACGAAACCGATAGCTGCGGCATTCTTGCCGAATTTCCGAAGCAGATTGTCGTAACGGCCGCCCTTTACCACGGCATCACCGATACCGTAGGTGTAAGCCTTGAAGACAACGCCGGTATAATACTGATATTTGCTGAGCATTCCGAGATCAAAGGAAATGTATTCCGCCACACCGTACTGCTCTAAGCGCTCTTTTAACTTTTCCAGTCTTGCAATCGCCTGTAAGGATCTTTCATTTTTAACCAGTGCTTTGGCAGCCTCCAGAGACTCTATATTTTCGAACATATCCGCCAGCTTTAACAGAATGCTGTGATAAGGCTCGGGGATCTGCTTCTGCTCCAGTAATTCCTGGGCAGCGAAAAAGTTCTTGCCGGAGATACAGGAACGAAGTTCCTTTTCCGTATCCTCATCCAGACCGGCTTCCTCACAGAGGCCGCGGAAATAATCCACCTCACCGATAGTCACCTGGAATCTGGTCAGTCCTGCGCTTTTCAGAGCTTCGATCACCATACTGATTACTTCGGCATCCGCCTCTACGGAAGGATCTCCGATGAGTTCTGCACCCATCTGGGTCACCTCTTTTAATTTACCCTGCAGATTGGAAGTGTTTGTAAACGTATTGCCGTTGTAACTGAAACGAAGCGGCACCTTTTCCTCCATAAAATACTTCGCTGCGCAGCGGGCGATGGACGGCGTAAAGTCTGGCCGCAGCACCAGCGTATTACCTTCTTTATCAAAGAACTTATACAGCTCCTTACTGGGAGTGGTTCCGATCTCCTTGGAGAAAACATCGAAAAACTCAATGGAAGGGGTCTGGATATCTTCGTAACCGAAACAATGGATCGCCTGCTGCAGTTTCTGTTCTATAGCCAGCTTCTTTGCATATTCTTTGCCGTAAATGTCCCGGACGCCTTCCGGCGTATGTAAAAGTCTGTTGTTCATAAGCGTTCCTCAATTCATACACTTTAATATATTAACGTGCTACCATATTACCATAGTAGCAGATGAAACTATTTGTAGTATACTAGGAGACCTCTCCGCTGTCAAGAAATTATTATTTATTATTCTTCCCGGTCTTCCAGATCCTTTTTCAGAATATCCAGATAGGGAACCAGGATTCCCTGATGCTTCGGGATAATATATTCCGGGTTCAGTTCCTCGAAACGGAAGCTTTTCCGGCCGCCCTCCTGTGCCCTGTCCCAGAAAAAGCGGAGCATTTCATAGGGAAGGTAATATAACAGATCCTTATGGCTGTAAAATATCAGGAAAAAGGCGATACCCCCCTGTTTCTCGAACTGATGCATGAACTCCACCTGATGGGGATGGATATTTTGCAGGGAAAAGGTGTCCACCGCACATTCCTTGGCATCAAAGCAGACCGGAATGCCCTGTACGACACCGATATAGTCTACGGTACTCTTCTGTTCGAAAAAGGCCAGGGTGATCTGGCGGCTCTCCTTATCCATTTTGACCGGGGTAATGGGGGTGGGGATCTTCTGAATCAGGGCCAGACCGGCCTCGGCATATTTTTCATTGGTGCGGTTGACCATATCCTCCAGAGTAGATCCACGAAGCCCTCTGGTATTCCATGTTGCCATTGTTCTTAGTTTTCCTTTCTAGCAGGCGGAATCCGGTGTCAGATTCAGAGCCTGTAAGATCTCTGCAAATTTATGGGGAAGCGGTGCGTCAAAAGTCTGACCGCTCACCTTTGCAAGAGGTCCTTCCGCTTCTTCCGGGAAACACACTCTTCCGGCATGCAGAAGCTGGTGGTGCAGAGAGTATTCCGATTGCATCCTGCGATTTAATTTGCTGTCTCCGTACTTGGTGTCACCAAGTAACGGATGTCCGGTGCTGGCCAGATGGGCGCGGATCTGGTGGGTTTTGCCGGTGACCAGTTCTACGGTCAGCAGGGTATATTCCCCAGCCACCGCACTGGGAGTGTAGATTGTTTTTATAAAGGAAGCATCTTCCGGAGCCTCCGCCATATCTGGAAATACCTGTACCGTATTGGTGCGTTCGTCCTTGTACAGATAGCCTTCCAGGGTGCTTTCCTGTAAAATCTTGCCCTTACAGACGGTCTGATAATATTTCTTTACGGAACGATCCTTGATGATCTGGCTGAGTGCCTGGGAACCGGCCAGCGTCTTTCCGCACAATACGATACCGCTGGTATTGCGGTCGAGGCGGTTGCAGACCGATGGATGGAAAGTGGCAAGATCGGTTTCTTTTATGGCATCGGCAGCCAGCAGGTGGCCAATCAGCCATTCGTTCAGGGAAAGATCTTCCGGTTTGGCTTTCTGGGTCAGAACTCCGGCAGGTTTATTCAGCAACAGGATATTTTCATCCTCATAAAGAACGCTGATATCCTTTAAGGAACGGTAAGCCTTACGGTAATCGGAAGTATCTTCCGCTGCCCCGGCACCGGACAGAGAGGCATAAGTTTCCTCAGAGAAAAAGCATTTTACCTCGTCTCCCGGGGCAAGGATTTCTTTACCTTCAGCCTTTTTCCCGTTCAACGTAATATTTTTCTTGCGAAGCATCTTATATAAAAATCCGGTGCCTGCATTAGGTAACGCTTTTTTTAAAAATTTGTCCAGACGTTGTCCCGCCTGATTTTTGCCAATGGTAAGCAACTGCATAGGACACCCTCCTTTTGAGAAGTAAGTTATAGAGATACGCTCTTTAAGGTCTGGCAGATCCCGGCAGACAGTTCCGGCTGTGAGGAAAGCTCCTTTAACTGATCACATCTTGCCAGATACTTGTCCAGATCGTTAAATATTTTCACAGAGACTTCTCTGTAATTGTCTTTTTTCAGAATGTCCTGAATGTGCTTGTAAAAAGCCTGTTCCGCAAATTTCGGATCCGTGGTGTAGCCACAGACCGTATTACCGCAGACTGTCAGATGATAGATAACATAATTCTTCTCATAGGAAGTAAATACCATATCGTAGAGAGTGGTAAGGCCTTCTGTATGTGCCGCGATTTTTGCAGCTACCTGCTCGTCACAGCCCCGGTAGCGCAGGAACATGAACATTTCTACCAGACTCTTGCAGGCCGGAAGACATCCCAGTACCGCCACGATGGTCAGGAGATTCTCACGGCTTCCGGTGCTGACCCATCCGGCGATAAACAAAGACAGAGAGATGGCAAAATAAAGCACGGTTCTTAAAATCTCATAAATTTTCTGTGTGCGGAGATACCCGCGGGTTCCTCTATAGGCATCAGTGGTAAACATTCTTTTGAATTGCATGAAAAATAACTCCTTTATTTATGATTTCTTTCCAGAGCCAGACAAGACTTTGATCTCTTCTTCCGTCAATGCCCGGTATTCCCCTCTTTGCAGGGAAAGATCCAGGGACAGGGGGCCGAAGCTTACCCGCTCCAGTGTAAGTACCTGATTATCAACCGCCTGCAACATCCGTTTTACCTGATGAAACCGGCCTTCATGAATGGTCAATAACAGATCACCGTTTTCTGTGAGTCTGGCTTTGGACGGGGCTGTCGGTTTCTCATCACCGATGTCAAGCCCGTTTTCCAACCGGTGGATATCTTCTGCGGAAAGCGGCTTTTCCGGCTTTACCAGATAGGTCTTATCCACATGTTTTTTCGGTGACAACAGATCATGGGCCAGAGCACCGTCATTGGTCAGGAGCAGCAATCCCGTGGTATCCTTGTCCAGACGCCCTACCGGGAACAGATCCTTTTGTTCCGGGACAGTAAGGAGACTTACCACGGTTGGGGCTGTATTATCGTTGGTGGCAGAGACAACCCCCTCCGGCTTATTTAACATATAATAGACATATTTCCTATAATGGATCGGCTGTCCCTGACAGACCACCGTATCGGTCTCTTCATTGACTTTTGTCTCCGGCTTTTTGATTATCTGGTCGTTTACTGTCACCTGACCTTTTTTGATGTACTCTTTCACCTGACTTCGAGTGCCAATATTGTTATCGCATAAAAATTTATCCAACCGCATGGGCTTTGATCTCTTTCTTAGACTTAATTTTTCTTCATCGGCATATAGTATACAAACCTTTCAAGGCAGACAGCCATGAAAAAAATATTCGGAATCTGTTTCTTTGTTCTAATGACCGGCTGTATTCTGACTCATTCTTCCCTGAGCCTTGCCTATGCTGCCCTGGGATTAAATCTTTGGTACGAAAAAATGGTGCCGGTGCTTCTGCCGTTTATGATCCTGTCCGGCACTTTGATCCGTATGGGCATGACGGACAGCCTGATCCGTCCGGTAAGACCTTTGTTCGGAAGAATCT
>QWCV01002610.1_pt1 | contig 14369 bp, 9 predicted proteins | sample 1972621 | NCBI WGS metagenome assembly QWCV01 (sample SAMN09866699, study PRJNA288562) | Human gut metagenome isolate pre2_stool, whole genome shotgun sequencing... | isolation source: gut | host: Homo sapiens | place: USA: California
GTAGTTGAGTTGGTCGCTCACTACTAAGGTAGTCATTTTTTGCCTTAGTAACTACTTCCTATTTTTATTTTTGCCCAAAACGTTTAGGACAATATTGACTTAAAATAGTTCTTGTTGAAAAGAAAAGGACAAGTAGGTGGCTTGCAGCGGAACTTGGCAAGAATCCATCCACTGTTTCCAAGTGGTGTACCAATGTGAGCCAACCCGATTTGCAAACGCTTAACAGAATAGCCGCACTTTTAGATATTGATGTAAAATCCCTAATTACTAGCAATAAGTCATGAAACAATATAATCGTATAATGCTTGGTGAACATGGTAAATATCTTCAGGAATGTCTTGAGGGTAATTATATTGGTACAGACTTTTTAGCTGATATAGATTTGTCTGATACTGATACGTCAGACGAATCCTCTTGGAGAAAGTCAATGATCTCTAGGTATTTGGAAATACATCCGGATAGAAGCATTGGAACTGCAAGAAATGCAATTGGTTTTCTATGGACTGTCAGTTTTGGGCTTCAGGAGGGAGATGTCATTCTTGCTTCAAATGGAGAAGGCGGTTATCGAGTCGGTCTTATCATAGGGGATTACTATTATCAACCGGGAGGTAATCTTTCTCATCGTCGCCCGGTACAATGGCTTGATAAACGCATAGGAAGAAAGGAGATGTCCCAGAAACTGCAAAATTCAACAGGCTCGATTGGAACTTGCTGCAATATCACCAAATATTCGGCAGAGATTGAGTCTTTGATAAGCAGTCATGTGGGTCCCTCTATGTCGTTGCAACCTAAACCATCTCCTGTTAGCGATAATTACAAGGAGCGTGATCTACATAGATTACTCTCAAACTACCTTGTCGCTCAGAAGAATATTCTTTCAAAGACGATTTTTCATGAGACCTCAAAGAAGTCAGACCAAAACCAAAAGTGGATTCATCCGGATATGGTTGGAGTCAGCTTTAGCGAGTTTCAAGACAAGGCAACCGTAACATTAATGAAGGCGGCGGATATAAAGCAGTATGTAGATTTGTACTCCTTTGAACTGAAATGTTCCATTCAGAATGACCACGAATTGAAAGAATTTTTCTTTCAAGCACTATCCAACAGCAGCTGGGCAAATTTCGGTTATTTGGTCGCATTTGAGATAAGGGATGACCTGATGGAGGAAATGGAACGACTTAATCGTGCTTTCGGAATTGGGATTATCCGTTTATCTCCATATGAAACAGACACTAAGATTCTTTTTCCTGCAAGAAAGAATGAGGTCGATTACTTCACTATTGATAAGCTATGTCGTATTAATCTGGATTTCAAACGTTTTATGGAGCGAACTGCTCGTGTGCTAAATGCACAGTCAGAAATGCTGGAAGATGTAAAAGAAGACCTTATCCAGTTCTGTGATAAAGGTTTCTCTTCGGACGAAGAACTCTTACAGTATTGCAACGACAAACATATACCGTTATCAAACTAATGATGCCTATACTCAATGATTTTATTAAATCCCATAATCAACTGATTGATTCCCATATTAGTCAGCTGGGGTATTTTATGAATGATCGTAATATATTTCAAGTATGTGATGATTATGTTGAATCTAAAAAATATAAGCACACTTTAGGCTTCAACGTATTTGCTTTGACATCTGATAAATATTATAGAGAAAATTACCATAGCGATATAATTAAAGCTTTCCTGAATCCCCAAGAGAATCACGGACAGGGGTGTCTTTTCTTGAATGCATTAATTGATATGCTAAACAAGTCGTTCCCGGGTTCGGTTAGAATAAACAAAAATCATTATGCGGATGCTATAGCGAAACGAGAAATTGGGAAATTAGACATTTCAATTTTCTCAGAAGTGTCAAAGCACTGTATTATCATTGAGAATAAGATATATAATGCCGGAGATATGCCACGGCAACTCCCGCGTTATTATGATTACATGGATGCCAAAGGGTTTATAGTAGATGCTATCATATATCTGCCACTTCAACAGACCAAACATCCTGACACTTCAGATTGGACTCAAGAGGACAAACATCATGTATTGCCTATACTATGCCATCTGCCAGCCTATACGAGAGATGGGACTCCCAATCTTGTTGACAACTGGATTATTCCGTGCTCAACGTTAACAAATGACATAGATTGCCATTCAATATTACGGCAATACGCCAGTTTGATTAAATCGTTAAATAAAAACACAATGGATAAGATTATTATATCAAAATTTTATAAGATGCTGCTTGAAGGCAATAACCTAGATAGCGCATTGTCAATACGATCGATGCTCGATGATGTCCCGGTTGTAATGGCTGCAAATCTTTATGATCGCTTAGTGGCAGAAACTGCATTCGGAAATGTATGGAACGGCTACAAACCTAATTTTTGTGGTGTAATATTCACTACCGGAGGAAGAGAGTATAAAATAGATACTTATTCCACTCTCAACGGATATGAAATATACCTGTTTCCCAATGAGGAAGATCGAACGAGAGACATTCCATGGGCTGAATCCTTGCCTGCGGTAAAAAACGGCCATAGACAGTCGAGCGGGGAATATATATTTAAATTCGCATTCAATGCAGAGGATTCAGTCGTTTCCTTTATTAAGGATCTGCTGAAAGCGGCAAATGATTTTAACTCTATAGCGATTAGGTAATGCTCTTGTAGAGGCAAGTAGGAAATAGCGATATTGGTATGGCAGATATGGAATATTATTATAAGCGCATTGAAGAGGCTATCGCAGGATTCAAGAGCAATACGGCTAAATGGAATCAATTGATTGATGGAACAGGCTTGGAAAGTGTCTTTTCAGATATGTCAAAAGATGCAGAAGACCTTGACAGAAAATGCGAATCAGTGTGGTTGAATTGTCTGGAGGACTATAAAACAAGCCATAAATTGGAGTCTCTGGATGATTCTCAGAAAGAGGCGGCAGCACTACAAAACAAGGAAGCTTTTGATGTACTGATAACCAAACTTTCTGAGAATTCAGCGGAGATGCAACCACTGCTGACGGCAATGAACGCATATAAGGATATCAACATTGAATTTTTGAAACTATTTTCTGAGTATGATAGTTTCATGACGCAATATGTGGATGCCTCTTGGGATTCGGAGGATGACTCACATACACAACTTGTGTTGACTCCGATAGAATTGTATTATGCTCTTACCTTACTTAACGAGCCTGCGGTCAGAGTAATCTTTGCGCACGTTAGCCCCGGAATTCTTGAAGATGTGCTTAGGGCTTATCAATCAAACGACAAAGACGCATTCTGCCATTTGATAAAGACTAATGGAATCCATCCCTCAAACCAGCTGTTGGATTATTTAGTTGCAGGGACAAGAGAACTCTCGTTATCAGGTATTATGTCGTTGTTCCCTTCGGATCCGTCAGAACGAATTAAGTTGTTGGATGCGATGAACGATGACCCTGTGGGAGGTATATTTATGGAAGACCTGTTGAATGGAGTTTCCTCCACTGTGGAAGACATGACTGTCCCGGAAATGTCTCATGTGTTTGGGGAAAGTGTTGTTAGATTGGTAGGAGAATTCTGTATAAATACTAAGATTCCGTTGAGATTCAGAAAGAAATTCATGGCGTTGTATAATCAAGCCCGGACAACATTCACTGACATTCCAGATCTCAGTGAGATAGCTCCATGTGAATCTGAAAACGAGATTGGCATGAGGATAATCGAGAAATTAAGAATCGGTTACGTCATGAAGAAGATTCATGAGGCAATGGAAGCAGACAATGGCAACCGTTCTCGCGATGCTGAAACGCCTAACAAGATACCTTCTGATTCAAGGAGTCTCAGTTTCCCTACTCGATTGGATAGGGAGATAACGCAACCTCAATTATATATACATGAAAAGGTTGCGGTGCTGACAGAAATATACAATGTCTTTGGAGGTCAATTTGAGGATATGACGGGTGAGGATTTCGTCTATCTGTTCGGAGCCTCTAATAAAGTTCCGTCCACCTACAATCCTCCCTATTATTGGTGTGGAGATGAATCTACACTGAAGGCCATTCTAAAGGTTTTATATGTCCGTCAGCCTCGATTATTGAAACAACTGATACTTCATGTCTCAGACAAAGAGAAAGACGCAACTGGCCACGATTGGGGCAAGAATAAAGATAAGGTGGCCTATCGAGATGTGGAGAGAATCATTATCGACATCATCCATAGATTGACTGGAAAGGCTTTAAAAGAATTATAGATACGAAATGCTTAAGAAAACGTTATTAAACTCCGCCGCCATTATAAAGAATGCTGTGATTCCGGAGAATTTAAGAAAGTCTTTATCCCCTGTAGTGCTTACTTATCGCTACTACCTCTTCGCAGTTGAGTAACTTCTCAAATTATGTATGTTATCTATTAATTGAGAGATCATGATAAATAATCCTGAGAATTTTTTGGATATGGTAAGAACTACCATATTTGAACGTAGTCAAGGTTTTCAGAAGCAGCACTCTAATGATTTTAAGAGTGTTCTGCGATGCTGTGAGTTAGACTATTTGACGCAATTAAAAAGCCATGGGGTAGATGAAAGTTCTATAGATTTTTCAGTTGCGAAAAACACTTGGGATAAGATTATCACTGCGGTTTCTTCCAGCCTTTCCGGGCGAAGGTCTAGAGCCTACACGCAGCTAAAGAATATTCTTAATGACGTATTTTGCAAAGATCTCATTTATACTCACGATAAATGGAGCGCTTTGTATAGGATGAGGGTATGCTCTTTAAGAAAGGATGTTCCCAGAACGGAAATATTCCATATCCCATTCAGTATGATTCGAAATATCAAAACTCAAAGATATAGTACCCCCGGCTATCCATGTCTTTACTTAGCGAAAAGTATATACGGTTGTTGGGAAGAAATGCACCGCCCACCTATTGAATCAACTTTAGTGTCACAGTTTACTCCAAGGAAGGACTTTCATGTTTTGGATTTGAGAATACCTGATATTGATAAATTTACTGAATGCGAAAGTCTATATCTTAAATATCTTCCTGTTATTATCGCATGTACCATTCCAGTACGGAATGCTGACGATGTATTTAAGCCGGAATACATTATTCCACAATTTGTTCTTGAATGGTCAATAGAAAAGGGACCGGGACATGAGTTGATGGGGGTCATATATACTTCAGCATTCTACAATAGAGAGTTCTTTGATCTTGATTATGAATGGGAAAACATAGCGATGCCGGTTCAGAAGTTATCATCCAAAGATCATTATTGTCCAGTTTTGGCCTCAATGTTTGAAGTGACTAAGCCCACTTGCTACGAATATGAGGTGATGTTGGGAAATTTACGGCTATATGGCCCTCTTGATGAATACAATGAGGTCCACGCAGAAGACAAAATAGATAAAACGGCTTACCGTATGTCCTCCTTTAAACTGTTGGAGAATGTCTTATCTGGCAAGGAGAGTGATCTTATCTATAGGGATATGCGGATATAAATCCGATATGGTACTCCATTTTTCGGACATGAAATAATGGAAATTGTCCGAAAAGGGGTGATTTTGGGGGTGAGATGCAAGCGAACCGATTTGGCCGATTATAAAGGAAGATATAAAAAGTGTTAAGAGGATAAAAAAATTTCGGGCATATTTCGGACAAACGGGAGGTGGTATAAAAGAAAAAAGTCGCTGTATTTCAGCGACTTATCTTGTTTTAAGGGTGGTGTCACCAGGAATCGAACCGGGGACACAAGGATTTTCAGTCCTTTGCTCTACCAACTGAGCTATGACACCATCATTGTTGATAGGGTGACCTCGTTTATAGGGGTCGTTCCCTTTTGCGAGTGCAAAGTTAGGAAGATTTTCTGATACTTGCAAATATTGACCTGCTTTTTTATAAAAAAGTTTAGGTTAATATTGCAAGTATCAGAAAATCAGAATGAATGGCCAATAGACGTCAGCTCGGTTTAGATGATTATTTCTGATTGTGCAATGGTTGATTATTTCTAATCGTGTCCCTGTGACTATTCCAAACAGAATATCGCTGACTGTGCCAAACAGAATATCGCTGACTGTGCCAAACAGAATATCGCTGACTGTGCCAAACAGAATATCGCTGACTGTGCCAAACAGAATATCGCTGATTGTTCGGGACCGAATATCGCTGACTGTGCCAAACAGAATATCGCTGACTGTCTCAAACAGAATATCGCTGACTGTTCCGGGCCGAATATCTATGGATAGTTTCTGAGGGAATGGCGGCTGAGACCGCAGTCAGGCGAGGACGGCGACCTGAGCGGGCGTGAATACGAAGGCGCCCGGAGTGCCGGAGGTCATGGTCGCGATCATGGGGTCGGCACCCATACGCTGCTGCAATGGGGTGGTGAATAAGGTGTTAAAAAGTAGAAAATGGTAAGTCGGGCGCAATAAGTGGGGCTGGGGAGTTCAATTATTACGGCATTTCGGTTCATAATTATTAATTTTGCAGCGTAAAATAACTTACATGCATGAACATTAAGATCCATATATCGGCTGCCATGTTGCTTTGCTCGGCCGTAGCGGCGGGTGCTGAACACGAAGCCGTGGACGATACGCTTCATGTCAGTTATCTGGAGGAGGTGACGGTGACGGGTACTTCGGCCCACCAGCGCATACGCGAGGTCCGCGCGGGTACGGAGCGGCTGGAACTGTCGAAGCTGGCTCAGACCCCGGCGATGCTGGGCGAGAACGACCTGCTGCGTTCGCTGTCGCTGATGCCCGGCGTCCACAGCGAGGGAGAAGGGGGCGGAGGCTTCGAGGTGCGCGGAGGCACATCGTCGCAGAACTTGGTGCTTCTGGACGGTATAACGCTGTACAATCCGTCGCATGTGATGGGCATATTCTCCACGTTCAATTCCGACGCCGTGTCGCGCGCCACACTGTTCAAAGGCACCATCCCTGCCTGTTACGGAGGCGCCACTTCGTCGGCGCTTGAGACCGATCTGGCTCCCGGAAATATGAACGCCTATCACGGCTCGCTGACCGTAGGACTGCTCATGGCCAAGATCAAGGCCGCAGGCCCGATCGTGAAAAACAGACTGTCGTTCGCCGTCACCGCGCGCCGCTCGTATGTCGACGCCTTCCTGCAGATGGTGCCCCAATACCGTAAGACTATCATGAATTTCTATGACGTCACGGCCAAGATAAGGTTCGTCCCGCGTCAGGGCGACTGTCTCGACCTGTCGTTCATGACGGGGCGCGACAACATGGCGATCAAGAATGTGATGGGTATGCGCTGGGGCAATCTCGGCGCGTCGCTGTTGTGGCGCACACATGCAGGCGACCGGTGGCAGTTCAGGACCACCGGCAGCTTCACGCACTATAGTCCCGACATGGACATGACGGTAATGACGAACGACCAGCGCATCTTCGAATATATCCGCGACTATTCTCTGAACTTCGGAGCCACATACCGTGTCAACGACAGTCAGCATCTGGAGTTCGGACTCAGAAGCCAGCTGTTGCGTGTCAAGTCGGCCGATGTGCGCATCAACGGGCATCGTCAACGTGATATACGCAGTGGTATGCAGAACGGCGTATGGGTCACGTATACCGGCGAGTTCGGGTCGCATTTCGCCACCGAGGCAGGTGTGCGCCTGAGTTTGTTCACGGCGTCGGGAGGCGACCGGCTCAACAGTTTCGCGTCCCTGACCGAACCGCAGCCGGAATTCAAATCCAAGACATATCTGAATGTCGAGCCACGCGTCAGCCTTAAATACAGCATCGACGCAAACCATAATCTGAAGGCCGGGGCCGGAATCGCCACACAGAACCTCCATGCGCTGCGTGCCAACACCACCAGTTTCCCCTTCGACCGGTATATGCTTACGTCGGCACTGGTGAAACCGGAACGCAGCACGCAGTACAGCGTGGGCTATAGCGGCGCGACGCCATCGGGGGATTTCGACTGGAGCGCGGAATGCTATTACAAGGCTATGGCCGACGTGTATGACTACCGCGACGGCTGCGGCATGTTTTCGGCTGTCAATATCGAGAGCATAGTCCTCGGAGGCAAGGGACGCAGCTACGGACTGGAACTGATGTTCCGCAAAAACACCGGACGCCTCACAGGCTGGGTGTCGTACACACTGTCCAGGACGCAGTCGCGCATCGAGGGCATCAACGGCGGGCGATGGTATGCGGCCGGCAACGACCGGCGCCATGACTTCACCGTTACCGCCATCTATCAGTTCAACGACCGCTGGAACGTGTCCGGCTCGTGGGTATACAGTTCCGGCCAGCCTCTCACGGCACCCGACGTGAAGTATGAATTGTCGGGCGTGACCTGCTATTATTATTCGGAACGCAACGGTTACCGCACTCCCGACACCCATAGGCTCGACCTCTCGGCCACGTATCGGCACACAGGCAGAAAATTCACCTACGAATGGTCGTTCGGCGTCTATAACGCCTATTGCCGTTACAATCCATACGTGGTGTATTTTGAGGACGACCCCTCCAAACCTTCGGGTACGCGGGCTGTGCAGCAGTCGCTGTACGGCCTCATTCCCTCGGTGTCATACACATTAAAGTTTTAAGAAATGAGGATTAATACCCTGATATATAGAACCGCATTGGCTTTAGTAAGTGTGGCGATGGCCGTGTGGGTTGCAGGATGCGAGAAGGAACTTGACTTCAAGTATCACGACATAGAGGCGTTGACCGTGATAGAGGGCACGCTGACGGAAAGCGGCGCGGACGTCACCATACGGCTGACCACGCCGATGGACGAGCCGATGGACCGTACCTGTCTCACTGACGCGCAGGTGACGCTCAATGACCTTCATACGGGCGAAAGCACCGTGCTGACGGCAGACGACCTGGGGCATTACCGCTCGGGAGCGGCAGGGGTGCCGGGCCACGAATACCTGCTTACCGTCAGCCGCGACGGTAAGGAATACACGTCTGCGTCCCTGATGCGCCGGGCGCCGAAGATAGAGGGGCTGGAGTTCAAATGGATTTCGATGCCGTACGATGACGTGGCGGCGCTGCAGGTGGCGTTCGCCGACTCCGATCCTACGGCCTACGGCGACTGTTACTGGATCCGGATATACCGCAACGGCGAGTTCTATAAATGGAGCACCGTTCAGGATGATCGGTCCATAGACGGCATCCTATACGATACGGTGAACACTACCCGCAAGGACGAGTCGGCGGAAGACGAGGACGACCTTCTTGTGGACGGTGACGAAGTACGCGTCACGGTGGCTCATGTCTCAAAGGCATTCTACGACTATCTGAACGCCATATCGTCCGACAGCAACGGCCCGCGCATGTTCCAAGGCGATATGTGCTTGGGTTATTTTTTAGCGGCCGGGGTGTCGGAATCCACTATTGAGTTCCATCCCGACCGTATGGACCATGACGAGTAGGGACGGAAACTGATGAAGTTCAATTCCGATTGAAGAAATCGGAGCGGATAATCCGGTCGGACATCGTGCGGACGGGTGCCCAATAGGCGTCGTCGCGCTCGGGAATGGAATCCGATAGCAGCGAACGTCCCAGCCCGCGATAGCCGCCCCCGGTGTCAACGCCCATTATGTCGAGAACCGTGGGGAACACGTCGGACTGCCACGTGCGCGTGGTGATACGCTTCGTCACGCCTGTGTTCAGGGCCATGAAGCAGATGGGCATTTTGCGGTTGGCGTTGTCCTTATAATCCACGTCATGGTCAGACGCAATCACGATAACCGAATTGTCATAAAGACCAAGTCGCTTCAGCCCGTCGAGGAATCTGTTCAATTCGGAATCAAAATATTTTAAAGACAAGTAATACCTCTGTTCGATATCAATATCCGTTACTCCGTTCCTGAATTCCGGGACGCCGGTGTCTGCGAATGGGAAATGCATTGATAATGTTGTAATTTCCGCATAAAACGGCTGAGGAATATTCTTAATGGTATTCAGTGCGAATGTAAACACCGCGTTGTCATCTCCATTTCCCTCGCGACATAATCCTGCAGATTCAAGGTCTCTTTTTTCGTAGAGCCGATTGTATCCGAAAGCCGCGTTGGTGGCCACATGATTCCACACGCCTCCGCTCTCCACTATGAATTCCACAGAATGTTTCTTTTTCAATAATTTAGCAAGAGAGGGATATTGGTTTTTGTCGAACTGTAAAACGGTCATGTCCGATTCGATAGGGAGGAGTCCGGTGTTATAAATCAGCTGACCGTCGCTTGATCCTCCGGATTTAATCTGTGGTATCATGTCGGTTGAGGCTATGGTTCCGGGCGTTTTCAGCAGTGAATCAAGTGTCGGAGTTATGCTCCGTCCGTTCATGAGATGACCTATGGCTTGGGAGTTAAGGGACTCGACTATGATAAAGATTAAATTCTTATCTTTGTTACACCGGGTTAATTCTGCGGCCACCGTGTCGGTAAGTGTATTCAATCGGGCCTGATCCGACAATGTCTTTTCTATTTCCTCTATTTGTTCATGTGTCAGTTCGATCCGTGTGTTGATGGTTGCCGCGTTACGGATCTGTCGCACAAAATACATTGTGGCACCGTCATATAGTGCCTGATATTTATTGAAAACGATCGGGCTGGTATAATTTTTTACGAATTTGGAGAAATCGTAATCGATGCCGTTGGCGTTGCTGTACCGTTGTTTGTGGATATAGCAGACGCATACGGTCATCAGCCAGACCGCGATTGATCCGAAGAAGGCTATCAGCTTATGCCTTAAGGACAATGCGGCGTGAACCGGCACTTTGAATCTGACGGCCATGACAGTGTAAGCCGCGGCAATGGCTATGATCACGACATCGAGCCGGGATATGTGGGGAATGGCGCCCTCGAATACAAAATGATTCCAGTTCGACGTGTTGAAAATGGCCGACAACGGCAGCAGGTCGCCCCAGTACCTGTAATATAATGCTGAGGCAATCAGCAAAATGGACAGAATCCAGATAATCGCCACGGCATACCATCGTCCCTTGCGCCCCATCAGCCACATAGGCGAGCACAGCAGGAAGGCGTCGCCTATGAAATAGGTTATGTTGTATGTTACGCGCATCTCATATCCGACGCTGACCGAGAATAATATGAGAATCAGCCAGAGGACGAATATGGACAGCAGGTTGAAGCTGACCTGCGGATTTATCTTATTCAGGAATTTCATGACGGGTTGTTATGACACAATGAGGGCATTCCGGGTGGGAGGTTCACCCGTATTATAACGCTAAAAATCATTAGTGTGGTATGTGCCCCGGACGTTACAGGTCGTAGAACAGGTCGAGCAGCTGGGCGCGGTACACCTTGCTGATCTTGATGGGCGACAGGTCGTGGTAGGGAGGCACCAGGCGGCATTCGTTGCCCGAGATCATGGAGATGTATGCCACGTTCACGATGTAGCTCTTGTGGGTGCGTACGAACTGCGGCCCGTATTTCAGGATGGTGTCGGCGGTGGTGTTGCGTTTCAATATGATGTGCTGCAGGGTGTTTAGCACCACTTCCCACAGCTTGCGGTCGGTGTCGTAGCGGAAGAATACTATGTCCTTGGGAAACAGTATCATCCGGTCGTTGGTGATTGTCGTGACCGATATCCCTGCGGGTGCGCCCGGAATGATGAGTGACGACGACAGACGCTCGGCCGGGTCTGTAGCCTGACGCTTGCCCGACACGGCCATGCGGTAACGGTTCATGATCAGTTCCAGCTCCGAGGTATCGTATGGCTTGAGCAGGAAATCGAAGGCCTCCATGCGTAAGGCCTGCATCAGATACTTGTTGTAGGTGGTGTAGAACACAATCTTGCAGTCCTGAGGCACCACCGTCTTGAGGCGTGGAATGAAATCGAGGGCCGACTGGTCGTCCAGCTCGATGTCGAGGAATATGAGGTCGGGTTTGAGCGCCGAGGCGGCGCCTAACAGCTGGCGGGCTCCCGACACGGTGCCGCACACCTCGACCCAGTCGTAATTCGACAGGTCTTTTGCTACGATCTGACGCGATGGGGCGTCGTCGTCAACTATAAGCACGCGGGTTTTCTGAGGTGTGTCAGCCATGGATATTGAAATTGAAGTCGGTGGGTATGAATAGTGATGCCCGGTATCCGGGAAGTCCGTTGTCGAGCGTGCAGGGCTGGATGTCGAAGCGTATCTGCACGCGTTTCTTCTCGTTGATGATCTGCAGCAGGTTCGCCACAATTTTCAGTCCCTGGCGCGTGGAGTCGCACGATGGCGGTGCGTCGGGCGCCGTATTGTTCAGCACGTCTATCACATAGCAGCCGTTGGCGCGGCGCACGTCGATGTCGAGTATCCTCGGGTCTGACTCCGGCAGCGAGGCGAAGCCATGCTTGAAGGCATTTTCCACGAATATCATCAGCACCATCGAGGGGAGGAACACCTTCTCCGGGTCGATGTCCGGCTCTATGTATTTGTTGTAGGATACCGGCACCGAGACACGGTCGGATTCGAGCGACACATAATCGTCAACGAAATCCAGGTCCTCGGCCAGCGACACATATACTTCCGACACGATGACCGACTGACGCCGCAGCAGGCGCACCAGGGCGTCGAGATGTGATGGCAGGCCCTGTTCGCGGCGCACAATCTCGTGGTTCAGTATGTTGTAGATGAAGTGCGGGTTGATGCGGGCGCGCAGGGCTTCGAGCCTGAGGTCCATGATGCGGTGCAGCATCCGTTCCTCGCGGTGACGCGCCATGCGGCGCATCTGCACTATCACTATCACCAGCAGCACTATCACTACCAGCGAGACGGCACCCACCACGTAGTCGCGGGTCAGCAGTTTCTTGTGCATCTCCAGGTCCTTGGACATGGCCATGAGGCGCGAGTCGCGTTCAAAGCGCATCTGGCGCTCGGAGGCGCTCATGCGCAGCGCGTAGTTGCGTATGGAGTCCTCGTACTGCGTGTATTGCGTCATGGCGTCCAGCGCCTCGCGCCATTGGCCGGTGGCGGCGTAATAATCCCTGACGAATTCCAGGCGTTCGTGTACCTGCTCGGGCCGCAGGGAGGCGCTGCGCGACTTCCAATCGGCCAGCATGGCCGACACGTTGCCGTAATGGCCGCGCATGTTCTCCAGCTGCAGCCGCTGGGTGCGCAGATGTTCCTGCACGTATGCGCTGGGCTGCACGTTGGTGAAATAATCTTCGGTAAGTCTCAGCAGCGAATCGGCCTTGACGTCCTGGCCCGAGTGCAGGTAGAGGTCGGTCATGTTGGCGCGGCAGAAATTCCGCTCCCATTCCAGTTCCGGCCTGTCCATCAGGAATGTGTCGAGCTGCAGGAACAGACGCAGCGATTCGGGATACTTTTTCTGCACGAAGTAGTCGTGTCCCCGGTTGTTGAGGTAATGGAAACGGTCGTCGGCCGACATTACGGGCAGATATTCGGCGGCTCGGTCCCACCACCTGCGGCTCTGGTCGAAGTCAAGCAGCTCGGTATAGGTAGAGGCGAGTCCGATGTACTGCGGCACCCTGTATCGGTCGGAAAGTCCTGCCGAGTCGGCCACCTGGATGGCGCGGCCGAACCAGAAGGCGCTGAGGTCGTAATTGCCGTTGTTGCGGTAGGCCCCGGCCAGGTTGAAATATGCGTCCGATTGGGTTGCCGGGTCATGCAGGCCGGCGAATTCCCTGATGGCCTGCTTGTAATAATAGATGTTGGAGTCGGGGTTGTAGGTGAAGCGCGTGTAATACCCGGCGCGCGAGGAATGGACTTTGCCCTGCAGCAGACTGCGCAGCGGCGTGCGTGGCACGCGGGCCAGATAACCGTCGATTGAATCAAGCTCGCGCAGCAGCTCCGTCTGGCGTCCGCCGTAGTAGGATGCGATGGCCTGCTGGGTCAGCGCTCCGTAGAATGCATCGGAATCCCGGGCCTCGAGGGCCTTGCGTTTGTGTGTTTCTATTATCATCAGCGCGGAGTCAATCTGTCCGCGTTCAAGTTCATTGGCCACTTCCTGTCCGAATCTTTCGTACAGGTTGGTCTGGCGGTCATTGCGTCTGCAGCCGATAACCGTCAGAATCATAATGACATAAACCGTTAGTCTAAACCTTTGCATGGTATGCGGTAGTGTCGTTAGTATCGTGTTTATGTTTTGATATACCGTGTTATTGTTTCTGTATAATCACGTGTCGGTTACAAAATTAGCAAAAAATGACGTAATAGAAAAATGCGCGTGAAGGTCGATAATGCCGTTCGGTAGTGGAAATTAGCCTCTTATCGGAGCTGTGGGGCGTTTTGGTGGCGATTTTTAAGAAAACAATAGTATAAGGTTATGGCACCGTTTGGTCGGAGACCATGTTTCTCAATAACTTTTACCTTTGCAGTCGAAAGTTCCATTAACATTTTGATGGAATTTGTTAATAAGTAAGACAGAGACGGTGACCTTATTCGTTAA
>QWCV01008688.1_pt1 | contig 14358 bp, 17 predicted proteins | sample 1972621 | NCBI WGS metagenome assembly QWCV01 (sample SAMN09866699, study PRJNA288562) | Human gut metagenome isolate pre2_stool, whole genome shotgun sequencing... | isolation source: gut | host: Homo sapiens | place: USA: California
AAATTTCTGATTTGGGAAATTTTTTGTATGGAATTTGTCGTTTTTATGCTATTTACACCAAAACAACCTTGACTTTACAGGTGCAGACCAAGCTCTCTCACAAGAGAGAGCTTTTGGGACCTAAATAGCCTTTTTAAATATTTTTTATGTCCAGTTACGCAATAAATAAAATTTTTTTGTGATTTTTGACGATAATATAAGTGTAGAAAAAGAGCAGTCTGGAGGTGGAAATTTTGCATATTGGGATTTGTGATGATGAAGAAAATGTGAGGGCATATATCCGAAAGCTGATAGAGCAGCAGAATGAGGAATGTCAGATCACAGAATATGCTTCCGGGGAAGAATTATTGCAGGCAGAAAAAGAGAACAGTGAAAAAATAGATGTACTGTTTCTTGATATTGCAATGGGTGATATAGATGGTATGAGCGTGGCAAAGCAGCTTCGGCAGATACAAGCAGATAAGGAACAGGCGGCATGGGGCAGTCTGCCTTTGCTTATTTTTGTGACAGGATACTCCGAGTATATGCCGGATGCGTTTTCGGTCAATGCGTTCCAGTATATAGTAAAGCCGATAAAGAAAAAGGATTTTGTGAATGTCTTTACACAGGCAGTGCGGGAATATCAATATTTGACAGAGCAGAAAGATAAAACAGGAAAAGAAATCACTGTTGGAAATGGTGCAAATATGCAGACCATAAAGGCAGATGATATTTTCTACATAGAAAGCAGCAATCATAAAATATTCATCTGTCTGGAAGATAAGAAAATAGAGCATTGGGGAAAAATAAGTGACTTAGAGCAGGAACTGAATCCGGAGTTTTTCCGCATTCACAAAGGATATTTAGTAAATCTGAAACAGATAGAAGGCTATGACCGTACAGAGGTATGTATGAAAAACGGAAACAAGCTGCTTATATCAAAGTACAAGTATCAGGATTTTGTAAAAGCATATTTGCAATACATTTCGGAGGAGAGTTAAATGAGCCAGTCAGGGTTTGAGATGTTTTCCAATGTGGCAGGAATGGTCATCGTGATAGCAGATGTGATATTTTCTATGCTCTCTGGAACATTTTTTGTAAAAATAAAAAAGAAAAAATGTCCATGATGATAGGGAGTGTGTTACTGCTCTTAAATATTGGATTGGGATTTATATCAAGTTTGCCGACAAGTGGGCGGCTGATAATATCGGCTATTGCCATTTTGACTTACAGTATTGTCCGATATAAAAAGCATTGCGAGAAACCGGTATTTATTCTTACTTTGTTTTATGGACTGCGTTCTTTCAGTTTGTTAGTTGCCAATAGTGTATTTCAATATGTGAATAATTCTGTATTTCAGTTATTGGATAGTAGCAGTGAAAATTATATAGAAAATATGTATTTGTATTTGGTATATACGCAAATATTGTTGTTTGGATTATACATCGTATTGTTTGCTCTTATGCTGACGGTTGTGTGGAAAATAGTAATTTCATTCAACAAAATGAGTTGGTATGATGTGTGGTTTCTTTCGGTATTGAATGTAGCGGGTGGCTTATTTGCAGAGGTAATTATAAATATAAGCATCGTAAAAATTAAAAATGAAGTATTTGATTTATTTCAGGTAAAAGAAGAACTGCTCTGGAAACTTCCGTTGATTGCGGTATTACTGTTTTTAGGAGAATTGGCAGCAATAACGATTTATCAGAAATACAGGGAATTGCAAAGAGAGAAAGAAAACTATTTCGTGGAACAGCAGCAGATTAAGGCGATGAAACTCCGCCTGGAGGAAGCGGAGAATTTCTATGGCAGTATTCGCAAAGTACGGCATGAAATGAAAAATCACATGACCAACATTAAAGGTCTGGCGGCAAGAGATCAGTATGAGGAAATTGACCGTTACATAGAAAAGCTGGACGCAACTATTGAGGAACTGGATTACAAATATGCAACCGGAAATGCCGTTACAGATGTGCTTATCAATGACAAATACAAGAAAGCCATTAGGGAAGAAATTTTATTTGATGTGAAGTTTGACTATCGGGACAGTGATACCATATCCGTTTTTGACATGGGAATGATTTTGAATAATCTGCTGGATAACGCAATCGAAGCCTGCCGGAAGATAGAGAAGGAGAAACGGTATATTAGGCTGTCACTAAAACGGAAAGATAACTTCTTGCTGATTACGGTGGAAAATAGTTTTGATGGAATATTACAGCAGGCAGAGGACGGACTTCCCCGAACCATGAAAGAGACAGAACTGCCGGAAATATTGATGGAGCATGGAGTGGGACTTAGAAATGTGAGAGAACTGGCGGAACGTTATTTCGGGGCAGTAAATATAGAGGCAAAAGGGAATAGATTCAAAGTAACTGTGATGTTGCAGAAACAACAGTAAAAATGGATGTTGAAAAGGAGGATACCAATATGTCAATGGAGATTACAAATAATTACGGTAACTATATAACGGGTTATGCAAATGCTGCAAAAAAGACAGGCAGTACCGAGAGTAAGAACGAAGAAGAAAAAGGAGTAAAAACAAGTACAGTGGAGTTGAAGACCTCAACACATGGTGTAACCAAAACTGCACAGATTAAGACAGGCTTCAGTAATGTAAACGACTACTCTAAATATTTGCAGGAAAAATACAGTTATATGAATACGGGAAAAACATCAATGTCTGGTATTCCAACAACGGTAACTGTATCAAGTGCCTTTCTAAAGAAGTGCATGAATGATCCGGAAAAGGCAAAATATTTGGAAGAAAATCTAGAGGCTATTCCAGACTGTGCAAAAAAAACATTAACGAGCTGTTTGGGAACAGTAACGAACCAAACATGGTCGATAGATGCTAATGGTAATATTACAGCAACTGTATCCGGCACAAGTGATTCTGACGGTAAAATAGCAAGAGAAAATGCGGAAAGAAAGGCAAAGGAGAAAAAGACGGCAGAAGAAAAGGCGGCTGAGAGAAGGGCTGAAAAGAAAACGGCAGAAGAAAAAGCCGCAAAGAAACGTGCTGAAAAAGCACAGGCAGAGGAACAGATTGCGAAAACTGGTGCAAATGAGATAAGCATTTCTGCTACAGGAAACGGCGTGGAAAATGTTACAAAGTCAATAATATCTGCGATGTCTACAAGTACGGGAGAAGGAGTGACCGGATTTGATGTAAAGGCGTAGTGCTTAAAAGGGAGGCAGACAATGAATATAAGATTTAGTGGACAATATAGCATGGCAAGAGTGACGGCAAAACAGTTTAATTACATAAATTCTCATAAGGGAATGCAATCAAATTTGCTGCAAGGTGGTTCACGAAAAAATCTATTGAATTATTTGGTAAATGTAAGCGGTGAACGCCTTACTTTTTATAATCAGAATAGAAGTAGTTCAAATACTTTGTTGGATGCCATAAATTTTTTCGATGAGGCAGTAAGTGCTGACACTAGCTTCAACGGATATTTTTATTTTGGAAGCGATGGAGGAGGACAGGCAATTCCTCAATCAGCAGTACCAAGGATTAATGTCAACTCCCTCTCTGCTCTTGCGGCAAAGGGAAATAAGCTCTGTTTAACATCAAGTAGTTATTATTCATATACAGCGATTGACGGAAATGCATATGCTTGTGCATTTAATGGAAAAACAATAAGCAGGGCATTTTCAGAAAGTGTGTTAGGAAATGACCGTGATAATGTCTCTCCAGAGTGCAGAGGCAACACAGCAACAACAATGTCTGTTATCAGTAGTTTGGCAAAGGGTTCGGTAGGAGGACTGCATATGTTAGGCAGAGAAACAGTAAAAAATGTACTAGCAAATGTAGGAATTACTCCGGGCAAGTTCCGCGTATCTGTTGATGGACAAGAAAAAGTATACTATATGGCAGATGATGGTGAAATATATACCGAAAAAAGAGCGTTGGATAGGATTGATATGTATAACAAAAATACATGGCTGAATAATCAGTCTGTCGGCGATAAAATTATGGTATTTGGCAGAGAGTATCCGATTGGTGAGGACGGACATATTCATGTACCAACAGAAGATTTCTGGACAAGCGGCAGATGCAATTACGGAAAAGCTATATAAAACTTAGGAAATATTATATACAGAATGATGGCAAAAGGAGGATATCAATATGTCAATGGAGATTACAAATAATTACGGTAACTATGCAACAGGCTATGCGGATAGTGCAAGAAAGACAAGCAATTCTAATAGTGTGGAAGAATATTATGAAAAATTATGTAAAAAGTTTCCGCAAATAAGTTTTAATACCAACGGCGGTGTTGTGCCTTGCAATTCCAATAAAGTGGTCGTAAATCTTTCTTATGACTGTTTGAAAAAAATGGCTAATGATCCGGAATTCGCAAAAGAAATAGAATGGAATTTATCCGGAGAGGTTGCAGCAAATTCACAAGTATATTCTTTTGCAAAGCGTGACGGTGTAGAGTTGGGAGGCAGGACAGTTACATATGATGCTAATGGAAATCGGCAATCTTCATGTGGTGGTATGAGAACAGCTAATTCGTCAAATAAAAGTTCAGATGTATTGAGTACACAAAATCAACAAAAAGCAGCAAAAAGTAGACGGGACAAAAAACGTGAGCAAGAAGAATACTTAGAGAAAATGCGTGAGAAACGAAAAAGAGATGAAGAATATTTGGAAGAATTGCGTGAGAAACGCAAAGATAGAGATGAGTATATTAGTGAAATGTCAGAAAACAGTAGTTCAGTGGTAAGAGCATATACTCAAGCGGAATACGATAATGTAGATTTATTATCTACATTAGATACGAAAATCTGAGGAGGACACGGATATGTCGTTGGAAGTTTACAGTAGGCAGAGTAAGGCGTTTCAGTATGATGGATATAAAATAAATTCTGAAATGCGGGAACACATAAATGCAGAAAAAAGCAGTTCAAATGTACATAAAGACAGAGATACCGTGAATTTTTCCGCAGAGGGCAGAAATATGTGTTACGGATTTGGAGTGCATGATGTAAAAGACCGTGCAAAACATACGGTAGTTAAGCCAGGCATAGCACCTCTTTTTGACACTATTTCAAGGACACTGAAAACAGTCAGAGAAGCATGTACAAAGAAACAGGAAATAGCATGGCTGGATGAAGCATACGAAGAAAAAATCAACTGGGAAACAGCAAATGTTAGAATCGCAGCAGGACGAGAACAGTTTTTAGGGCATATTCCGGATATTTCTCAAAAGGATATTGAAGAATATGAAGAAAATATAAAGAATGCAAAAGAGCAATATATAAAACAATATCAGGAAAAAGGTACAGTAAAATTACAGCATTTATCGTTTGGGCAATCTTCATTATTACAGAAATTGAGTGAGTTAATGAATATGTAGAATGGATTGTTGTCAAAAGATATAGAAAAAAGGATTTCAGGTAAAGGAAGACAAGGTGGTTCTATGAATATTAGATTTTCTGGTTTTAGTAATTCACTACAATCCTTAAACAGAAGACAGAGCCTGACGAATATCTTGCTTAATAAGCAAAATGTTGGTCAAAGCGGGAAAAAGGATTTGTTTGTCAGAAGTACAACATATGATGCAGGTACATATACAATTTCAGCGGGACAAAGAAGAAAAATGATTCCGGGTAGCGTATTAGCTGCTATGAATAATGATATTTCTAAGGTGCGAAAACAGGGAGATATATACGAATGCGGAGGAACATTTTTTACAGCGGAGCAGATACCTAAAATCAGTGGAGCTTGTCTGAATGAAATTAAGGCAGAAGATAATATCATTGACTTTGGGAAGAATAAGTATTTTAAATATGTTTCCGGTGACGGACAGGAGCATTGTTTATACACAGATAATAAGGGGATAGGCTCTATTGTTTCCGAGATTATGCGTGGTGAACCTTATGATCCGGTGTTGGAAAGGTATGCGAGCTTTTGGAATTACATGATGACAAAAGACCCTGTATATGTTCAGTTGTCTTATTCAGATGAAGAAATAAGAGGCTATATGGAAAATGCAGGGATAAAAAACGGCTTTTTCACTGTAAAGATGGGAGATAGGGAAGCAACTCAATTTTATTCTGCCACTAAAACAACAAGCCCAATTCAGTCTAAGGAACGATATGATGCAAGATACAAGAATTTGACTTCTGGTGGCATTTTACTTGATGAATATGAAGCCGGAGACATTTTTAAGATTGGCGATAAGGAATATATTTTAAGTGAAAATCATACTTTGGATATTCCGTATGGAGAGGATATTTATAATTTGGAATATCCAAGTAATTATAAGTTTGGGAAAAAGGTTGAGTGAGAATAACGGACAGAAAAGGATTTCAAAGGAGGACACGGATATGTCAATGACAGGTATAAGCAATTCATATAACAATTATGTGACACAAAACACAAAAATTAGGAAAACCTATGGGGATATGGACATCATGGTATATGAGGATGGGAAAGATGCAAAGGAGCTGCTTTCCCGCAGTACAAAAGAGTTTACAGTTATGTTTTCCGCAGAAGAATTAGAGAAAATGGCTTCTGGTGAGAAATACAAAAAACAGCAAATTAATGGAATTCAAGGTGCGGTCCGTATGTCAGAAGCAATCAATGAGAAATATGGATATGAGCGAGCCTTTGGAAAGCAGAATAATGATGTTGCTATTTCTAAAATTGCCATTTCGTTCAATGAAGATGGTTCTACTACAATGTTTGCTGAATTGGAGAAAATGTCAAAACAGCAGAGAGATCATATAGAAGCGGCAAGGGAGAAAAGGGCAGAGGAAAAGAAATCTGTAGAGAAAAAAGCGGCACAGAAGGAACAGGAGCCGGTAAAAAGGACAATCGTTTCTGCTTCCTCTATGGATGAGCTTATAGCCAAAATCAATGAAGTTGACTGGAACAAAGTAAAAGAAGAAAGTAATATTGGAAGCCGATTTGATTTTTCAGTATAAGAAATAAAGCGAATAAATCTATTGTTTCAAAGGAATAAAGGCTTAAAAAGAAAAGGATTTCAAATAAAGGAGGACACGGATATGTCGATGAATGTTAGTAGCAATTATAATCCGGCAAGTGTTGGAGGACAGTATTTTAGGAATGGGAACGATAAAAAACAGTTGGATGCAATTAAGCAATCCGGAAAATAAGATTCATGAAGAAGTGGTCAAGGTGGAAATATCCAGTGAAGGGTTGAAAGCCTTAAAGGATGAAGAAAAGATTGCATTTTTACAAGAATCTTTGCAGACGGCGGGAAGTCTACATCGAATAGAGCAGGGAAGTGACATTAGATTAAAATACGGTTATGTCAGTGCAGGCGAACTTATGAAAGAAAAAGCACCGGAGGAATATGAAAAATATTCATTTCTGTTGACAAAAGGATTTGAAAGGAATGATGAAAATATTCTTTTGGATGCAACAAGATATATGCTAGATTGGCAGAGCGAATTTGAAAAAGATGCACCTATTTTTCAAAACTATCAGAAGTTTCGTGATGATTGGGATGCGATACTAAAATCATATGGCTTTGTCAAAAGATAGAGAATGTTTTAATAAAGTAAATCTAGTGGTTATTATGTAAAGAAGTTAAGAAGGCGAGTAATGAACGATTTGTTCATTGCTCCCTTTGCATATACAGGATTAAGTTGCAAAACAACTAATTGCAAGTTGTGTAGCAAAGTGTTACAGGGTGTTTTGCGTTGTTATGATTAGCATGAAAGCGAGGTGCTGATCATGACAGAAGAACAGAAGTTAATAAATGTACAGATTGGAAAAAGGCTGCAGACCGTCAGAGAGAACATGGGATATACACAGGAGGCATTTGCAGAAGTGCTGAGTGTGGATGCAGGACATTATCAGAAGCTGGAGAGGGGACTATACGGATTAAGCACAGATAAGCTGTTGACACTGTATGAGAGATACCGGATTGACCCGACCTATCTGATTACCGGAGAGAAGAACCAGACTTTTGATGTGGAACTGTTTCTTGCGAACTGCGACAGGGAAGAAAGAAACCGATTCATCGAAAGAATGCTTGCCTACATGGGACAACTGATGCTCCAGCCGAAGTAAACCACATTCCTGCCTGTACAAAGATGTATAGGGAGGGATTTACATTATGAGGATTGCTGTTTGTGATGACAATCCAAAAGAATTGGAGAGAATAAAGGGGTGTTTCTGCCGTATACAGGGGTATGACCTTGTATGCAGTTATTTTGATTCGACTTCCACTGTTATGGAGATACTGAAAACAGAGAACAGTCCGTATGATTTATACATCCTTGACATTGAGATGCCGGGAATGAATGGACTGAAACTTGCAAAAAGTATCAGGGAAAAAGACAGCAGGGCGTTGTTTGTGTTCCTGACCAGCTACACCAGATACATGAAGGATGTATTTGATGTAGTGACCTTTGATTTTATTGAAAAACCCATATCGGATGAAAAGCTGCTGCAGATATTGGAGAGGGCAGCCACCTATCTGAATATTACAAGTCAACATTTTTCTTTTGGTTACAGAGCCAGTCGATACAGCCTGAAATATGACCGGATTCTCTACATTGAGAAGAAAGGCCGACAGGCACTCATTCACACTTTTGAAGATGTATATAAGACAAACATGACCTTGGAGGAAATCTGGAAACAGTTAAATCCCAAGTCCTTTGTGTATATCCACAGCTCGTATATCATCAATCTGTATAACCTTGACCGGAAGGACAACGAGATTGCCATTATGCGAAACGGGGAGAAACTGCATATTACAAAGGGATACAGACGGGAGCTTGCCATGCGGCATTATGAATTTGTACAGGGAGGGATGTGCGGATGATGCTGTATGGAGTCCGGTTCCTTCTAAACTTATTTGAAATGCTGATTTACCGCAGGTTTTTAGAGGCTTATATCGGGAACAGGAGAACGGGGCTGGAGCTGTCTGTGCTGATTATGGGTATCTGTGCAGGCATCAGCAGCTTTGTCAACTCCCTGGGCAATCCTGTGTGTAATCTGTTAAATACAGTAATGATATTGTGGCTGTTCAGCCTACAGTACCGGGCAGCAGGTCGTTCCCGGATTTTTGCCGTACTAATTTATGTTGGAATTAATTTTGTGACAGAACCCATAGGGTATGTACTACATATGGCAGTGGTAGGAGTTTGGGGGAGAGATGAAATGGTCAGTTACTTTCTGTTGGCGTTTATCTTGGAAATGCTTCGGCTTACGGTGGTAGAAATTTTCTGCCGGAAAAAGACAGGAAAGAAGCTGTCTTTTTCTATGCTTCCGCGCACGGTGGCAGGATTGTTCTGCTGCATCCCGTTTACAAGCATTGTCTGCTGTATTCTGTTGATAGAGATTGCCAAACGCTCCATCAGTGGGGAACTGGTAGTTTTATGTCTGGCGGTTATATTTACCATTTTTATCTGCAATTATCTGGTGTTTCTCATGATGGAGAAGTATACAGAAGTAATAGAAAAGAGACGGGAAGAGGAAATGGACCGACAGAAAGCAGCTTATAAGGAAGAGTATTATCGGGAACTGGAAGTATATGTGGACAAGATCAATGCCGTCCGACATGATATGAAGAATCAATTGCTGGCGGTGTATGATACCACAGAAGAACAGGGCAGTTCCGGAGCTAGAAGGATGATAGAAGGAATGTTACAGGATATTAGAACAGCGGATGAAGAAGTGTACTCCAGCAATCCGGTGCTGAATTCCATTTTAAAGGTCAAGGCAGGAAAGGCTAGACAGCATGACATAGAGATCGGGATAGAAACCTTTGTACCGAAAAAGATATTGGTGGCAGACGGAGATATGGGTATCCTGTTCGGAAATCTCTTTGATAATGCCATAGAAGCCTGTGACAAAATGGAACAGGGCAAAAAATATATTCATTTTCAGTTGAAATATCAGAGTGGCAATCTTCTGCTGCATATGAAAAATAGTAAGAGGGCAGGAAATAATGCCAAGCTTCAGACGGAAAAAACAGATACCAGAAAGCATGGAAGAGGACTTCGCTCTGTGAAGCGGACCGCAGAGAAATACGGAGGAAGCCTCTTTTTAGAGGATAAAGGGGACTTATTTGAAACCAAGTTAATGCTGACCGGAATCGCAGAGCTTTTGGGATGCTATATACCCGCTGATTTTTTCGTTACACAAAAATCGCATTTCGTTACATAGGATTGAATTTCAAAGGAAAAGTGGCGATATAAGAACAGCCCATAAGAGAATACCTGAAAAGGCTGGTAAAGAAATGTACGGAGGGGGAAATCCGACTGTTTGCCGACGGCGGAGAACTGTTGGCGGATCCGACGGCGTTTGACCTGATCCTGTTAGATATTTCCCTGAACCGGGAGCAGAATGCGGCGGAACCGGACGGCATGGAGACGGCCAGAAAGATCCGGGAAAGGTCGGATGCACTGATTATCTTCGTGACGGCCTTACGTGAATATGTGTTTGAAGGCTATGATGTGGGGGCGTTTCATTATCTTTTGAAGCCTATCGATGAGCAGAAGTTCACAGAAGTCATGGACAGGGCAATCTGCCAGATCCGGAGTAAAAAGAATGTTGAACCGCTGGTTATAAAAGTAGGCGGCAACTATGTCAGGATTCCTGTGGATGATATCCTCTATGCCGAGAACCAGGCCAGAAAAATTATGCTGCACACCAAGTCAAAGAAGGAGCCCTACTGTTTTTATGAAAAAATGGAAGTGCTGGAGCAGAAGCTGGGAGATCGCTTTTTCCGCTCCCATCGGGGATTTCTTGTGAATCTGCAGGAGGTGGCCCGGTATGACAACAGCAACATAGAATTGAAAAACGGTGAGAGCGTATTTTTAGCAAAACAGAAATACAATGACTTTGTCACCGCATACATGAAGTATCTGAGAAAAGTGTAAGCGGTGATGCTTCAGAAAGGAATCAGCGGGTGATGGGCCTGCTGATTTTTTGATGTTTCGTTACATGAAAAGATCGGTTCGTTACAAGACATATTAAGGGTGAAAGAAAAGCGGCGATATAGAAGACAGAGAGAAAAAATTGCAGATCAAAGGAGGTCGCAAAATGAGGATCACAACCCAAATGCTGGCAAATTCCGCAGCAAAAAGCGGGATTCCCATTCAGAGAACGTCGCTCTTGGACATTATCAATAACAAGTCATCCCAGAACCTGCTGGGAACCATCGGGAAGAGCATGAACACCACAAGTACCGGTGCCACGGACATTCTGAGGAAAAATAATTATGCAAAGCTGGAGGATCTGTCGGAGAAGTTGAGCCAATCTGCGTCAAAGCTTGCAGGCAGCGATAAGGATTCCATCTACGACAAGGCAAAAGAGAGCGGAGACACCACGGACATCCTGAGTGATGTGAACAAAATGGTGGAAGCGTACAATGCTACCATGAAGCAGCTTAAGACCACCGGCGGAATCATGAATGAATTTTACCAGCAACAGTTAAAAAACATTCCAGCGGGCAGTAAAGAATCACTGGAAAGTATAGGAATCAGTCAGGCAAAGGACGGAAGCCTGATCGTGGACGAGAAAGTATTCCGGAATGCGGATGCGGATACCTTACAGAAGGTACTGGGAGGAGAGAATGGCATCGCCCCCAAAATAGGATTTCTCGGTGAGCACATCAATAAGAATGCTTCCGAAAATGTGGTCAGCGCATCCAACCGGTATGGTTCCAATGGGGCAACCTATATGGAAGCTTTTGAGGCTAACAAGTATAATTTCTTTGGGTAAGATTGTGTTGTAAAAAAGGCATTGAATTTCAAAAAAAATTGAGATACAGTGCCTTTTTGCATATCTGAAATGCAGACCGAATTCTGGCATTAACATTTCTGCATCAATTCAAAAACATTTCTACAAAACTTCCGGGATACATAATATACAGGATAGGAAAATCGAAGTATAATAAATAAAAAAGTATAGGATACCTCGGAAAGGGATAACAAATGAGAATATTAGAAATTATATTGCCGGTACTTGTCATGCTGGTTCTCGGTATGGCATGCAGAAAATTAAAGTTACTTACCAAAAGCGGAATAGATAATATGAAACTGCTGGTAACCAATATCATGCTTCCGGTGGCAATCTTTCATGCACTGGCCACAGCGGATTACAGTGTGAAGACCTGGAAACTGGTGGGGATTATGTTCGTTATGCTGGTGGTATCTTTCGGAGTAGGATTTCTGTTGAAGCCGCTTATGAACGGAGAATACCGCAAGTACCTGCCGTTTATGGTCAGTGTATATGAGGGTGGCCTCATGGCGTATCCTTTGTATACCAGTCTGTGCGGGCAGGAAAATCTCTCACAGATCGCAGTACTGGATATTGCAGGACTTTTGTTTGGATTCAGCATCTATATGGGGATGCTGGGACAGGTGGAAAACGGAGAGAAGATCAATGCAAAGAAACTATGTATGAGTGCATTCCACACACCGGCATTTATTGCAAGTGTGCTTGGAATCCTGGCAGGACTGTCCAAGGTGGTGATTTGCCTGATCGACAGTCCCTTCGGCGGTGCATATCTGGCGGTGGAAGGGATCCTTACCACATCCGTGACAGCAATCATTCTGATCGTTGTGGGATATAGCATGGAACTGACAAAGGAACTGATCCGGCCATGCCTGAAGACAATCCTAATGAGAGTTCTGCTACAGACACTTATGGCAATTGGAGTGCTGTGGGCAGTGCATTTGTGGATAGGAGATAACATGCTGTTGAATCTTGCCATCATTTCCTATATGTCGGCACCGGCCACTTTCAGCATGCAGACTTTTCTGAAAAAGGAAGAGGGCAGTGCCTATGTATCAACAACCAATTCTATGTACTGTATGGTGTCGATTCTGGTATATATCATTCTGGCAGCAGTGGTTTATTAGAAGTGTGAAAAAGGCAAGCAGGATAATTATATATATCCCTAAAAGCAGGATTTGAGAATATCTGCAAATTCTTCGATATAATATTCGGAATTATCTTTTTCCCAGAAGGCACAATATGTTTTTTTGACAGGAACCTGGTTCCTTACAAGCGGTATCCTGCTGTCCGGTCTGGTTGATGACAAGAATGCAGGGGGTATTTTTTAAATCTTCGGTTTCCAGGGAACTTAATTTACTGAGTGGATTTTTGGAGGGAAGTTCAATATAAATTTTACTTTCTGCCAGCACTTCATTATTATACGCATCCGAAAAAGCTCTTCTCTGGTTGTTGATGGCAAGATCAACAGCGTCATTTTTCCATAGCATGATACAATTCTTCATGACTTCTCACCATAATTTTTACTTCTATGGTAGGATATTAATAACTTAATCTCTTGATAAATAAGTGGTCGTTTACTATAGTAAAAAGTAATCAGTCACTTATTTTATTCTGAGGAAGGGAAAACATTTATGATAAAACCTGACCCCGATTCCTGTCATCTCCTGCTGGACAGCAGGTTTGCGAACGAGGAAGTACAGAAAAATCCATACACTTACAATAACATCAGAGAAGTCCTGTCGGATGGAGCACTAAACGCAGCAACTGTGGAACACCCGGTGACGGTCTACATTGCTCCCGGCATCTATTGGCTGGAGGATCCGCAGTCGGAGGCGGTGATCGTAAGGGAGGATCCGAAGGATCTTTACCCTTACGGATGCAAAGTAAACTGCGCAAATCTGAAATTGGTGGGGCTGTCGGAGAACCCGGAGGATGTGGTGATTGCCGCCAACCGGGGGAACGACCATGGAGCGAAGGGGAATTATACTCTGTTCCATTTTTCCGGGGAACAATTGGAGATGGAAAACCTGACTCTGGGGAATTATTGCTGCGTGGATCTGGATTATGCATTGGATCCTGCGCAGTCTGTGAAAAAGAGGACAGAAGCCATTACGCAGGCACAGCTGGCGGATACGAATGCCGATAAGTTCCATGCGAAGAATTGCCGGTTTGTCAGTCGTCTGAACCTGTATCCCGTATGTGGCGCGGGCAGAAGCCTGTATGAACATTGTCATTTTGAACAGACGGACGATGCTCTGAATGGAAATGCAGTGTACCTGGACTGTGAGTTTGATTTTTACAGCGGAATGCCGATCTATCAGGCTTCCGGTACGGGAGCGGTATTCTTAAACTGTACATTTCATTGTAAATATCCACAGGATGGGGAGACTCACGCACAGTATTTTACAAAAGTCGGAGGACAGATCACACTGATCGACAGCAGCTTCGCAGGTCTGCCGGACACCAAAGTTGCGGTCTTGTGGACGAAATATCCTTCCGTAGCATTGAAGTGCTATCAGGCGAATGTGACATATCCGGAAGGCCGGTTTACGCCTCCGGAGGTTGCGGATTCCCATACGGTGGACATTGACGAAAAGATGCTGGCAGAGGCCTACTATATCCGTAAGGATGGAGAAACG
>QWCV01002631.1_pt1 | contig 14301 bp, 13 predicted proteins | sample 1972621 | NCBI WGS metagenome assembly QWCV01 (sample SAMN09866699, study PRJNA288562) | Human gut metagenome isolate pre2_stool, whole genome shotgun sequencing... | isolation source: gut | host: Homo sapiens | place: USA: California
CAGCCGCTGTCGCCTACATTTTGCACCCAGAAACTGTGTCCGGAAGTCTGATCCATCAGGCTGAACCGGACTGTCAGATAGTATTCTCCGCTGTCCGTCAGTTCCAGAATTCCCGTTGTGTACACCACTCCGTCTACCATGCCCTGACCGGTGGCGTAAGATGCCTCGCCGCCGGAATCTTCTATTTCACCGGTAACCGGATGGGCGTAGCATGGATGAACCGTACAGGTATAAACGTTCCCTGATGCCGCCTGTACCGGGAATGCTGTTGTCCACACTCCCGCAAAGACAAAGAGTACAACGGCCAGAAACCCGATTCCTTTATTTTTAACTTTTTTTCTTATCTTCATCTATTTTTCCCGCCTCTGTTCCCTGTCTTGTTTTCTTTTCCGCCTGCCGGAACGAACAGTTGCCAGCACACCCGTGCCCAGACAGATGCAGCCTGCAGCTAGTACTGCGATCCACAGACCTGAGTTTGAAGAAGTATCATCTGTCTTTACACCGGATGCAGACTTCAGACTGCTTCCTCCAAGAGAACTTCCGCCAAGGGAACCGCTTTTCAGCGAATTGCCGCCAAGGGAACTGCCCCCAAGGCTGCTTCCACCCGGAAGTGTACTGTTCCCAAGACCACTTCCACCTGTCAATCCTCCCTGGCCGGAACCGTCATCCTTGTCTCCCGTATTATCGTTATTGCTTCCCGGTTCATCGTCATCTGAAAACGACGGATCATCTTCCTCCGCAGCTTTCAAAGTCGCCCAGTCAAGAGCCAGATAGACTGACTGGTCACCCAGACCTTCAGATATCGATTCCATCACCGGCACATAAACTTTGAGAGGGACAAATCCATCATCCAGAGCTTCCGGAATCAGTTTGAACGTAACAAGATCCGGATAGTCCGTACCGTATTCATCACGGATCCGGTCACCGTTTTCATCTGTCTGATAAGAGTCTACCACTGCATCTTCCAGTTCTCCCTGAGGATATCCGTACTGATCTTTCGTATATCCGGTAAGAAAATACTGAAGCCCGCCAAGATACCCGAGTTTCCCGCTGATATTCATCCCTTTCATATCCAATGTGACTGAATAGACGCCATCTTTTACAGTCAGCCTGATCGTATGGTTGATGGCATTATCTGCCATGGAAAGTGTGGACTGGTCCACCTTTACCATCCTGCCCGTCACTGCGTAAGTGCCGTCTTCCAGGTTGTGAATATCCAGTTCTGTGTCTCCCGGATCCTCCGGATCCTTCGAGTCCTCCGGTTTCTCTTCCTCATCTGTATTCTCTGTTTTATCGTCATAGGTAATGGTAAAGGTTGCGGTTCCCGTATAATTTCCCGGAGATGCCGCCGCAACATCTTTTCCTTTGATAGTAATATTACCGTTCAGTACAATCCCCGTCTCTGTACCGGCCGCTTTTGCCGCTCCGGTACCCGAAGCTGTCTGTGAGCCAAAGTCATTTCCAAAAGGAAGCGTTTTCTGTCCGCTGTAAAGATTTCCGCCCGCCGGTGCACTTACCGTGACCGTCTCGCCCGGTTCAACATCAGATACACGAATCTCATAGGGCTGTACATTATCGACAGTTGTCTCCAGTTTTCCCATGGAAAGGGATTCCGGGATCATGATCATGCCGTCCGGCTTCGATGCCTGATTGGAAACATTGGCAGTAATTTCCATAGACTGCTGTCCGGTTTCTCCGCTGCCGTGTCTTGTCAGTGTATTCCAGTACATGGTAACGATAGTTTTTACGCTGAACCTTCCGTTTTCAAAGTATATGCCGTTGATTTCGCCGTTTAAGGCGCTCATAGCCGGTACATAAATCTTAGTGTTGTTATAATAATACCGGCTCAGCCCGGTAAGCGGAAATGTGACGTCCGTCACCACTTCATAATCTCCCCGCTGTTCCGTTGCATAAGTTACGTTCTCCATGGAAAGTTCCCCGGCCGGATCGTTGCCTTTATAATAGCCGTTAAACCCGAGGATATACATCGGTTCCTGTTCCGTTCCGGAAACCATCGTGTAAGAAAGACTCATTTGTCCGTCTTCACTGACCGTCAGAAGAGCTTTTGCCGTTTCAGTCTGAACAAGGCTGTGGTCTACCACGTCGCTTCGTACCGCAACGGTCACGTCATATGTGCCCGGATCCGGTAGTTTCTCCGGAACATCCTCCGCAGACTCCTCAGCAAGGTTCAGACCCAGTGCATCTGCGACTGCCTCCTTAATTCCATTGGAGGAATAGGTCGCGCCTGCCACGGCATCCAGATCCCGGATACCCTCTGCGTCGTTATCCGCCAGTCCGGAAAACATCCCGGAAATGCCATCAATGGCGGTCTTTAGTTTGCCCTTGTTTACCTCCGCATATGTTCCGCCGAAATTATCTCCGGTAATCGTCACATCCGTGATTTTTCCGTCTGTAACAGTTACTTCCGCATCAATATCGTATTCGCCAAACTGGTCGATATGATAAGTCCCGCTTTTGATATATGACCCGCTCTTCTCCCCGGATGCTGCCTGCGCCGCTCCTGCCGGAGTCAAGGCTGTCATAGCAAGCAGTCCTGCCAGGGCAAGGGCGGTCCATCTCTTCCTGTTTCTTTTTCTTCTCATTCTTTCCTCCGTCCGAAACTATCCGTTTTTGAAAAACAGAGATCCCCACAAGATATCGTGCGGGGATCCCTGCATCATTCAGCTGGCATATACTAATTCGCCGCATATGAAATCGTAAAGGTTGTTGTTCCTGTGTAGTTTCCGGCTGCCGCTTTCGCCACATCTTCACCGCTAACTGTAAGCGTTCCGTTCAGTTTTTGGTCTGTTGCATCTTCTGTTACACTCTGGCTGCCAAAACTGTTCGCAAATGCAAGTGTATTATCACCGTTTGTCAGGCTGCCGGCTGCCGGAGCAGAAATCGTCAGTTCACCGTTCAGATTTGCAGCATCAACTTCTACTGAATACCCTGTTACATTATCTTTCTCTGTACTCAGAGTTCCCATGCTTGCAGATTCCGGAACAGTTACCGTATATTCTGGTTCGGAAACCACTTCCTGTACATCTGCGGTAATCTGCATATTCTGCTGATTCTGTGTGTCCTCTCCCGGTTCCTGGCTTCCGCCTGCCGCCTGCAGATCAGTTACCTTTACAAAGAAATTCTGCGTTGAATTCATAACCACATTCACATAGGCGCTGGCCGCTACTGTACCGGCCTCCAGATCATCCAGCACATCCCGCGGAAGCTCCACAGTAAGCACCTGGGTCGGCAGAACGTCTCCGGCATTGACGCCAAACAGTGCTGCAGTTGTATCAAATTCTTTTTCCGGTTTTATAGTAATGTCCGATTCTGCCGTATATTCTGTTCCGTCTACCGTAAATTTCACATCTTTTACAGTTCCATCTGTACCCTGATCCGGGAATGCCGGGATCGGGTAAGCCACATAGAATGTAAGCTCGGCAGAATCCGCCGTCAGTTCTACATCTGCCTCGTGTACAAAAATCGGATCACACATGCTGTTGTTTCCTGTTCCGTTTGCATTCAGGAAATGGATTTCTCCTGTATAGCTGCCGTCCGCCGGCTCCGCTGCGAATGCGGTTCCGCACAGCATCGTAGATATCATCGCCGTTGCAACGGCACCGGATAAAATTTTTCTGAATCCCATAATTGATTCTCCTCTCTGTTTATGTTTTTGTTTATGCTAAAGTGCTTTGCACTGTAACATCATCAGCATCTTTTTTCACGCAGTTCTTATGTGACTACAAGTGTGCAGTTGACTTCCGCCCCGTTCCTTGGAGTCATTTCTTCGTCTGCAGTAAATGTTTCATACTTCACCGTCAAGGGATATTCCCCCGTCTCCATCTCCTTTTCCAGCGTGATCTCATAGAGACTCTGTCCCGGTTTGATTATTTTTGACGTGTAGATAGTCTCCTCTGTCTCAGGCAGATAAAAGGAAATCCGGAAATAGACCTGATTCTCTTCCGGGTTATTCAGCTCAACGGACACATCTTTTGTTCCGGAAGGAATTTCTATTGATTTGTATCCCGGAATCCGGATCCCCTCTCCCACGGAAGGAGTTGTAGATTCACTCTCCGGCTTTTCCTGATCTTCCTCAAACGCCACATCATAATTGGTCACTTCTTTTGGCCTGGTATAGAACCAGATGCCTGCGGCCGCAATTATCACCAGAAGGATCAGGATCCCGATTTTTTTCTTACTCTTCATATCATCTTTCTCCATAGTTAATTCAGTTAGTTATTACTAACTCTTGTTTTAAAAAGACTCTCACATAAACAAAGAATGAAATATGTGAGATTCATACACCGGAATTAGTTTCAACTAACTTTCGTAATAATATCATACCATTTCTATTTCTGTCAATCCGTGCTAATGATACTAATTCTCATTTATTCTATTTTCTGTTTCTTCTGTTTTCCGGGAATCCACGCACACCGCATGAACCGCGAACCGTCTGCTATATCCGCTGTCAGTGCATGTGGAAAGCGTCATTACTTTATGACTGCTGTCCGGATGAATTCCTGTGTCGATCAGAGAATTACAGACCATACTGTCAATCAGCTTCTGATATTTCTCCCCCGGTTCATATCCGATCTTATAGACATCCCCGCCGTTTTCCGCTTCGTGGCAGGCAAAGATCTGATACCGGTATACTGCCCCTTCTGTGTACAGGGTAAAATACGGATTTTCTTCCCAGAATTCTTTTTTCCGGTATTTTTTCAGGCCGCCGAACATGCTCCCGTCATTCATGTTATGCCCGTATATGACTGTATAATAATCCGCGAAATCCGGCCGGTTCAGTCCCTCCAGAAAGATGCTCCCAGCGATGTGGGATTTGCCATACAGATCCCGTCTCAAATATTTCTCATTATCTCCCGAGTAGAAAACCGGATAATCGATTCCTGTATTTTCCGGATCATCTGACCGGATCCATGCCACGATATCCGGATTTTCTTCTCTTAATTCGTCAAACCGGATCATCACATCCGTGAGCCACCAGTCTTTTTCCTTTTCACCGCCGTCCCCTTTCCGGATCTTTGTATAGCTTTCTCTCAGGTTTTCATAGGTCCGGGATGAATTATGTTTATCAAGATAATCCGGGAGAATGTTCCCGAGAGAAAGACTGATCAGCACAAGGGATACCGGGATCAAAAGTTTTGACAAACTGAATTGTTTTCCCTCTTTACAGTCCTGCTTTTTTCTATTCATTTTCATTTATGCCGCTCTCTCTTTTCGGCATCTCCTGACTAGGATAAATAATCTTTGATATTTTCTTTCCCTTGCCAAGATAACCACATTTTCTGACTCCATCCCGGACAATCTGATCCAGCTTTTCTTTTGGCATCCGGAACACAGTACTGTCCTCCAGAATAATCTCGCATCCCTCTTCATCTGTAAGATCTTCTGCACATTCCACTTTGTACATATTTTTTCTGTTGATCGCCCCGATCTCTTCCAGCGCATTGATCATACGGTAGACAGTCGCTACTCCGATCCTGTTGTCTTCCCGCGAAGCCTTATAAAAGATTTCCTTGCAGCTTGCACAGTCATTTTCCAGAATAATGTCAATCAGTATCTTCCTCTGTCTTGTAATACGGCATCCGTTTTCTTTCAGTCTCTCAATAATCTCATCTTTTCTGTTCAAGATACTATCCCGCTTTCTGCCCGTAAAACGTAGGAACCTGCACTAATATGTTAGCCATATCTACCCCTCCATGCACTTCTGATTATCATTATTCTGTCATATTTTTCTTTCCGTAAATTAGTATAGACTAACTCTGTTGAAAAATCAACAATAATTCATGGTGTTTTATATTTGACATGGTATAAAAGAATACTGTTAACAGAAAGAGGGAGATTCCGCACACAACGTGAATCTCCCTCTTTGAATGATTTTTATTTCTTTTCATCAGTCAGCAGATTTCTCATGCTCCTGAGACTGATCAGTAAAGTCGATGTGTTATGAAAAAGAGCTGATGACGTTGGCTGAATCATGCCTGCAACGCCAAGAAGGATCAGTCCTGCATTGATACCGATGATCTGATGATAGTTTTTTACGACCCGGTTCATCATTCTGTTTGCAAGATGTTTCAGTGTAACCAGTTCCCGAAGGTCTTCCGCCGCAATGGTAATATCGGCAATTTCCCTTGCGAGTTCTGCACCATCGCTGATAGCAACACCTACATCCGCCGCTGACAGGGCCGGAGAGTCATTGATTCCGTCCCCGATCATGATCACCTTATGTCCTTGCGCCTTCTCTTTCTCCACAAACCCCGCTTTTTCTTCCGGGAGCACTTCCGCATAATATTCGTCTACGCCGACCCTCCGGGCGACTGATGCTGCGGTCTTCTCACTGTCGCCGGTCATCATAACGGTTTTCTTTATTCCTGCCGTTCTCAATGCCCGGATCATATCCCCAGCCTCTTTTCTCAGCGGATCTTCAATACATATCACTGCCGTCAGTTCCTGTTCAATGGCAAGATACAGATGAGAATATTCGTCCGGCAGTGATTCGAATCTGTCCCGGTATTCCGGACGGACTTGACATGCTTCATCGTCAAATACAAAATGGCTGCTGCCGATTACCACTTTTTTCCCGTTAATATGGGAAGAGATCCCATGGGCAACAATATATTCTACTTTGGAGTGCATTTCCTCGTGGGCAAGATTCCGTTTCTTTGCAGCATCCACTACGGCTTTTGCCATGGAATGAGGGAAATGCTCCTCCAGGCACGCTGCAATCCGCAGGCATTCCTCTTCCGGCACATCACCAAACGGAACCACTTCTTTCACCGTTGGTTTCGCCTTTGTGAGCGTGCCGGTTTTATCAAAGACCACCGTGTCAGCTTCCGCGGCCGCCTCAAGGAATTTTCCGCCTTTCACGGTGATCCCGTATCCGCCTGCCTCCCGGATTGCTGAAAGTACGGTGAGAGGCATGGCCAGTTTCAGTGCACAGGAAAAATCCACCATGAGCACGGATAAGGCTTTGGTTACATTCCGGGTCAAAAGCCATACCCCCGCGGTTCCAAGCAGGGTATACGGTACGAGCCTGTCAGCAAGATGTTCTGCTCTGCTCTCCATAGAAGATTTCAGCTTTTCAGAATCTTCGATCATTGCCACGATCTTTTCAAATCTGGTGGAACCTGATACCGCTTTTACCAGAACATCAAGTTCCCCTTCCTCAACTACTGTACCCGCATAGACGGACTGTCCCTGTACTCTGCGTACCGGCATGGCCTCTCCCGTAAGAGAAACCTGGTTTACCATCCCTTCTCCACCGGATACTTCCCCGTCAAAAGGAATGACATTTCCCATATGTACGGTCACTATGTCACCTTTCCGGATCTTGTCGGCCTTTACAAGAATTTCCTGTCCGTCGCGTTTCAGCCAGACTTTCTTAATATTCAAAGACATGCTCCGCGCCAGATCGCCAACTGATTTCTTATGGGTCCACTCTTCCAAAAGCTCTCCGACTCCGAGAAGAAACATCACAGATCCTGCAGTATTAAAGTCCCGGCGCAGGACAGAGACGCCGATTGCCGCTGCATCCAGAAGTGGGACTTCTATCTTTCTTTTTCGGATGCAGTGCAGCCCGGCTGCAAGATATTTTAAAGACCTGGCCGTCACAACCACCGCCCGGAGCGGTCCCGGAACCAGAAGCCGGCATCCGTAGTGCAGCAGCATTTTTGCAATCAGCTTTTCTTTATATGACGCATTCAAGGATCTCCCGGAATTCCGGATCATGTTTTCCGGTACGTTTACCTTTTCGTACCGGAATTCCTTCAACATCCGGATCAGTTCACCACGGTCTCCTGTATAGCAGATGACAGCGTCTGAGGTGCGTTCATACACTTTGACATCTGTTATATTTTTCTGCCTGTCCAGATACCAGAAAAGAGTATCCGCCTCCTCACATGTCATTTTTTTCTGAACGATGTGAATCCGGAGGCGGCCCTTGATCTCATGCTTGATAATATATTTCATGAGCGGTTACATCTTTCCATTGTCAGAAGAGGCCGCACCGTCTTCTTCCGCCTCCTGGACTGCCGCTTCTTCCACTGCGGCTCTTTCCTCATTGATCTGCTGTGCTTCTGCAAGAATATCCTCTGCGTTTTCCTGAACATTCGTTACCGTTTTCATCACGCAGTCCTTTGCGCGCAATGCAGCCGCCGTACACGTTGTATATACTTTCTTTGCATCTTTACTGGATAAAATCTTTACCCCTGCCGTCCCGAAAAGGACTCCTCCTGCGAATAATCCGATTTTCTTCATCAATGAATCACTAAACATATGTTTTACCTCCTGCTAAAAATTTTTTGATGTTTGAATTACTTATGCTTGTATCCGGTATAGAATACCATTATGAAACAGAACACGGCAGCCCATGCCCAGAATCTATGCTGCTTCATGTGCCATCACTTCCTTTTTTACTGAATTATCATAAGGATACTCTATAAGCATAGCAACACATTTTCAGGCTAGTCAAACCTAACCGGTCTTGTTGATAAATCTTCTCAATATCGCATATAATCATCGATGTTCCCTTAAGTTCTATAACAAAACGGACCGAGGAGATCTGCTCTCTTCGGTCCGTTTGCCATATCTTAATCTATTGGGTTCCTGACGATTACGCCATCTGCGTCTCTGCGTTTTCGATACAGCGGTTTGCATTCAGGCTTCTCGGATATCCGATGTACGGAAGAATCTGAGAGACAACCCGTACAAGAAATTCTTTGTCATTTCCCAGATTCATATTTCCGATGGCATGGGATGTCAGCTGCGGCTCACAGCCTCCCTGTGCCGCCAGAAAGCAGAAGGTAATCAGCTCTCTCTGCTTGAGATCCAGTCCTTTTCTTGTATAAATATCTCCAAAACAGTTAGACGCAAGCCAGCGGTTGATGTGTCCGGCTTTCCATGCTTCCAGCATCTGCGGTCCGAAGATCTCAGCCTGGGCGGCAGCTCCTTTTTCCAGACGGTCTTCCATCGTAGTCGTTCCACGGTTCTCCTCCGGATTCGGGATTCCGTTTGCTTCAAACACTTCATTGGTTGCTGCAAAGAATGGAAACACTCTTCCAAAACCAAGATAATCTACTGCCTGATAAACGACTTCTTTTACCATCGCCGGAGTCAGGGCGCTTTCGACTGCCTTTGGCAGATAATACCGGTATGCGTCAACGGACTGGCTTCCGATCAGCGCAGCAAGGACTGCAAGATATCTGGTGGTCTCATCCAGTGTCTGTCCCGGTTCGTTTACAACCTCGTTATATGCAAATGCTTCCCACCGTTCCATAAATTCTGAATCTGTCTTGTGAAAATTCATTGTTTCTGTCATCGTTTCTGCCTCCTGTTTCTATGTGAATTTCAGGCTCTCCACCTCTTCTTACAGTATAAAACTCCGGTTTTGCAAGATCAAATACTTAATCTGAATAGGTATATATAACCAGAAACTTTGCTTCCGGCTTCAGCGGCCCGTAAAAATACGATGCGGTCGCGCCTCCGTCAATGAGTATATCCGCTCCAGTGATGAAGGTCCCCTTTTCACTCATCAGCAGTTCCGCCACATTGGCCACCTCATCGGCAGTTCCCGGGCGGCCTGCCGGGCATTTAGCGAACATATTTTTATAGAAATCTCCACGTGGACCGTTAAACTCATCTATTGCCAACGCGTCACGATAATGCCGGGAGAAATGGAATTGATACGTGTCTTTGATCTTTTCCGGCTGAAGGATATCCAGCTTCAAAAGTTCCTCTGTCGGTATACAGGCAAGCATTTTACTTCTAATGTCTGTTTTCTTACATATGACCAGATTATGATTGTTTCAAAAGCGCCCGGTTCATATTGAACCGGGCGTGGTATCTAAATATATCATATCTTTACATATCTTTGGTTCCTGCTGTTAGGTTTATCTGGAATTGTCATACGGATAAGATTCATGTCTACTGCCGGCCGTAAATAATTTCTTCGAAAACCTTCCTTAGATTTCAACCCCAGTTTTTCCATAAGTGAATTGCTTGTATAAGGAATATCATATTCCATAACATCAAGCAGTTTCTTAATGTATTCCGAAAGCTGCCCATTATCTTCACTGATCTGAATGGAAATGTCATCCAGAATTTTATCAATTTGTGACAACATAAATTCAATGAAAATTGTTGATGCACCATCCAGATGGCATTTAGCAATCGCGTCATAGTATTCTTCTTGAAATTTTTCGATCTGACTCTCAATTGGAATAAATTCAAATATCGGCTTCCACTTGGAAAGGATCGCAGTATGCCATAATCTTGCCATTCTACCATTGCCATCAGAGAACGGATGGATAAAGACAAATTCATAATGAAATACGCTGCTTAAAATAAGAGGATGAACACTATTTTGTGCTTCTTTCATCCAATCAAAAAGTTCATCCATTAACTGGGGAACAAATCGTGAAGGTGGTGCCATAAAAATGCACTGATCGCCATTAAAAACACCTTCTTCACCTCGACGGAAGTCACCTGATTCTTCTACAACATATTTGGTCATTATGCCATGAAATTTTTTCAAATCTCTTATGTTGTATGGATTGATCTCGGAAATTTTTTCATATGCGGCATAGGCATTTTTTACTTCCTGAATTTCCTTTTGTTCACCAAGCACTGTCTTTCCGTTGATTACATCTCTAACCTGCCCCAAAGAAAGAGAATTCGCTTCAATCTTCAATGAAGAATGAATGGACTTGATACGATTGTTTCTTCTCAAATGTGGTTTGGATTCTAAATTACTGGTTGCCGAAATTCGTCCAATCTTTTCTGAAATCGAAGATACATATGATAATATTTCATTTGTTATTGTAAAAGGCGGTTTATACACTCCCATGACAGTACCTCCATATACTTGCGTATTATCTTGCGTACTTTCTTCCTCTATTATACAGCAAGTCAAAAATTTTTCAACACCTATATGAGTTCATCCACTGAAAAAGGGATCGCACACCAGTAAACGGTGTACAATCCCTTTTCTGCTACTCTACAAATAAAATATGGATCTGTCCTTTTTTATCTTTGACGACTTCTGCCTCCACATCGTAAATTTCCCGGATAAACTCCGGTGTCAGCAAACTCTCCGGTGTCCCTTCTCCTGCGATCCTGCCGTCTTTGAGCGCGTAAATACGGTCGCAGAACATGGCCGCAATATTCAGGTCATGGACGGCCGAGATCACCGTCACATTCCGCTCCTTTACAATCCGCATCAATTGAAGCTGGTGGGTAATGTCCAGATGGTTGGTAGGTTCATCCAGAATCAGGCAGGGTGTCTGCTGGGCAAGGGCTCTTGCGAGAATAACCCGCTGCTGTTCCCCTCCGGAAAGCGTGGAGAAACTTCTATCCGCAAATTCCGACATGCCGACAGCCTGCAATGCTTCTTTTACAATGGCATGGTCTCCGGCATTGTCCCGTTCCAGTGCCTTTTTGTGGGGAGACCGCCCCATCATGACGATTTCCTGTACGGTGAAATCAAAATTATAATGGTTATGCTGAGCTACCACTGCCAGTTTTCTGGCGGAGTCTTTGACACGGATCGTACATAGCTCTTCTCCGTCCAGATAGACAGCTCCCTGATCCGGTTTCAAAGTCCGGTAAATGCACTTGAGCAGCGTTGATTTTCCACTTCCGTTCGGCCCGATCAGTCCGACAAATTCCTTCTCCTTACTTTGGATGCTGATTCCCTTTAAAATCTCCTGCGCCCCGTAGGAAAGATGGAGATCTTCCGTATTGATTTTCACGCTTCCCCACCTCCAAACCCATAGGATTTCCTTATCATCAGATAAATAAAGCATGGTGCGCCGATCAGGGAGACTAAAATTCCGATCGGCAATTCCGCATAGTCCAGAATGACCCTGCAGGCCACGTCGGTCCAGATCAGAAAGACCGCTCCGGTCAATGCGCTGACCGGGATGAGCCTTTTATGGTCTGTCCCCAGACACATCCGCACTGCATGGGGAATGATCAGCCCGACAAACCCGATCATTCCTGCCGCACAGACTGCGGTTCCCACCATCAGGGAGGAAAGAATCAGATACACGATCCGCACCCGGTGGAGGTCGGTCCCAAGTGTCACCGCTGTCTCATCGCCCAAAAGCATCAGATTCAGCTTCCGGGATTGAGTCCAGAAAATCAGTGTTGCGACTATCATGACCGGAAGAACAACCGGCACATTGTCCCAGTCAGCCGTGGCAAGACTTCCCATGCTCCAGTAGGAAATCTGAGTCGTTGCTTCCCGGTTCTGGGAAATATAAATCAGGAAGTTCGCAAACGCGGAGCAGACGGTACTGACCGCCATTCCGGCCAGAATCAGTTTCCCCGCGCTCGTGCGTCCTCCGATGCCGGAAATAAAAAGCACACCAAAGGACGCTGCCAGCGCCCCGAAAAAGGCCATAATCCCCATGCCCTGATCTCCAAATACGGAACCGATCCCAAGCAGAATGGATGCCGCAGCCCCAAGGTATGCCCCGGAGGAGACGCCAAGGACATACGGGTCTGCCAGGGGATTTTTGACAACTGCCTGCATGACAACGCCGCACACGGAAAGCCCTGTCCCCACTGCTGCCGCCATCAGCACTCTCGGCAGACGGATCTGCCAGACTACATCGTGGACAGCTCCCTGGCCGTAGGCGGACAGGCTCTTTGTATGAAAGACCTCATATCCGATCACACGGTACACATCCTGAAAGGACAAATCCGCATTTCCAAACAGTACCGCCGTAAAAAGTGACAGTATAAGAGCCGCAGACAGCCCAAGAATCAGAATTCCATATGTCTTTGTTTTCATCGCTCCTCTTTTCATCATGCTCCCTCTATTCGTTCAGATCCAGATCCGGATACAGGCCTCTGGCGATAGTCTCAATCCCGTCCTGCGTCCTTGTGGCACTTGCATACATCTCACTTAACATAATCGGAACAACCCGGTCATTTTTCACGGCGCTCAGGCTCTGAAAGGCTTCATCTTCCAGAATCTTATCCAGATTTTCCTGCTTCACCGTTTCCGGATCGTCCCCGGTATATGGCATGTAGACGACAAAAATCACATCCGGATCTGCCGCTAAAATGTCTTCCTTTCCAACCGTGGATGCGTCCGGATTTGCAAGGCTGGCACCAAGCTGGGTCACCATGTCCCCCGCAATGCTTGCCGCGCCATAATTGGTAAAGGTATCATTCATACTCTCCACCACCATGACAGACGGCTTTTCTTCCTGTTCTTCGGCCAGCGTTTTTACATGTTCTACGGTCTCTTTCATTTGATTTACGATCTCTTCTGCACGGTCCTGCACATCAAAAATCTTTCCAATGTTCAGGATATCGTTATATTCATTTTCCAGAGAATCTTCTTTCACCGCGGTATTCGTATTGATATAGACATTGGTTCCTTTTTGAATCCATTCATCCGGGCTTCCAAGGTTATCCTCATCAAACAGGGATACCCAGGAAAAAATCATATCCGGTTCCAGCATCGTCATTGTCTCTTTGGACGGTGTAAACTCGTCCAGATAGTCTGTTTTGGAAAATGCGGCTTTCTGATCATCCGGCACCTCATTATCAAGCCCTGCCGTCGCTACAATCCGGTCCTCCAGTCCAAGAGCAAGCAGCGTCTCCACCGATCCCTGGTAAACCGCTGCCACCTTTTCCGGCGCCTTTTCATAAGTCATCGTGTACTCGGCGCCATCCCGGCCATAAGTCGTGATCGTCAGCGGATATTCGGTTTTTTTCGTACTCTCTGTGGTGTCCTTGCTGTCAGACGAACCGTCATCTGCAGCCTGATTGTCCTCTTTCACCTGATCAGAGCTGATTCTGCCCGCATCCCCGCTGTTGTTTCCGTCACTGCCTCCACAGGCGGAAAGTCCTACCGTCATTGTGGCTGTCAGAAGACACGCCAGTACCTTTTTCACCATGTTCTGTTTCATGTTCTCTCCTTCTTTCTTTCGGTATATTTTCCTTTCCTGTTACAGGATCTTTGGCTTACCCGTCAGATCCATATTCCTACTTACCGGAAGATTCGTTTTGCAGAACAAAAAAACCTGCTTTTTATAAGCAGGCACGACAAAAACATATGGACAGGCAAAGACCGCCGCCCATATTTTCAGATGTCTGCTTTACACGGAAGCTTCATCTTCTCTATCAAGCAGGTTTCCTGGCTTGCCTCTCCTTGCCTGTCCCAGCCTTCTCACGGCATTGCCGCAATGACATAAATTGGGACAGACTCCTTGCTTACAGTGACCGGATCGCCGGAGATTTCCACTCCGTTCCCTTTTAAAATTCATCCTCTTT
>QWCV01002637.1_pt1 | contig 14276 bp, 18 predicted proteins | sample 1972621 | NCBI WGS metagenome assembly QWCV01 (sample SAMN09866699, study PRJNA288562) | Human gut metagenome isolate pre2_stool, whole genome shotgun sequencing... | isolation source: gut | host: Homo sapiens | place: USA: California
AATTCCATCAAGATAAATGCGTTGCTCGGTTTTGGTTGCCTGCCTTGCCGAGATAATACGGATGCAGTTTTCGTTGTCACGGTAGCAATGGCTCACAATGCAAATTTTCTGCGATTTGATCGATCCGATAATGAGGAAGCGATCTTCTTCAATGGAATGATCCGGATCGTCAAATAGAATGGCAAACTCGTCGTAAAAGACCTCCTTTGCTGCCTCGAAAGATAAGCCGTGCTTCTTTTTGTTGATCTCATTCTTGTTGGGGTCCCATTCAAATCTTAGTGTGTCCATAATTATATTATACATACAAAATAATTATTGTCAAGGCAACTAAACGGAGATACAAAACCTGCGCGATTGGTTGTATAGGCAGCGGCGATACTGAAGTTTTCTCGCTGGCACGGCGAATACTCGATGAGCGCATTGCTCGGTGGCGACAACGGACAGCCGACAGGAAAGGCGGTTCGTTGTCGCACCGAGCAGGGGTGGCGTCCGCAGACGCCTGGGGTTTACCCCGCCCGGTGCTGCTGCGCCGGGGAACTCCGGGCATCTTGGATGCCTAATAACGGTTTACCCGTTTGCGCGAATGCGTGAACGGGTAAACCGTTATATCCGTATATACTCAGTTTATGTTGACTTTATCAGCATAGTATGGTAAGATGGGCTTGAATAGAAAAGGACGGTAAATTAGGACTGGCTGGGAGGGAAAACAAATGACAATTAAGGACTATATGCGAAAGGTTGAATCAGAAAAAATGACGCCGAAAGATTCGGCTGGAGCCAGTTTCACCGATGCGATGATGGAAACAACTGAAATCTGGAGTAACGATGCTTGCGTGGGCTATTTTCTACGGGCGGCACAGATCGTTGGCCTGGATCAGGCAGACACTAGAAAGGTCGTGGAGGCGTTCAATACGGCTTTTGATGGAACGTCCGTTGATGAGGCAGCGGATATTTACTGCAAATACTGAGCGGCTGGAAAGGCTCAGTGAATTTTACAGAAAACTCGTCTGGGCGAGGGTAAATAGTAATTAGGCCCAGAGCGTCCCGGCAGCTGCCGGGGGTTTAGCAGTTTTTATTTTAGAGCCGCTAAAAAGGTATGATGCACCTTTGTGATGTGTGGGCTTGCCGTAGTAACCTTTGTGAATTGGAAAGCACATCATGGACCCTGCTGTGAGTAATCTTTGTGAAAGCACAGGTAAGCAGAACGCATCTGTTCTCCATCCACCTACTGAATGTTGCCAGTGTACTGTAGAAAGCACTGGAGAGCTGATCCCTCGGAAAAGGATTCGACAGAACCTCAACTGCCGTAGACGCTAATAAATAGGCTGCACACATAAGCAAGAAAAAAGTGTAGAAGAGAAATCTTCAAAACAGTCACACATAAGACTTAAAAAAGTGTACTTTGCTGATCGTCGAGGTTTCTTCGGAAACTGACGTGAAGCGGCTTAGCTTGAACGATGATATAATGTAAATAATTGATATAATTGAAATAAAGTATATACGATATATAATTTATATATCGTAATGAAAAGGGGGCTACCATTTGGGGCGAAAAAACAAGTCATACTCGAAGGACCTGCACCAGCAGGCGTATGAAAAATTGACGTCTATGCTGGCGCTGGGCGAAAGTAAGCGCGAGGCAATCTTGAACGGGACAGCCGATGATAAGATCTTCTCGGTCAACACATATAAGACCTACTGGAAGCACATAAAGTACTTTTTGAAGTATGTCAAGGAAAAATACCCGGAATGTACGACGCTGAAGAAAGCAAAAAGGTATGTCAACGAGTGGCTGCAGGTACGAGTTGAACAGGATCTATCTGCTTGGACGATTCAGGCCGAGGCGAAAGCCTTGGGGAAGTTGTATGGCATAAAGCCAGACGATGAAGACTACTTCAAGCCGCCGAAGCGGAACCGGTCAGAAATCAAACGGAGCCGGGGAGACGCCAAGCGGGATCGGCACTTCTCGGAAGCTAACAACGATGAGCTGATAAAATTCTGCCGGGGAACCGGACTGCGGCGCAGTGAGCTGGCAGATCTGAAGGGAACGGATCTGGTGACACGGGAACAGATCGAAGCGCAGATCACGGCGCTGGAACAGATCCCAGAGCAGCAGCGGATGCCGGGTGACACGAAGCGGCTTCAGATGCTGCAGGACACGAGAATGTTTGAAGGTGAGTATTTCATCCATGTGCGGAACGGGAAAGGCGGTAGGGAGCGCGTGAGCCCCATTATAGGGAAAAATCAGACGCAGATCATCGAACGGATGAAGAACACGCCGCCCGATGAAAAGGTCTGGCAGTTCATTCACCAATGCGCGGACATTCACAGTTACCGCTCGGATTATGCAGTTGCCATCTACAAAGCTCATGCGAGAAAGATCAGCGAAATTCCATTTGACCGGGTGAATAAGGGGCCCGGAAAAAGATATCAGAGCGACGTCTACACTTGCCGCAAGGATGAAGCGGGCAAGAAGCTGGACAAGGCTGCTATGCTGGTCTGCAGCAAGGCGCTGGGGCATAACAGAATTAGCGTGGTCGCGGACAACTATATCCGTGGCCTTTGATGGGAGGCGAGTGAGATATCGAGTATGTAAAAAAACAGTGGACGGGTGGGTATAAACCCGTGGACAGCCTGGACGACCAGGAGTGTTCCCATGTGATTCAAACAAAGCAGGAATATGAGACACTTCTTGATCAGCGCAATAGAGCCAAGCGCGAAAAAGAGGAAACAGAAAGAGCCGCTGCGCGGGAGATATCCAGAGTAAAACAGGAGGCGGCACACGAGGCCGACAGAGCCGCACAGAGGGTGCAAGCGCAGATAGACGACCTTTCTACAGCAGGTGGAGCGGAAAACGGCTGAAATCGCCGACCAGCGCGCCCTCAATGCGAACCTTCTCAGGATTTCGCGGGAAAGAGCAAATGCGGATAGAGGGCTGCGGCCGAAAAAGATACATACAGGGTATGTTGTCGTGATGTCCTCCGAAAAAGAAATACGGTATAAAACCGGCAGGAATAAGCTGCTGACGGCAAAGGTATGGGAGACGGTACTTCAGAGTCCTTACTCGGTCGATTTTACAGAGAGCCAGGCAAGGCAGCTGATCGAGGAAGATCTTCTGGCCAGAAAAAATGGCTTGCTTGCCGACGTGGGTATTACGATGATTTGCAGCGGGAGCAGCTATGAGAATTTAATCGAAACGGAAAACTGGAAAGAAATCAAAGCAGCGCACAATACGCTATTCTCACGGCAGCTTCGGGCAAACTATAGAGTTGGCTATTGGGAATATATCATTCAGCACACAAAACCGATTGGAATCGTCCCCGCAGATATGCGGGCTGGAACGAAAAATGGATAGTAAAATAGCCTGTCCGGGTGGCTTGAAAGTGCGGATCGGACAGGCTATAATAACAGTCGAAAATAGGGAATAAACCTATTGATAATCTAAGCCCCCGTATAGGGGTTCTAGGGCTAGGGCAGAGCTGGGATTTTTATTGCGAAAATATAAAAATTTCTCTCTTTCGGAAGCAAGCAGGGGGCTGCAATTTGTAACGATTTGTTGGGTGCTAGATCGGGGGGCGCAGCCCCTCCGACAGTGCAGTAGGTTTTGTCCACGGTCTTTTCCAAGGTCGTCCATCAGGATTCTCCACGCCTTTATGGTGTGGGGAATCCTGTGGGCGTACCGGCAGGCGTAAGCCTGTGGGAAAGGCGGTGGGCAAAACCGGATGGTTTGGTGTCCCCGCCGCAGCGGATTTTTCTTTTTGCTTCTTTTTCTTTTGCTAGGAGGATTCTGTATGACACAGAATTATACTGAAGGCTTTGAGTATTTGAGTTCTCAGTTTCCAGAGGTCAGCGGGTGTGATTTTTACCGGGAAATGTTCCCGAATAACGAGCGATCTGACGAGCAGCATATGGATTATTCTCACCCCAACGCAATTTATCTGTATCGGGAGCAAACGTCCGATGGTTTTAAGCGAATGCGTCGAAGAATCATGTTCTCCGATCAGTGGGAAAATGATTACATGGAATTTATCGAACAAAATCCGCTGACGTTGTGCAGCGGGCTGTCTTATCGTGGAAGATCCAATAAGCTGGAGCACGCGCAGCGGATGAACGCGATGATCTTCGATTTGGATGGTGTTGGCCTGAAGGAGCTGCGGAATCTATTTTTACGTTTTGGCGGTGATCCGACGCGGATCCGTCGCTTGCCGATGCCAACGTACATTGTGCTGTCCGGAACCGGCCTGCACGTTTGCTATTTTTTCCGAGAGCCAATAGATCTATACCCGAATATTAAAATCCAGCTGAAGAGCCTAAAGTATGATCTTACATTCCGGATGTGGGAGTATGGTACGACGTCGCAAAATAAAGAGATTCAGTATCAGTCAATCAACCAGAGCTTCCGCATGGTCGGCAGCATCAATGAAAAGCATGGCAATCAGATTGTGGCGTTCCGGACCGGCGAGCCGGTGACGCTGGAATACTTGAATGCTTACGCAAAACCGGAAAATCGTGTAGACGTCAATAGACCATTTCGACCTTCCAAGATAACGAGAGCTGAAGCCAGAGAAGCGTACCCGGAGTGGTATGAACGTGTTATCGTCCGAGGTGAAAAGCATCCAAAGAAGTGGGATATTGCAGGAAAGGTTCATGGGGATGATCCCCATGCGCTTTATCACTGGTGGATGCGGCAGATCTTATCCATTCGAGGCGGGCATCGCTACTTTTTCCTGATGTGCATGGCGATCTATGCCTACAAATGCGACGTTTCAAAGGCGCAGCTTCGGAAGGATATGCAGACAGCGTTTGAAGATCTTCAGATGGTGCAGCACGAAAATGCGCTGACTGAGGATGATATCAAGAGCGCACTGGAGGCATATGACCGAGAATATTACAACTTTACGATTTCCGATATAGAGGCTCTGACGGACGTTCATATAGAGCGGAATAGAAGAAACGGGTTGCCGCAGGAAAAGCATCTCTATTTGGCGCGAAGGCGTAAGGAAGATATGAAGGCGATTGGAATCCCAATGAAGGCTGCGGAAGGTCGGCCGTGCGGAAGCGGAACGGCGCAGGAAAAAGTCCTGGCGTGGCGCGAACAGCATCCGGACGGGCGAAAAGCTGATTGCCATAAAGAAACAGGGCTGGACCCGAAGACGATTCGAAAGTGGTGGGAAACAAAATAACGTATATACTTTGTGTAAAGTATATACGTTATATAAGATATTTACGATATATAGATTTATGGCAAGGTTGCTTGGTGATTGTTTTAGCAAAGGACGCTACTTTTTCGGTGTATCTGTGTCACCTGAGATGAAGCGGGAATCAGTTTTGCGGATGAGCCGATAGAAATTTTTTTGTTGTGCTGCCGTTAATTCCGGACAGTCTACATCTGCGGTCGATGGAGAGGCTGCGAGAGCCGTTAGCATTTCTATTTGTGGCGTTGTTAGCGGTGCAGCCAAGTCAATTTCTTTGCGTGTAATCATAAATGCAGATTCCCTCCTATTACATCCTCATGGAGCGCAATCCTTCTTCTTTGCACGGAAATAGTATAACAAGTACTGAGCCAAAAAGAAATAGCGGATTTATGTGATATAAAGTATATATATTATTTAATTTATATACTTTATATCAATTATTGATTGCTTTTGCGGGGCATATTTGCCAAAAAATAGAAATGAGACTGTGCAGCGTCTTCATAATAAGTGGCACAATGAAAAGTACAAGAAACAATGCAAGGAGTGAGATAATATGATTGACGAAACTGTAATTGACACGCGGAAGAAAGATAAGAACGTGGTAATCATCAGCGAGGAATGGTACGGTGAAATGGAGAAGACTGAAAGAAACTCCGTGTATCTGCGGAAGCTAGATCGCGGTCTTACTCAGGTTCGTGCCGGGCATGGTGTCGTGAAGTCTATGACCAAGTTGGAGGCAATGGAATAGACGTATTGACAATGTAAATAAAATAGAATACAATAAAAATGTTAAGAACAGAAAGGAGCTGCGATAATGGCAAGCACAAACATCAATATCCGGATGGACAGCGACTTAAAAATGCAGTTTGAGGCATTTTGCGCAGATATGGGAATGACGATGACGGCCGCAATTAATATTTTTGCGAAGAAGGCGGTGCGTGAATATCGCATTCCTTTTGAGATTGGCGGCGAAGTGCCGAATGCTGTAACAAGGAAAGCAATCGAGGATGCAGAGAATGGGATTGGTATGAGCAGATCTTTTTCCTCCGTAAAAGACCTGATGGAGGATCTGAATGCTGACAATTAGGTATCAGACGGCCTTCAAGAAGGACTACAAGCGGATTGTTCGGAGAGGCTATGATGTGCGGCTGTTGGAGGAAGTAATCACTATTTTGGCTGAACAGAGGCCGCTGCCAGAAATCTATCGGGATCATAACCTGTCTGGAGACTATATCGGATGCAGAGAGTGCCATATAACCCCAGACTGGCTCCTGATTTATGAGATCAAGAATGATGAGCTTGTTTTATGCTTAACCAGAACAGGAACGCATAGTGATCTGTTTTGAAGAAACAACGGCAAATGTTATATAATTTATATAATGTACGTATAATATATAAATTATATAATCCAATACGGGAACGCCGCCAAGCGACAGGATCATCCGTTGACAAAATCAGCGGAATCTGATAAACAATAATTGACCGAGCAAAGGCGGTTAAGTACGACAAGGCGTTCACCTCCTTCCGCTGGAAGGAGTCGCAGCGAGAGAATTATATCAAAAATGGGCGAAAAATTAAAGGGTGAAGCAAAAATATAGAAAAAGCAACTGCCTGTTGCCTACATGTAATGTCTATGTGGTTTACGACTAGGACAACTTGGTTGTATAACCAAGCAGGAGGATTTAATACATTTCCTCAATCAACACAAGGCATTGGTACGAAGAACTCAAGAAAATGTATGGATAAAACAGGAAGGAGCAACTATTATGGCATATGGAACATTTGGAAATTCGATTGTCAACCATTATAACCGAACGACGTATACAATCGGAAGAGACAGCTATACTGTACATATCTTTAAGACGGACAGCGCAACAGAGAAAGTTGCGCCTGCGGTTTACGTGAATGAAAATCTTCAGCTTCTTAAAAATATGAACGCAAACGGGATCGATAAATCACGCACAATTGCAAAGATCAACGGAAATGTAATGGGTGGAGGCGCAGGGTTCTTTGGGTGGTTCTACGCTGCAGGACAACTCTATAAGCAAGGTGAGGCGTGCTATCCAGCTTCCTATGGTTATGGGTTCCGCGATTTTCCGACGATGTGTTTGAAAGAAGACGATAGTGTAATTATTAGATGGTTTACAAGTTCGGAAAAAATGTCTGCAGCGATTCCATACTGCAGGAGCATGGTTAGCGGAACGGCGGCGCTTGTTTATAATGGGCTGTCCGTTTTTGAAAATGATGTCTATTCTGAGGATTCTAATATTCTGATTGTAAATCGCACAAATTATGAGGATACGAACTGCCACTTCAATACAGATCATTGCGTCGCTTCGGGAAGCGGAGAAACGGCAATTAGAACCATGCTGGGACACTGCAGCGATAACACATTTTATCTTGTTGTGGTTGAAAGTGGGATTACATTGCGTGATTGTGCAAAGATGATGGAAGATTTGGGTTGCGATTTTGCGCTTAACCTCGACGGAAACTACAAGAGCCAAATGAGGGTAGCACCTAATTATACAAACGGTGTGACAAATGCAGGGTATAATCTCAACAGCACTACAACATATGGGTCGGCTGTTGTTGCATACAGAGATGATTAAAGGATGAAACCGTACAGAAAAAAAGCGATACTACTTCTTTGTGGAGTTTTGATGAGCCTTTCTGCCTGCAAAGCTACAAGTGAAAAACAGGTAGATAGGATCGGAGATGACGAGCAAAAACCAATAACAAAGAGCGAAGCAATTCAGATAGTAGATGATGATACGGAAAACGATTCTCTATCAGCGGTTTTGCAGCCTTCAGAATGGGATATACTATGTAAAGACTGCCAAATGCTTCCGCAGGATTTCACCTTTGTTGTTAATCTCAATGACGGGTCAAATGTAACGGTATGCGGGCAGAAAGTGTCTATGCAGAACCAGGTCATTGTTCCTTCTGCGGACACTGTAACGGTTGATACATTGCGGTCGGAAGTTCTCTTTCCTTTGCAGGAAACTTTTGATTTGATTGGTATCGCATGGGACAGTCAAAATGATGTGCTGAATATGGCTTGCCAGTATCATATCGAAGCGGATTACGGAAAAGATCTGCCGCACCTGTGCAGCGTCAATATGCAGACGCTGCAGGTGTATGATCGGGATGGCGTCAGCTACATGACGCTTCCGCAGAAAGCGCAGGAGCAGGACGGAGTTTTATATATCCCGCTTTCATGGCTGGAACAGTTTTTTGCATTTCATGTATCGGATACCGAACTGATTCTCGATACGGAACAATATCTTGCGTCGCAGCCGATCAAAAGCGACGACGGAACACTGAAAAAGTGGGTCTATTTGAACCAAGACGAAATCCCGGAGCGGTTTGCAAAGATCCAGACAGAGGATCGGAATGGGATGCCGGTAGAAGTGTGGTCGGACGGCAGCTTGGAACTGCGCATATTTGAGGGAATGAGCAGCGTGTTTTCTGTTACGCTGCTGGATGATTCCCACGAAACAAAACGAGGCATCCGTGTTGGCGACAGCGTTGATCAGCTATGGGAATGGTATCTGGAACAGCAACTGGACGGAATGGTCACAAGGAACGGAAAAGAAGAATACAAGCAGAATCAGGACAAGCAGCAGTTTGCACTGATTCCATATGTCCTTTCCTACACACAGGAAGACGGTTTTTTGACAAGCATTACAATTTCAGCACCAGAGTAATTAAAAAATAAAAAGGCAAGGCGCTCCAGAACATCATTCTGGGGCGCCTTGTTTTGGCTTTTGATATGATTGACAAAAAATATAAACTTGATATAATGTAAATAACTTATATAAATTAAATAAAAGGAGATGCTGCAATGAAAGTAATCGCAATTGCAAATCAAAAAGGCGGCGTGGCGAAGACGACCACGACGCACAATTTGGGCGCTGCGCTGGCTGCTGCGGGAAAGAACGTGCTGCTGATTGATCTGGACAGTCAGGCCAGCCTGACGATCAGCGTCGGCATGGAGCCGCTGGAGGTTCCGAAGACGATTGTAGACGTTCTGAAGAAAGACGGCGCACCGATCCGCGAGTGCGTACAGAAAATCAATGACCGGATGCACATAGTGACGTCGATTATTGACCTGGCTCCGATGGAGATGGAGATGCTTTCGCGGGCGAGCCGGGAGAAGATCCTCGACCGGGCGCTGAAGCCGATCAAAGACAGCTATGATTATATTCTGATCGACTGCCCGCCGCAGCTTTCGATTCTCACAATCAATGCGCTTTCCTGTGCGGACGGTGTTCTGATCCCCGTCAAGACGGACTACCTGGCATACCGTGGTTTGACTCAGCTGCAGGACAGTATCCGGGAGATCCAGGAACTGATTAACCCGGAGCTGAAGGTGCTGGGTGTGATTGCAACGCTCTACGATGCGCGGGTATCGGACGATAAAGATATTCTTGCGCTGCTGAAGGAAGAGTATAATCTCGTCGGTGTCGTGAAGCGGCTGGCAGTGGCGAAGAAAGGAATTTATGACGGTCTGGCAGTCGTGGAGCAGGCACCGAGCAGCGAAATTGCGAAAGAATACACAGCAATTGCGAAGATGATCGTAAACGGAAATTTCGACCGGGAGGATATTGAAAATGGGTAATTTGAAAGAGCGTGAGAGCCGGCGCAGAGCGTCTGTTGTTGGCAGCATCATTGAGCAGCAGCCGGCAGAAGAAACGAAGCAGCGTAGTGCCGGCCGTGGCCGGCCGAAGGAGGATCGGGAGCTGCGGAAACGGGTGAGTCTGTCCGTCCTTCCGAGTTTGTATGAAGACATTCAAAAAATTGCTTACGTGGAAAGGCGAAGCGTCAGTGAGCTGCTTAGCGATCTGATGCTGCAGTATCGGGACCAGCAGAAATCAGCACTTTCAGAGTATGAAAAGGTCAGAAAATGAAAGAGGCAACTCAGAGTTGCCTAGATGTAAACCACTTGTGGTTTACATCTGATGGGGTTTGAATATAGAATCAGGAGTGTAAAGTACATGACCCTTAGAGAAAAACTGATCGCATTAAGAGATAAAGCTGGAATCTCGCAAATGTCGCTGGCACATCAGCTTGATGTGTCCAGACAGGCAGTTTCCCGCTGGGAAAGCTGAGATACTACGCCGTCCATGGACAAGCTTAAGGCGTTGGCAAAAATCTACGGCGTATCATTGGATTGGCTGTGCAGTGATGTGGCTGATGAAAAACCATTCGAAGCAGTGGGGTCATCAGAAGACAATGAAACAAATAATGCCACTACAAGTGCGGAAGATAAGAAAAGGCGAAAAATTCGATATATTGCAATTGCATTGGCGGTTGGCGTAATAACTTTAGCTTGCATATGGTTTGCAACGAAACCGGAGAACGAGGAGAGGCCGGGCAAACAAATTGAAGAAATGAAAAATGAAAATGTTGATATGCCAGATCAAGGCGTAAATGGATTTGATTTTGAATGGAAGGATTGAGGGGAAATAAAATGAAAAAGATGTTGTGTTCGTTGCTGACAGTGCTGTTGCTTGTTAGCTGCTTTGCTGGAACAGTTAATGCAGCAGCGCGTGCATCGGGGAAATTTGATGTAACGGTTAAGGCGGGAGAGTTAAAGCCTGCAAGGACCGGTTTCCCGATGGCAGCAGGAGAAACGGTTACGATTAATGCGGCATATTCCCCAAGTTCGGCAGATGTCGATTTTGGCTTGGTAGATAAGAACGGGAGGTTCTATTATGCAGAGGGGAAGAATGGTGCTTTTAACGAGAAAATTGAAATTGCAGTAAGTGGGACATATACATTTGCGATAAGAAACAATTCGGATGTGGATGTAGAAGTTACAGGATATGTAAATTATTAATAAGGACAGTGGCAGGGAGACACAGGGAGAGGCTTTGCCATTACCTCGTAACTTTGCAAGGAGCGACCAAAAAGGCTGTTTGCAGCACCAATATGATCTTTATAAAAGCGGCCGCTTTATGAGGATAGACAGTCGAAAACGATTCTTATGAGAATATGGCACGAAAGGAGAAGCAAAATGAAAAAGAAAACTCGTATTATCGCCCTGCTTTTAGTGTGTGTGCTGATTGCCTGCACGAGTGCCAGCTTCGTTTCTGCTGCCGAACTGCGGTATTATAACTACGGAACGGTGTCTGTCGAGGCTGCGAATTTCCGAGCAAGACCTGAGTTAGACGAAAATAATGTTCTTGGTACGCTTTTGAAGGGAGATCGTGTCCGAATCCTCCAGGGAGTTAACGGCGATGGGATTTCCTGGTACTATGTGCGTGTAGCTACGGGGGCAAATGCAAATAAAACGGGCTATGTTTCTACCGGTTGCGTCACGCTGGACGCTGTTTCTACCGGCTACGCCACGCTGGATTGAGCCACCGCTAGATATACAAGACCGCCTGCAACAGGGCGCACGGTTTTTCCGTGCGCCCAAACAGACTATATGGGTGACACATATGAAAAAAACAGTATTCTCTATCTTCCTTCTGCTCCTACTTTTCCTGACCGCCTGCAACGCACGCAGCGCAGAATCGGACGTGCAGCAATCGACTCAGCCCAAAGCGGAAAGCGTTGCTGCGCAGGTTGACGTTTCCGGACTCCCAGAGGGACAGTGCTACAACCAAACGCCCTACTTAAATCCAATCGGAATTTCGTATCCGGAAGGGCAATGCGTCTGGAATGGCAAGGTCTATTCCTTTTCCAATGCACCGGCGAAGCTGGGCGTTACGGACGCGAACGGAAACAGCGAAGCCTTGGAGCTGCCGGACGCAGAATATATCTACAGCGTGTGCGAGACCGACGATGCGCTTGCTCTGCTGGCAGGAGCCAATCCGTTGTTCTTTGCCGGGACGGATGATGAACAATCCGTGCGGGCATCCAGCGATGGCGGTTATGCGATTTATCTTTACGACGAAACCGAGCATTTGACCGGTAGTATCCCGCTGGCAGAGTGCGGCGCAGATGCGCCGTATGAGCTGGATAGCGATGGAACGGACTATTTTATCCTGTTCGGTGACGCGGTCGTTCTGGTTGGCGCTGACGGCACGGAGCTTGCAAAAAGCGGCGATATAGGTGGGCGACTCTTGCAGCTCGTCTGCGTAGACGGCGCGGTCTTCGTGCGCGTGGAGGGCGATGTAATTTATCAGACGGAGAAGATCGTTCGCCTGAACGCGCAGACGCTGGAAACGGAAGGGGAGCTTTCCTGCGACGGACTGGACATTCAGGGTATGGGAAAGGCGGCAGACGGGACGTTGCTCTTAATCAGCGGCGAGTATCTGCTGCGCCCGGATTTTGATGCCGGGACGCTGACGGCGATTCTGCACTGGGCGGACAACGCAAACACGTCTGTCAACAATTACCGTACTGTCTTGGAAACGGAGTCCGGATTTTTTGCATGGAACAGCGATGTCGAGGCCGCGTGCTTCTATGAAAAACTGCCAGAAGGAGAAACACTTGAAGACCCGACGGTTATCACGCTCTTTGCAGGCACCGGTTCGTATGACATCGAGATTGCGGCTGCCAACTTCCAGAAACTGTACCCGCAGTACCGTATAGATATCACTGCGGCGGAATCGGACGAGCAAACTGAGTTGGCCCTGACAGAACTTGGCGCGGGCAAGGGCTATGATATGTACCTGCTCTATGATACACAGTGGGCGCAGTTGGATGACGCTGTGTTCTTTGAAGACCTGACCAGGTGGATGGAAGCAGACAGCACAAAGCCGCTGGAGAGAATCCGACCAAGCGTTTTGCGTCAGGCGCAGAAAAATGGTGGTGTCTACCGCCTGCCGGTCGACTATACCATTTTGACATACGCTGCCGACCCCGAGCAGCTTCCAGATTGCCGACCGGAGACGGTTCTGCGGGCATGTGAGCAGGGCGATGATACATTGTATCCATTTGCCCTCAACTCAGATTATTCCTCGCAGATGGCGAAGCGGTGCGCAATCGACTATGTGGACACAGCGCAGGGAACGTGCAATTTCGAGTGTGATTCGTTCTACGCACAGCTTGCACTTCTGCAGCGGCAGCAGGAAGCCTTGGACGCGCTGCCGAAAAATCTTGACGTTGCTGCCACCTGTGACGGCCTTTTATACTACTATGTCATTTTATCCGCAGACAGCATCGTCTATCAGCCGGGACGCTATGTGTACCCTGAGCTGAAGCAATATGTGTATTATGCGTACCCCAGTGACTATGATAGCGGATGCCAGCTCGATTTTAACAGTCTGCTTTCCATCAACACCAAAAGCGAACAGAAGGCTGGCGCATGGGCATTTTTGAGCTATTTACTATCGGAGGCCTATCAGCAAAGCATGAATTATCTTCCGGTCAGTGATACGGTGCTACAGGAGCAGTTTGCACAGCTTCTGGCGCAGGAAAAGATCACTCAGGAAGACATTGATACGTTTTATGCACTAGTTGATCATGCACAGAAACCGGACTATCCGACCGAGCCCATCGAGAAAATCATTCAGGAAGAAATGGCAGCGTACATTGATGGAGCAATCGACGAAAAGACAACGGCCGAACGGATCCAGTCTCGTGTGTCATTGTATCTTATGGAGCAGAAAGTGGAGTGAATGCTGCACAGAGATTAAAGACGAGATCTTCCAATTTCATAAAAACCGGCGGCCATTCAGAATGGTCGCCGGTTTTATACTTCTTTTGCCTTTTCGTGCGTGTTGCGAGGGACGCACCATGATATCCTACTGTACAAGGATGCGTGATTTTATTGACCGAATAAAAATTCGCGCAGAAGCATTACTGCCAGGATAATTGGAGCTGCCGGTGGTTATCGGCACAGTCTCTCAAATAGAGGTTGATCAGGGTCTGATAGGGGATGCCTTTTGCGTCGGCCAGAGACTTGAAGTAGTCGATGGTGCTGCCGTCGATGTTGATGGTGATCTGCTTTTTCAGCCGGTTCGCGTATGGATTTTTTCGTGGATTCAGTTCGCTGATGTTATATTCATCTCTCATACTATCACCTCAAATTCCATCAAGATAAATGCGTTGCTCGGTTTTGGTTGCCTGCCTTGCCGAGATAATACGGATGCAGTTTTCGTTGTCACGGTAGCAATGGCTCACAAT
>QWCV01002651.1_pt1 | contig 14229 bp, 14 predicted proteins | sample 1972621 | NCBI WGS metagenome assembly QWCV01 (sample SAMN09866699, study PRJNA288562) | Human gut metagenome isolate pre2_stool, whole genome shotgun sequencing... | isolation source: gut | host: Homo sapiens | place: USA: California
ACAGTATCAGTACCCACATGCACTTGCAAGATACGCAGAACTCGGACGTTTCGCAGGATGCACAGGTAAAGATGATAAAGAAGTATTTGAGAACTTCATTGCTAAGCTTGAAGAACTCAAAGAGAAGATCGGAATCAAGAAGACAATCAAAGATTACGGCGTTGATGAGAAGTACTTCCTTGATACACTTGATGAAATGTCAGAGCAGGCATTCAACGATCAGTGTACAGGAGCTAACCCAAGATACCCACTCATCCAGGAGATCAAAGATCTGTACCTGAAATGCTACTACGGAAAATAATTGCATTGCATAAGCAGGCATATGACCGTTAGAATCTAAAATATACGAAGAGAGATAGAATGATGTTGAAAAGCATTGTTCTGTCTCTTTTTTTACGCGAGCAACGAGCCAAAGTCTATGCTTGCATAAGACCTTGGCGACTGCCGCGATAACTTGGAAAAAAGAGCTTTTGAGTTTTCCAAGTATACGCGAGCAACGAGCCAAAGTTCATGATTGTTAATAAATAGACAATATATAAGAGACAAAAAAACTTGTTAAAAACTGCACAAACTTGCTCTAAAGGGGTTTTATTTCTAAAAATTGTGAGATATAATGACATCATCAAAACAAAGTAAGAGCCGTAAGGCAAAAGGAACAGCCCAGCAGAGCTGAGATAAAATAAGAGCAGACAAGAAGGGGCGTTCAAGATATAAGGAGGTCTATATTATGAAGTTAGAAGAAAAAAATCTCATCGTGAAACGTGCTTACAAATCAGTCTATAAATGTGATGATTGTATCGTGAAAGTTTTTGATGAAGGACATCCGAAGTCAGATGTATTTAATGAGGCTCTGAATACTGCAAGAGTAGAAGAGACAGGTCTGGACATTCCGAAGGTAAAAGAAGTAACTCAGATTGATGGAAAGTGGGCAATTGCTATTGAGTACAAAGCAGGTAAGACACTTGAGGACATGATGGAATCTGATATGAAGAATCTGGAAAAATATATGGAAGACTTTGTTGACCTCCAGTTACAAGTTCAGAGTAAGAAATCACCGCTTCTGAAAGGAATGAAAGATAAATTAGCTCGTCAGATCAATGGATTGAAAGATCTTGATGCGACTACACGTTATGAACTTTTGACAAGACTTGAGAGTATGCCAAAGCATAATAAAGTATGTCACGGAGACTTTAATCCGAGTAATGTGATCGTAGGAAAGAATGGAAAGATGACTGTAGTTGACTGGGCTCATACAACACAGGGAAATGCAAGTGCAGATGCAGCAATGACATATTTGCTTTTCGCACTGAAAGATCAGAAAGTAGCAGATCTCTATCTGAAATTGTTCTGCAAGAAGAGCGATACAGCAATGCAGTATGTACAGCAGTGGCTTCCGATTGTGGCAGCAGCACAGTTATCTAAAGAAAATGAACTTGAAAAAGATTTTCTGATGAGATGGATTGATGTTGTTGATTATCAGTAGAAAATATGATTGATTAGTTGTTTCTGAAAAAGCGTCGGAGAATGAGAATTTCAAATAATAGATTCTCATTCTTCGACGCTTTAATAATTTACGCGAGCAACGAGCCAAAGTCCGTGCTTGCACGAGACCTTGGCGACTGCCGCGATAACTTGAGAAACTCGCGGAGCGTGTTTCTCATAGTTACCAGCTAGTGAAGAAAACATTTCCACCGATGACAACACCAGTTCTATTTGTAGATGCTGCATATAAGAAATAATAGCAGTCAGATACGGAAGAATGTCGAGCACCGTTGATCGCATCTTGTGCTACCTGAATGGAAAGACTTCTTGGCCCTGCTTTTAAGACACGGTCTAAGGAACCTGTCCATACTGGAGCAAACTGTCCGCTTGCATAAACAACACCTGAAATGCTGTTTGGGAAACGTCCGCTGTTCACGCGGTTCATAATAACTGTTGCAACTGCAAGCATAGAGTCATAATCATAGCGAGCTTCACATTGTAGAATGGCTGCTAAGAGTGTAACATCATCTGAGGCAACGGTTGACCCAGATGATGTTGAGCCACCGGAAGAGTTTGAGCCACCGGAAGAACTTGAACCACTGGAAGAACTTGAACTTCCGGAGGAACTGTTACTACTAGAACTGGAACTGTTCTGCTTGTTCGCACTGGCAGCAGCTTCAGCTTTTGCAGCTGCTTCGGCTTTCGCAGCGGCTTCCGCCTGTTTCCGGGCTTCTTCTGCCTGACGAGCTGCCTCTTCTTCTTTGGCTTTCTGCAGTTTTGCATTCACTTCATTCAAATTAGTAGAAGTTGCTTCAGCTTTTGCCTGTAATTGTGTCTGCTGTGTCTGCAATTGGTTCTGTAAATCTTTCATGGAAGCCTGCTGTGCTTCCAGGTCTGCTTTCTGATCGGCAATCTGCTGGTGAACATCTTTCAGATTGTTCAGAGCTTTGCGGTCGTAGTTACTTAAATTTTCAATAAAATCAGCTTTGTTTAGAAAATCTGACATATTTTCTGCTGAGAAAAGCATCTCAAGCATTGTAGCACTTCCGTGCTCATACATATATTTGATACGGCTTTTCATATCTTCATACTGCTGATCTTCGTTTTTCTGCGCTTTCTCAAGATCATCCTGCGTTTTGTCTATATCACTGTTGAGGAGCTCAACCTGCATCTCAGTATCAGATATCTTCTCACTCAGGGTGAGGATATCCTGGTTGATGCCTTTTAATTCGTTCTCAAGGGCAGAGGTCTGGTTTTGCAGATTGTCTATCGTGTCTGTAGCATAGACAGGAAGTGCAGAAAATACAATTGCAAGGGAACAAATGAGCGCGGTGCCCGTATGTAACTTGCTTTTTTTGTAAAATGCCATAATCTCAATATCCTTTCTTTAAATGACATTGCATAGTTGTCGAAAACCTATTATACTATAAAACAGAGAATTAATCAAATTGGCACGAAATATTTTATGATTGTTTTACAAAATAATTAAAAAGATATTGCTTTTTGTAACAATTGACGGATAGAAAATACAGAAGATAAGGAAAAAAGTATGGAAAAAAAGGAAATTAAGATTGTTGGATTAGATCTCGATGGAACACTTCTTACAGATAAGAAGGAACTTCTTCCTTATACGAAGAATGTGATCGGAGAGGCACTGCAGAATGGTACAGTTGTTCTTGTTGCAACCGGAAGACCATGGACAGGAGTTCCGGAAGAATTACGTGAGCTTCAGGGGATGGATTATGCACTGACTGCGAATGGGGCAAGGATTATCGAGACGAGAACCGGAAAGGTACTGGAAGAACATCTGTTATCCAAAGAAGCAGCAAAAAAAGCAATTGTAATCGGAAGAAAATATGACACTCTGTTGGAAGTTTATTTTGATGGGCAGGGATATGCTCAGAAAGATGAGATCGCGCAGGTGAGAAAGTATCATAAGAATCCGAACATGTGGGATTATTTTCTGAGAACGCGAATAGCGGTAGACAGACTGGAAGATCTGCTGGATGAAAAAGAAGGGAATCTTGATAAAGTACAGATGTTGTTTGCAGATATGGAAGAGAGAGAAGAGGCCTGGAAAGAGCTGGAGCGAGAAGGTGTCTTTGAACTGGTTGGCTCTCTTCAATATAATATAGAAATCAATGCAGTTGGTGTAAATAAAGGAACCGGACTTGTGAATCTTGGCAAGATGCTTGGAATCAGGCGGGAAGAGATCATGGCGTGTGGGGATGGCGATAATGATATCGCAATGCTCAAGGAAGTTGGATTTGGGGTTGCCATGGCGAATGCCGAAGAAAAGGTCAAAGCTGTAGCTGATTATATTACGGAGAGCAACAATGATGAGGGGGCTGCAAAGGCCATCGAGAAGTTTGTTCTGAAACGAGGAGGGGAATCATGTTAGAAGTATTAAAGGTTATCATTTTAGGAATTGTGCAGGGAATCACAGAGTGGCTTCCAATCAGTAGTACAGGTCATCTGATTCTGGTAGAGCAGCTGATTCAACTGAAGCAGAGCGAGGCATTTACGAATATGTTCAATGTGGTGATTCAGTTTGGATCGATCCTGGCAGTTGTAGTAATTTATTTCCATAAGCTGAATCCATTTTCACCGACGAAGACGGAGAAACAAAAGAAGATGACAATTCAGTTATGGATTAAAGTAGTGATCGGAACAATTCCGGCACTGATCGGAGGAGTGTTGCTGAACGACCTGATTGAATCAAAACTGAGTAATGCATATGTTGTTGCATTGATGCTGATCGTTTATGGTATTTTATTCATTATAATTGAAAAACGTAATGAGACAAGAGAACCGAAAGTAAAAAGACTCTCCCAGCTTTCTGTGAAGACAGTTCTTCTGATCGGAGTCTTCCAGATGATGGCGATGATCCCTGGAACATCCAGATCCGGAGCAACAATCGTAGGAGCGCTTGCACTTGGGGTTTCAAGAGGTGTGGCAGCAGAGTTTACATTCTTCCTGGCAATTCCGGTTATGTTCGGAGCAAGTGCACTGAAGTTGTTTAAATTCGGTCTGGCATTTACCCCGATGCAGGTATTTCTGCTTCTTCTTGGAATGATCGTATCCTTTGCAGTATCTGTTATAGCGATCAAGTTCCTGATGAAATATATCAAGAACCATGACTTTAAGGCATTTGGATATTACAGAATCGTACTTGGAATCGTTGTATTTTTATTCTTCGGTATCCAGGCTTTATTCAAATAAGGTATGTATTATTGAATAGAGTGCAGTGTGTTTTACTGTTCACAGTTATTGTGAACAGTAAAATTTTGTATTTCCAAAAGAAATCGTGCATAATTACGTCTTGCATTTTATGAAAAGCATGTTATAATTATTAACATGTTTTGAATTTTTATGCAGAGAAAAGAGGAGGCGCTTAATATGAAGAAGTTTTTATCAGTATTTCTTACTGCAGCATTAGCAGTCAGCATGCTGGCAGGTTGTGGTAGTAAGAACGAAACAGTAACAGCAAAGGTAATCGATATTGACCTTACAAATGAAGAATATGCATTTGGTGTGGACAAGAATCAGCCGGAACTTCTTGAGAAGACAAATGAGTTTATTGCAAAGATCAAATCAGATGGAACACTTGATGAGATCTGCAAAAAGTATTTCTCAGACGGAGAGCCGGAAGCAGTAAAATCAGCAACACTTGATACATCTAAGGATCAGTTGGTTGTAGCTACAAATGCAGCATTCGAGCCATTTGAGTATACAAAGGGTGAAGATTATTATGGAATCGACATGGAGATTGCAAAGCTTCTTGCTGATGAACTTGGAAAAGAGCTTGTAATTGAGAATATGGATTTTGATGCAGTTTGTCTGTCTGTAAGCCAGCAGAAATGTGATATTGCTATGGCAGGACTTACAATTAATGAAGAGAGAGAAGGATATGTTACATTTACAGATTCTTACTATTCAGCATCCCAGCGTTTGATCGTTCCAAGCAATGTTACAACATTCGATGATTGCAAGACAGCAGATGACGTTGCAGCTAAGCTTGCTGAGACAAAATCATCTGACCAGATCGGTGTTCAGCAGGGAACAACAGGTCAGTACTATGTTGAAGGAAGCGAAGATTGGGACTTCCCGGGACTTCCGGCAAAATGTGTGACATACAAGAGCGGATCACTTGCAGTACAGGATATGCTCAATGGAAATATTCAGTATGTGATCATTGATGCAGCACCGGCAGCAGCAATCACAGATGCAATCAACGCAGTTCAGTAAGAGTATTTACTAAGAATTTACAGGCAGTAAAATAACAGAATTTATTAACGAGGGAAATACAGGCAGAAGATGATGCATGCATTTTCCTCTTTTTGGAGAAAGGAAACAAATGGGGAATTTTAGTCAGAAAGTAGACAAATTTATTGATATATTTCTGAATCAGAATGGCTATGTGAAAGTAGTTCAGGGACTGCACAATACTTTGCTGATCGCAATCTGCGGTCTGATTATCGGTATTGTGATCGGTACTTTGATCGCTACAGTCCGTGTGATTCCGAAATATAAAACTCTTCCGAGAGTATTGAATCATATTTGCAGCTTTTACGTTGCATTATTCAGAGGAACTCCTATGGTAGTTCAGCTCCTTATCTTTTATTATGTACTCCTTCCGATTTTTGGGGTGAAGATTACCGGAGTACAGGTTTCTATGGTTGTATTTGGTCTGAATAGTGGTGCATATATTTCAGAGATCATGCGAAGCGGAATCCAGTCTGTCGATCCGGGACAGATGGAAGCTGGAAGAGCAGTCGGACTCAGTTTTGGAACAAGTATGATGAAGATTGTGATTCCGCAGGCTGTAAAGAACATTCTTCCGACACTTGGAAATGAGTTCATTTCTCTTATTAAAGAGACTTCCGTAGTAAGTTTTGTCGGTGCAGCTGACCTTTATGTTGCGTTTAACTATATCGGAAGTAACAGCTACGAATTCATGGTACCGTACCTTGTAATGGCGTTAATCTACATTGCACTTGTGCTTGTGATCACATTACTTGTTAAATTATTAGAAAGGAGCCTGAAGAAGAGTGATAGACGTAATTAATCTGCAAAAAAGCTTTGGGGACAAAGAGATTCTGAAGGGAATCAATGTTACGATCAATAAAGGCGATATCGTTGCGGTGCTCGGACCATCCGGCTCTGGTAAAAGTACATTTTTACGATGCCTGAACTGTATGGAAGACCCGACAGGCGGAAGTATTATCTTCAATGGTGTTGATATCGCAGATATGAAGGTTGATATTAATCAGCATCGCCGCCATATGGGAATGGTTTTCCAGCATTTCAATCTTTATAATAATAAGACAGTTCTTCAGAATGTCATGATGGCACCTGCATATCTAAGATGTAAGGACATTGATAAGGCAAAGAAGAAGAATTGTATGATCAAATTTAAAAATATGTTCCGTGGAAGTGACAAGAAGGAAGAGCTGATTCCAATCACTGAGACAAAGGAGCAGATCAAGAAAGAAGTAAAGGAGCAGGCAATGGCTCTTTTGAAGAGAATCGGATTGGAAGATAAAGCGGATGTGTATCCGTCTACACTTTCCGGCGGACAGAAACAGCGTGTCGCGATTATCCGTTCCATGGCTATGAATCCTGATGTGATTCTTTTTGATGAGCCGACTTCAGCACTTGACCCGGAAATGGTAGGAGAAGTTCTTGAACTGATGAAAGATCTGGCAAAAGAGGGAATGACAATGGTTGTTGTTACTCATGAGATGGGATTTGCCCGTGAGGTTGCTTCAAGAGTTCTTTTCATTGATGACGGTCAGATTAAGGAAGAAGCTGCCCCGGCAGAATTCTTTGAACATCCGAAAGATCCAAGACTTCAGGAGTTCCTTTCAAAGATCCTGTAAAAGAAAATGCGTAGCATTTTGGAGGTTGGCTCTGAACAGTTACGAAAAAAAATTTAACTTTTAATCTATAGAATATCTGTTTGGTATTGTGTTACAATATTGAACAGATATTTTTATATATAAGGAAATGGTATTGAATGAAATGTAATAGAAAGAAAAAATACGAAGCAGATGCTTTGGCATGTGAGAGGCTGCAAGAGACAGTAGAACCACTTGTTGAATGGTTTCGGGAGAATCAGAGAGATCTTCCGTGGCGGAAGCATGTGAATGCGTATCGGGTCTGGATTTCAGAGATTATGCTGCAGCAGACGAGAGTGGAAGCAGTTAAATCTTATTACACACGATTCCTGGAAGAACTGCCGGATATCAAAGCGCTGGCTGAAGTGCCGGAAGACAGACTGCTTAAGCTGTGGGAAGGACTTGGCTACTACAACAGGGCGAGGAATCTAAAGGCAGCAGCACAACAGGTAATGGAAGAATATAATGGTGTATTCCCGGATACATTTGAAGAGATAAAAAAGTTGAAGGGAATTGGCAGTTATACAGCCGGTGCGATCAGCTCTTTTGTTTATCGTCAGCAGAAACCAGCGGTAGATGGCAATGTTTTTCGCGTGGTTACAAGAATTCTGGAAGACAGTGATGACATTATGAAAGCAAGTACAAGGACAAAGATAGAATGTATGCTTGAACAGGTGATTCCGGCAGAGGCACCGGGAGATTTTAATCAAGGATTGATCGAACTTGGGGCAATCGTCTGTCTGCCAAATGGAGAACCAAGGTGTGAGAGCTGTCCGATAAGGGGATTTTGTCTTGCATACCAGGATGAATGTCAGATGGACTATCCGGTCAAGAAAAAGGCGAAAGAGCGAAGAATCGAGAAAAGAACGATTCTAAGATTCTGTGATAATGAGGAAATTGCGATTCGCAAAAGGCCGGGAAAAGGACTCCTTGCAGGATTGTATGAATTTCCTAATGTAGAGGGACATTTAACACAAAAAGAAGTTATAGAATATGCAAAAGAGTCAGGTCTTACGCCGGTGCGCGTGAAGAAGCTGCCAAAGGCGAAGCACATTTTCAGTCATGTGGAATGGCATATGACCGGATATGAGATTTTGGTGGATGAGTTGGAAAAAGAATTTCAGAATCCGGAGATCATATTTGCGGGAAAGAAGGATCTTGAGAAACATTATGCAATTCCGAGTGCATTTTCTGCATATCTATAAATGAAGAGGATGGGAATACTGTGAAATATTATGCGGGCTGAAAATGAAAAATAGAGCTCACTCGGTTTTGTTGAAAAAAAGGGCGAAATATGTTATAATATCTCTTATAGTTTAAAATGCATACGGGAGAGTTTTAGCAGAAATGAATACAAAAACAGAATTATCGAAGCAGCAGAAAAAATCACAGGAAACAAAAGAAAAAATCTTTCAGGCGGCGAAGAAGATTCTTCAGAAGAACGGATATGAAAAATTGTCAATCAAGAATATCTGTGAAGAAGCAGGCGTGTCGAACGGAAGTTTCTATCATCACTTTAAGACAAAAGATGATTTGCTGTCTTATTATATAGAAGACCAGCCTACGATGGGACCGGATCTGTTGGAGGCACCGAAAAGTCTGGAAGATGTAAAGGACGGAATTGTCCGTGTTTATTTGAATTATGTAGCTTATTGCCGTGAGCTTGGTGTAGAATTTATGGCAGGGTATTATGATACAAAGAATCAGGCATTGAATCCGACGATAAGAACAGAACGTCCATATCCGATCGTGACAGTACAGGCTTATGTAGAGCAGGCTGCGAAGGATGGGATTATTAACATTAGAGAGAGTATTGACGAATTTACAACAGATATCCGGATGATCGTGATCGGAAATGTATTTGAATGGTGTCTGAGAGAGGGAAATGCTGATTTCGAGGGCAACATGAGTCGTTCTTTGAGGCGGTATCTGGACAGTACACTGGAGGAAGGTTGATGATTTATCACTTTATTGTGAATCCGCGGGCTCGTTCAGGGCTTGGCGAGATGCTGTGGAAACAGTTGGAACCTGAGTTGTGCAGAAAAAGAATCGATTATCAGATTCATCTGACAACAAAGAAAAAGGATGCAGGAAAGATTGCATCAGAGATTACGGAAGATGGACAGGAGCACATGTTTGTTGTTCTTGGAGGCGACGGTACACTCAATGAAGTACTAAGTGGAATTAAATCACTGGAGAAAGTGACGTTGGGATATATTCCGATTGGATCAAGCAATGATTTTGCAAGAGGAACAGGAATCCCGGGAGATCCTTTTGAAGCATTGGACACAATTCTTTCACCCAAAAGGGTTGAAAAGATGGATATAGGTGTGCTAAAAAGGGAAGGGAAAGGAAGAAGATTTGCAGTGAGTGCCGGTATTGGATTTGATGCTGCAGTTTGTCATGAAGTATGTGTTTCAAAATGGAAACGTGTATTGAACCTTCTGAAAATAGGTAAGCTTAGTTATGCGGTTGTGGCAATGGATCGTATTATAAAGGATCGGCCGGTGAAACTTGAACTGACACTGGATGATGGAAGCATGAAAGTGTTTGAGAGGACTTATTTTGCAGCATTTATGAATCTTCCTTATGAAGGAGGAGGCTTTAAGTTTTGTCCGGACGCTTCCGGAAGTGATGGATTTCTTGATATTATGGTTGTATCGGATCTGTCGAAGCTCAAGATTCTGTGTCTGCTTCCGACTGCTTTTTCAGGAAAGCATACAAGATTTAAAGGGGTGACGATATTAAAATGTCGTAGTGTAAAGGTAGTGACAGATCGTGCACTGCCGTTACATACAGATGGAGAACCTTCCTTTTTATCAAAAGAGATAGAAGTCTCACTGGAAAAAGAAAAACTTAATGTGATCGTTGAATAGAAGAAAGGTGATGAAACAGGATGCATATAGGGATTGTTTTAGCGATTGGGTTATGTATTGTAATAGGAATACCAGCTTTCTTAATTTTTTTGCTGGCTCCAAGACTGTCGGGCAGAAAAAGAGTGCATCCGTTTCTTGGCGTAAAGTGGGCGCATAGAGGACTTCATGATAAGAAGCGTGGGATTCCGGAAAATTCATTTCCGGCATTTCGTGCGGCAATCGAAGCCGGAGATGGAATAGAACTGGATGTTCATCTGACAAAGGATGGACAGCTGGTGGTTTTTCATGATGATACATTTGAAAGAATCTGTGGAAGACGGGGCAGAGTGGAAGATACTTCATATGAAGAGATGCAGAAGTACAGACTTGCGGAGACAAAAGAGAGGATTCCACTATTGTCAGAAGTACTGCAGCTGGTAGATGGAAAGGTGCCACTTCTGATCGAGGTGAAACTTCCTAACACAGATACAAAGATTTGCAGAAAATTGGATGAAGAACTGCGAAAATATCATGGCGAATACATGATCCAATCCTTTAACAGCCTGGTACTTCGCTGGATGAAGAAACATCGGAATGAAATCCCAAGAGGACAATTATCTGAGAATCTGACGAAAAACGACAGAACAACGCATTATCTCTTGAGATTTTGTGTAAAATATCTTTTGAGTAACTGTATGTGCAGACCGGATTTTATTTCTTACCGGTGGTCGGACAGAAAGAATCTGGGATTATGGCTGAACAGGGTTCTCTTTAAAACGCCGGCAGCGGCATGGACATTGCATGGAGAAAAAGATGTTAAGGCGGCAAGAAGAAGCTTCGATATGTATATTTTTGAGATGAGTTAAAGAAGAGTAAATCTGATTTCTATTGAAAGTGCTGATTCAAAAAGTAAAGGTGAACAAAAGAAGAGACAGATGTTGATAATTCATAAGAAAAAGAAAAGAAATGTTAAAAACTTATGAAGTCGGTTGAGATTGTGTTTTAAAAGTGCTATAATCGAGCCTATCAAAAAAGAGCGTTAAATGAAAATAGCGCAGAAGTAGCAAGTGCTGTATCGGTTTGATGAAAAGCGGAGGAGTGTCAGATATGAAATGGAAGACAAAGTTCATAGAGACAATGAAAAGATATAAGCATGCATGGGTGTTTTTATATGCGTTAATCTATATGCCGTGGTTTTGGTTTCTTGAGAAACATGTGACGATGAATTATCATGTGGTGCAGACAGCATTAGATGAAGAGATTCCTTTTATTGAATATTTTATTGTACCGTATATGTTATGGTTTGTATTTATCGCAGCTACATTTTTATACTTTTTCGTTACAGATGTACAGGGATTTTACAAACTGGCGAAGATTTCGTTTGCAGGAATGACAATTTTCCTTATTATTTGTTCTGTCTTTCCGAATGGTCAGGATTTACGACCGGTTGTGTTTGAGCGGGATAATATTTTTGTAGATGCAGTTCGGATGCTGTATCGGACAGATACTTGTACGAATGTATTTCCAAGTCTTCATGTGTTTAATACTCTGTGCGCATGTATTGCAATCCATAAGAGTCAGGCACTTAAGAAACACAAAGCTGTTTGTATTGGAGCATATGTGCTTGGAGCGTTGATCATAATGGCGACCATGTTCTTGAAGCAGCATTCCGTACTTGATGTGACAGGAGCATTTATTATGGCTTATCTGTTGTATCAGTGGGTATATGCAGAAGAGACGAAGAAAGTTCCGGGATATTCAAAGCGTCCGGTATTTCAGAATAAGTAAGAGTTAGAAAAAGAATTACAGGAAGTGCTTTTGGCTGATGAGGTCAAGGGCACTTTTTAACTTTCCTAATATACAGAAGTTTCTATAGAAAAGCATCTGGGGAAATGTTATAATAAAAACCAGTGAATTACTGTGGGCAGATTAGCCTGACAGTTACGAATAAAGTATTACATGAGATTTAGGAGGACTAGAGCATGAAGAAGGTTATGCTTACTGGTGACAGACCGACAGGAAGATTACACGTAGGACATTATGTGGGTTCCCTGCGTCGTCGTGTTGAATTACAGAATACAGGAGATTTTGATGACATTTTTATTATGATCGCAGATGCACAGGCGTTGACTGATAATGCTGATAACCCGGAAAAGGTACGTCAGAATATTATCGAAGTAGCATTAGACTACATGGCTTGTGGATTGAATCCGGAGAAGTCTACTCTGTTTATCCAGTCACAGGTACCGGAACTGACAGAGTTATCATTCTATTACATGAATCTTGTGACAGTCTCAAGACTGCAGAGAAATCCTACTGTAAAGAATGAGATCAAGATGAGAAATTTTGAGGCAAGTATCCCGGTTGGATTCTTCACATATCCGATCAGCCAGGCAGCAGATATTACAGCATTCAAGGCTACTGTTGTACCGGTAGGAGAAGATCAGCTCCCGATGCTTGAGCAGACAAAGGAGATTGTACACAAATTTAATTCCGTTTATGGAGATACACTGATCGATCCGAAGATTCTTCTTCCGGAGAATGAAGCATGCCTTCGTCTCCCGGGAATTGACGGGAAGGCGAAGATGAGTAAGTCTCTGGGTAACTGTATTTATCTGTCAGAGGAATCTGAAGATATTAAGAAGAAAGTATTCAGCATGTTTACTGATCCGAATCATATCCGTGTGGAAGATCCTGGAAGTCTGGAAGGAAATACTGTATTCACATATCTGGATGCATTCTGTAAACCAGAGTATTTTGCGGAATTCCTGCCAGAATATCAGAATCTGGATGAGCTGAAAGCACATTATCAGAGAGGCGGACTTGGAGATATGAAAGTGAAGAGATTCCTGAACAATGTTCTTCAGGCAGAACTGGAGCCAATCCGCAACAGAAGAAAAGAACTTCAGAAAGACATTCCTGCAATCTACGAGATTCTTAAAAAGGGAAGCGAGAAGGCAGAGGCTGTTGCAGCACAGACATTGAAAGAAGTAAAAGATGCTATGAAGATCAATTATTTTGATGACAAGGCACTGATTGAGGCGCAGGCAGAGAGATTTTCAAAATAGAGTGTTGTTGGAACAGTTATAATGGAATTTTGAATCAGGTCAGGCGGTGCAAATTTGAGTTGCTTATATGTGAACTTGAATCCGGCACCGCCTTTGCTTGATTTTGGGTAAATTTTTGGGCGTCTGTTCGGAGAGGATCCTTTGAAGTGAGATTTTCCAAAGATACAAAAAGACTGTAAGGAAATTTCCTTACAGTCTCTATAGCGTGCGATAGAAGATTCGAACTCCCGGCCTTCTGATCCGTAGTCAGACGCTCTATCCAGCTGAGCTAATCGCACATTTTGTTGTTTGCTCTGTTGTATCGCTCACAACAAAAAAGATTATATAACGGATATTGGAAAATGTCAACACTAATTTTGAATTTTTTTCAAAAAAATTTGAAGCGGATTTTAGAAGCTATTTTCAATCTATCTTTTGTGCGCTACCGAGTGTTATTCTTCAATAATCTGAATCTCCAGATAGTCAAAGTCGATCTCATCGACAAAATTGTCCTGATAGAAACGCGCTTTGGCATGGCGCTTGAACTCATTGATCGTTGAGTCGAGCCAGATCGGCTTGCTCAGATCAAATTCATAGCAGATCTTGTCGAGTGCATGAAAGATCTTATGTGTACGTGTGTCGTCTGTCTCATCGCAGATAACAGTATCGCAAAGCATGCGGTTGTCTTTAAATTCTTTTCCCCATAAACGAAACATAATAGACTCCTTTCCGGCAGCAGAAGAAACTATCTGATCTTCTGAAAATACCTGTCTCTTGTATCCTAACATAAGAAAAACAAAAAGTCATTTCTTTTTTAGAGACTTTTTGGTATAGTGGAACGGTAATGTTACTGTTCACTCCCGTGTCAATCACTCCGCTGATTGACACGGAGGATGCGTGTTTTGACTTGAATGCATCTCGCCCCATCGCCAAAGGCGATTTAAA